>Ga0123353_10017763_pt1 | contig 10480 bp, 9 predicted proteins | sample TergutLab28metaG_3_FD_92763 | JGI IMG/M metagenome (GOLD analysis project Ga0123353, IMG submission 92763) | Labiotermes labralis P3 segment gut microbial communities from Petit-Saut dam, French Guiana - Lab288 P3 | ecosystem: Host-associated > Arthropoda: Insects > Digestive system > Gut ... | reverse complement strand
CGTTGTTGCCGCCGTTCATGCTGAAGAGCATGTCGCCGTTGCCCAGCAGCTGCTCGGCCCCCATGCTGTTGATGATGGTGCGCGAGTCGATCTGCGAGGCCACGCTCAGCGCGATCCGCCCCGGCAAATTGCTCTTGATCACGCCGGTGATGACGTCCACGCTGGGCCTCTGGGTCGATACAACGAGATGTATGCCCGCCGCGCGCCCCTTCTGCGAGAGGCGCTGTATGGAGTCCTCCACGTCGCTGGGGGCCACCATCATCAGGTCGGAGAGCTCGTCGATGAACACCACGATGCGGGGCAGGTGCTTCAGGTCGTCCTGCATGGCGGCGATGTTGTTGTAGCTGTCGATGTCGCGCACGTTCTGCTCGCTGATGACCGTGTAGCGCTTCTCCATCTCGTTGACGGCCCAGCCCAGCGCGCCCGCAGCCTTCAGGGGGTCGCTCACCACGGGCACCAGCAGGTGCGGGATGCCGCTGTACACGTTAAACTCCACCTGCTTCGGGTCCACCATCACCAGCTTGACGTCCTCGGGCGAGGCGTTGTACATCAAGCTGAGTATGAGCGCGTTCATGCACACGGATTTGCCGGAGCCCGTGGTCCCGGCGATCAGCAGGTGGGGCAGCTTGGCCAGGTCGGCGCACACCAGGTCGCCCACGATGTCCTTCCCAAGCGCCACGGTCAACTTGGACTTGCTAACGCCCGCGCGGTAGGTGTCGCTGTCCACCAGCTCGCGCATGGAGACGATCGCGCGCACCCGGTTGGGGACCTCCACGCCCACGGCGGGCTTGCCGGGGATGGGGGCCTCGATGCGCACCTTGGTGGCGGCCAGCCGCAGGGCGATGTCGTCCGCCAGGGAGGTGATCTTGCTGATCTTCACGCCCTCGGCGGGGCGCAGCTCATATCTTGTCACGGCCGGGCCGCGGCTGCGGCCCGTTAGGTCCACCGCCACGCCGAAGCTCTCCAGGGTGTACACCAGCTTGCGTGCGATCATGTCCTCCTCGCCGCGGTCGGGCTGCGTCCCGGCGGAGCGGGGCAGGCTCAGGCAGCTCAGCGGCGGCGCCTGGTAGTCCTCCGGGCCCCTCTTGGATTCCACGGCCGCGGCGTCGCGCAGCAGCGCCTCCATGGCCGCCTTGGACGCCTCGTCGCCGGCCTGCTGCGCCCGTTTACGCTTTGACGCGCCCGGATTCAGGCTGTCCGCGAGTTCCCCCGCAACGGCGTCGTTGATGGGCGGCAGAGGCTCGATCTCCGCCACGGTGGGGATGCGCGGCTCCTCCAGAGGGACCTCCACCGGCCTGCGCTTGAAGGGGTTCTTTGAAAGCGGCAGCGTGTGCTCTCTGCCGATGCGGTCCAGTTCCTCCAGATCGTCATCGAGGGACTCCCTGGCGGGCTTTTCTGGTTTTTCCTTTTCCTTCTCGGGGCGGGGCGGGGCGTCCGGGCCCCAGCGCCCGGTGATCCGGTCGACGACGGCCCTCTGCAGCGGCGGCAGGGCCATGGGCAGCGCCGCCAGCGCCAGCAGCAGCGAGATGCTCGCCGCGCCGGGCTTGCCGCAGCCCTTGGCCAGGGCCGTGCCCAGCAGCGCGCCGAACAGGCCGCCGTTGCCCAGCAGCTCCGGGGCCGTCCACTGGTCCCCAAGGCGGTCGAAGGAGGACGACACAAGGGGCCAGAAGTCCCCGCTGGCCAGGATGTCCCTGTCGCGCGCCAGCACGAACACCGCCGCCGCCAGGAACAGCAGCAGCAGTCCCTGGCACAGCAGCGTGAGCCACGCGCTTTTCAGGCTCTGGTTGCGCAGCCAGAGGCTGCAGCAGTAGAACGAGAATGCGAGCCACGGCAGCAGCGCAATGCCCGCCAGGCCCCACAGCCAGTTGTGTACGGAGAGCCACACGCTCTGCCCGGGGATGAGCGCGAGGGCCAGCAGCAGCAGTGTGAACACGCCCACGCAGTAGGCGCGCAGCATGCGGGCGCGGTGCAGCGCCTCCCTGGCCTGCTCCTTGGCCTGCTCAAGGGCCTTGGCGCTGAGCTTCTTCTCCTTTGCGGGGGGCTTGGGGCCCGGCTTGGGGCCGGGCTTTTTCTTTTGCGGTTTCCCGGCCGCAGCCGGTGCTTTGGCTTGGGCCAAAGGGGTCACTCCTTATCCAGCCGGCGGCGGATTCTTCGCGTTTTCGTAGATGAACTTGCTGACCTTGTCCGTCGTCAGCATGCGCAGCAAGAGGCTCTTGCTGCCGTAGTAGTACTTCTCGATGAGTTCGTCGTCGGTGCCGGTCTGCCCGGTTTCGGCGCGTATACCGTCCAGCAGCGCCTTGACGTCCTCCTCGGTTGCGGCGATATCCTCCTTCGCCGCCACGGCGAAGGCGAACAGCTCTTTCTTGACCTGCTCGTCCAGCAGGGCCTGCGCGTTTGCGTAGCCGCCGCCCTGGATGTACTCCTCCACGCTGATGTCGTTGGCCTTGGCCTCCTGCTCCAGCTGCTTTTTCCAGAATTTCGTCTCTTTGGCGGGGATCTTGAGGAATTCCGCGTTGTCCAGGGCCGCCTTGAACGCGGCGAGGGCGTTCTGCCTGGCGAGGTCGTCCTCCACCTCCGGCTTGAGCAGCTCCAGGAACTCGGCCAGCGTGGCGAACTCCCCGCCGGTCAGCTCCTGTACGTCCTCGTCGGTGTATGCGTAGTCGCTGCCGATCGCGTGCACGGTGCACTTGAATACGGCCTCCTTCCCCGCGAGGGTCGCGCTGTTTTGATAGGGGTCGGGGAAGGTGACCTTGACGTCGAACTCCTTGTCGCGCGGCTGGCCCACCATCTGCTCCTCGAAGCCGGGGATGAACCCACCGCTGCCGATGACGAGCGGGGCGCTGCCCTTCATGCCCTTTAAGTCAGTCTCCGTGGCGCCCTCCGCCGTGCCCTCGTAATCGAAGAGCACCAGGTCGCCCTCCGCGACGGCTTCCTTGGAGGGGTCGTCTTTGATGCCGCCCGGCGGCATCTGGTAGTAGTTGAAAATCTCCTCCACGTAGGCGTAGGCCGCCTCGTCCGTCAGCGCGGTGAACTTCGCCTCCACGCCTTTGTATTCCCCGATTTTGACCAGCTTGTCCAGGTTGTAGCTCTTGTAGGGCGTGTCGTCCGCGGCGCAGGCCCCCAGCGCCGAAAGCAGCGCGACGGCGCACACGAGGGACAAAATCCGCCGGAATCGTAAATATTTCATTTGCAGCAACCTTTCGTCGGGGGCTTGTACGCCCCCATATGGAGTCCATTATACCACCTTTTTAAAACAATGGCAATGGATTTCCGTTGTTTTTATGAAAATTTATTTGGAAAGGCGTGCCTTTTCCGCATAACATCCACTTTTGCGGGGTAAACTGAGGGATGAACCTTACCCAACGAAAGGATGCTGAAGTTATGAATCATAAGAATGCGCGACTGAGCAAAACCCTGCTGGCGCTTGCCCTGTGCGCCGCGCTGGCGGCCGGATTCCTGGCCGGGTGCTCCAAAACGCCCCTGGGCGAAAGGGAGACCACCGTGACGCCCCCGGCCGGGGAGACCGGCCTGAAGCTGAACCTCTACCAGCCTCACCCGGCGCAGGCCCCGCTCTGGCAGGCGCTCGCGGCGGACTACAAAAGCCTCACCGGCGTGGACGTGGCGGTGATCACGCCGAAGGGCGGCGCCCCGGCCACGGAGCTCAAGGAGGCCCTGCGCGGCGAGAAGGACAAACCCGCCATCTTCCTGTTCACCAACCCGCGCGAGTACAAGGCCTGGCAGGACCACGCCATGGACATCACCGGCAACCCGGCCTACGGGCACCTGATCGACAAGCGCCTTGCCCTCACGGCACAGGACAAAATCATCGGCCTGCCCGTGGGCGTGGAGGCCTTCGGCGTCATCTACAACAAGAAGATCCTCGAGGACTACTTCGCCCTGGAGAACAAGAAGTCCGGCTTGAAGGGCATCGCCGACGTGAAGACCTACAAGGAGCTCGAGGCCCTGGCGAAGGACCTCCACAGCCGCAAGGCCGACCTCGGCATCGACGGCGCGTTCGCCGCCCCCGCGCTGAAGGAGGGCGAGGGCGCCGCGTGGACCACCCGCCTGCTCGGCGTGCCGCTGGGCTACGAGATCGAGAACAAGAAGATGGACGTCACGGGCGAGGGCGTCAACGAGGTCGCCCTGCGCTACGAGAGCGGCTACAGGGGCTTCTACGACCTGTATTTCGCCCACGGCACCGCCGGGAAGGAGGCCCTGGAGACCCGCGCCTACGCCGACGCCGTGAAGGAATTCGCCACCGGCAGGGCCGCGATGATCCTCGGCGGCACGGACTTCCTCGGCCACCTCAACTCCACCGTGGGGCAGACCGTGCGCCCCGAGGACTGCGCGTTCCTGCCGGCGTTCATGAATATCGAGGACGTGAAGAGCCAGGGCCTGGCCTTCGAAGCCCTCGAGTACGCCGCCATCAACGGCCGCGCAAGCGAGGAGGAGCGGCAGGCCGCGGAGGAATTCCTCAATTGGCTGTTCACCTCTGAAAAGGGCATGGACTTCCTCGCCAACAAGCTGAACGTCCTGGCGCCCTACGACAGCGTGACCGAGGCCGCCCTGCCCAGCAACGCCCTGAGCGCCGACGCCTTCGAGTGGCTGAAGAGGGAGGGCGTCACCGGCGCCGTGTCCTACACCATGCTCACCCCCGGTGAGGAATTCCGCGACAAGGTGGGGAAGAATTTGCTGTCCTACGCCAGGGGCGAGGACGACTGGGACAAGTTCAAGACCGGCCTGAAGGAGGGCTGGGGCGAATACCGCGCGAGGATGAACGAGAACTATTAAATAAAATTGTGTAGAGACGCACGGCTGTGCGTCTCCATACATAAATACACGGCAGTGCGTCTCTACATTTTAGCGCCCAACACCTTCCGCCACAACCCCAGCCGCCCTCATCTTTTTTTCCAGCCGGATCCACTTCCTGCTCACAAACGCGTCATAAAACCTGCGATGTGCCCGGTCCAGCGCGCCGCGGTCGGCCAGGGCCACGGCCTGCGCCACCTGCGGCTCGCCCGCCAGGGAGATCATCCTCCGGTAAAACGCCGCGCCGCCCCTGCCTGCGCGGCTGTCGCGGTACTCCCGCAGGCAGATGCCGCGCAGCGTCTCCATCCAGTCGGCACAGAACAGCGGCAGCTCGTCCGGTGATATCAATTGCCGCAGCGTGTCGTAGGCGGCCAGCTGCTCGTCCCGCGCAAAGCCGGTTTTGACCGGCAGGCCGTGCTCCAGCAGGTACGCCCTGCGCACCAGCATGCCCCGCAGCGCCCGGGCCCAGATGTTCCCCCCCGCGATCCCTGTACCGTTGACTTCGCAGGTATAGAACAGCGCCTCGTACATCCCCGGCCCCGCGACTTCATCCGCCCCGCAGAAGGCCGCGTATTTCCCCCGGGCCAGGGCCAGCCCGGCCTTTTGGGCGCAGAAAATATCAGCGCTGTTCTGCCGGTGCACGCGGAATACGTCCGGGCGCTCCCGCTGGAACTCCAGGGCGATCTCGTGCGTCCGGTCGCCGGAGCCGCAGTCCACCACGATGACCTCCATATCGCGCAGGGTCTGGCTTTGCAGGGCCTGCAGGCAGTGCGGCAGATATTTCTGGTCATTGCGGGCGGATACGATCACGCTTACAGTGATTTCATTTTCCGGCATTGATGTTACGCGTCCTTCTGCAGGATTCTCACGCTGTCGACGATGAATTCCGTGGAGAACCCGGGCTGCTCGCTCAGGCCCTCCGCGTCGGGCAGCTCCAGCGAGATGATGCCGTATTCCGGCGCCTGCGAGACGCCGTCCTGGAACGCCGAGCGCACGGCCTCCACGCCGTTGATGTAGAAGACGTACTCCTCCTCGGTCCACAGCAGGCCGTAGGTGTTGTTCTCGGTGTAGATGTTTTTGCCCCTCCAGCTGCCCAGGTGCATCGAGCGCAGGCCGTCGCCGTAGCCGCCCACGTGGACGTTCAGCGACACGGCGTCCTTGCCGACCTTGTCCTTGTAGCAGAAGGCCTCGAAGATGTCGAGCTCCGAACCGCCCACGCCCCCGGCCGACTCCTGCGCCGAGGCCATGCCCCGGGCGTTGAGCCACCACGCGCTCCAGAAGCCGCCCCCCTGCGAGCAGATACAGGTCATCTCGTAGTACCCGTAGGTGAACTCGCCCACCGTGCGCAGCATCCCGGAGTACCAGCCCGGCCCGTATGCGCCGTCCTCCAGGTACTCCGCCGTGAGGATGAGCTTGCCGCCCTCCACGCGCACCTGGCCCGGGTGCATGTAGCCGCCGCTGCGCGGGCCGTTTCCGCGGAATTCCCACTTGGCCGTGTCCAGGCTGCCGCCGGTGAAGTCGTCCCGGAACACCTCGTGGTAGCCCGTGAGGTCCAGCGCCGGGCCCATGGGGGTGCGCGGCGTTTCAAACAGCAGCATGACGGGGATCTCGCATATGGCCAGCAGCAGCGTTAACGCGCGCCGAAGGCCCGGGAAGCTGAACAGTTCCCGGATGAACAGCCACAGGTCGCTCAGGGCGTTGAGCTCCCTCCACGAAAAAATGCTCTCCAAAAATGCCTGCATTGCGGTCACCCTTTCTGCAAAATTCTTACGCTGTCGATGATGAACTGCGTGGAATAGCTCTGGTCCGTGATCTCCAGGGGCAGCGCCAGGGAGATGATGGGATACTCCGGCGCCTGCGAGACGCCCTCTTTGAACGTGCTGCGCACGGCTTCAATCCCATTGATGTAGAAAACATACTCGTCCTCGGTCCACAGCAGGGCGAAGGTGTTCATCTCCGTGTAGAGATCTTTCACCCGCCAGTTGCCCAGCTGCTGGGACTTCAAATCCGCGCCGTAGCCGTCCACGTGCACGTTGACGCCCACGGAATTTTTGGTCAGCAGCTTGTCGTAGTTGTACGCCTCGAAGATGTCCAGCTCCGAGCCGCCCACGCCCCCGCGCGAGAGCGCCTCGCCCCCGCTCATGCCGTTGGAGTTGAGCCACCACGCGCTGCCGTGCTTCGCGGCGATGCAGGTCATCTCGAAGTAGCCGTAGGTGTACTCCGCCTTGGTGCGGAGCATGGCGTTGTAAAAGCCGGGGCCGTAGAAGCCGTCCTCCTTATACTGCGCCGTGAGGATGAGCTTGCCGCCCTCCACGCGCACCTGCTCGGGCCGGAACATCCTGCCGCTGGAGCTTTTGCCCGTGCCCCGGTACTCCCACACGTCCAGGTCCAGCGCGTCGCCCTCGAAGTCGTCCTCGAACACGACGCGGTAGCCCGTCAGGTCCACCTGCGGGCCCCGGGGCGTGCGCGGCGCGTCGAACAGCACCACGCCGAAGATCTCGAAGATGGTCAGCAGGATTGCCCCCGCCTGTTTGAGCCCGTCCGGGCTAAATAGCTGCTTGAACAGCCCGGCCAGCTCGCCCGCGGCGTGCAGCTGCCTGGGCGCGAAGTACCAATCCAGAAATGCCTGCCACATACAACATTCCTCCTGCTTTAGTCTTTTCCCATCATAGCACGCCGCGCGGAAAAATGCAAGTGTTTTTGTGCGCTTGACAGGTCTGGTCCGGCATGTTATAGTGATCTAGTTACGGTGCTCCGCACAACCACCCCGACCCCTGCGGGGTCACCCCTCCACAGAGGGGAATTGGCTTCTCATCGTCAGCGGAAACAGAAAATTCCCCTCCGTGGAGGGGTGGACGCGAAGCGGACGGGGTGGTTATCGCGGAGCGACGCATCTTATAAACAGGAGGCAGCCATGCAATCCGAGCGCAGCATAATGCTGGCCGAACACAGCATCCAGACAAAATACGTCAAGTCCATCTGGAACCCCTTCACCGGGGCCGTGAAGCGCTACGCCCTCCTCCAGCCGGGCGACCGCGTCGCCGCCTGCGTCTCCGGCGGCAAGGACTCCTTCCTCACCGCCAAGCTCCTGCAGATGCTCCAGCGCCACAGCGACTTCCCCTTCGAGCTGGCCTTCCTGTGCATGGACCCCGGCTACAGCCCGGAGAACCGTCAAAGCATCCTCGAAAACGCCGCGCGGCTGGAAATCCCCCTGGAGATGTTCGAGGCCAACATTTTCGACTATGTGGTCAAGCAGGGCGGCTCACCCTGTTATCTCTGCGCGCGGATGAGGAGAGGGCACCTCTACAAGGAGGCCCAGTCCCGCGGCTGCAACAAGATCGCCCTGGGCCACCACTTCAACGACGTCATCGAGACCACCCTGATGGGCATGCTCTACGGCGCGCAGCTGCAGACCATGCCGCCCAAGCTGCGCAGCCAAAATTTCGAGGGGATGGAGCTCATCCGCCCGCTCTACTGCGTGCACGAGGAGGACATCCTGTCCTGGGCGCGTCGCAACAGCTTTGAGTTCCTGCGCTGTGCCTGCCCCCTGACGGAAAACCAGGGCGTATGCCATTCCTCCAAGCGCGACGAGGTGAAGGCCCTCATCGCCCAACTCAAAAAGACCCACCCCGACGTGGAGAAGTGCATCTTCCGCAGCACGCACAACGTGCGGCTGGATACGATGGTCTCCTACACGCGCCGCGGGGTGGAGCACGATTTTTTGGAGGGGTATTGATCTGTTTTTCCTTTACCACCCCGGCCTGCGGCAACCCCTCCATGGAGGGGAATTCTCTGTAACCGTTGGTGAGGAGAAGCCAATTCCCCTCCTGGGAGGGGTGGCCGCAGGCCGGGGTGGTTGTGCGGAGCACTTTTAGAGATTTTTCATCCTTCGTTTATTGTCCCCGGCCGCCTGCAGCAGCGCCTGCAATGCCTCCCTGTCCCCATTCTCAAGCGCCTCCCGCATGGCCTGCAGGTCCGCGATATACCTCCCCAGCGCCTCGGCGGTGTTGCCCCGGTTGTCCATGAGCAGCTCCGTCCAGGCCCCGGCGTTGATGTCCGCCACGCGCGTGCAGTCGCGGAACGCCCCCGCCGTGAAGGCCGGGTGGAACGCCGGGTGCGGGCGCAGGCACAGCCCCGCCGCAGCGACATGCATCAGGTCGCTGGTGTAGGCGGTCAGGGCGTCGTGCGCCTGCGGCTCAGCCACGGCGATACGCGCCGCGCCCACATGCTCCGCCAACTCGCGAATTAGCGCGATGCCCTCCGGCGTGCTGCGCTGCGTGGTGACAATGATAAATCCACAGTTCCGGTACAGCCCCGCCTCGGCGTTCTCATAGCCGTCGCGCTCCTTGCCCGCCATGGGGTGTGTACCGACATATATCATGCCTTCTGGAATCAGAGGCATGATTTTTTCATAGAGCGGCCCCTTCACCCCGCAGATGTCGCTCACCACGCAGCCGGGCCGCAGGCGGCGCCCGTGCTTCTTCAAGAGCCCCGGGATGTGGCGGGCATACACGCAGAATATCAGCAGGTCGGATTCCTCGAACACCCGGCCCGCGTCGGCATACGCCTCATTGACCGCGCCGTCTTTTTCAGCGCGCCGGCAAATCGCTTCGTCGATGTCCGTTCCGATGATCCTGGCATCCCTGAACCCCTCCAATGCCATGGCCATGGAGGCGCCCATGAGGCCCAGGCCCACAACGCCGACGGTATAATTCATTGCAAAATCCTCATACTAAACAAAATGATATTCGGGGTGCATATTATGGACGTATTCATGCCAATTCTCAAGGCCTTCCTCGTGGGCGGGGCCATCTGCTTTCTGGCGCAGATTTTGCTGGATTTCACCAAGCTCACCATGGCGCGCATCCTGGTGATGCTCGTGGTGGCCGGGGCGGTGCTGGGCGCGCTGGGGCTCTATAAGCCCTTTGCCGAGTGGGCCGGGGCGGGGGCCACGGTGCCCCTGGTGGGCTTTGGCAGCCTGATGGTGGAGGGCGTCAAAAAGGCCATCGGGGAAAAGGGCTGGATCGGCATCCTCACCGGGCCATTCTCCGCGGCCGCGGCGGGCACGGGCTTCGCGGTGCTGTGCGGGCTGGCGGTCTCGCTGGTGGCGAAGCCGAAAGAGAAATAGGATATCCCCCTCTGCCCTCCGGGCATCTCCCCCAAGGGGGCGACTTTTAAAGGCTCCCCCTTGGGGGAGCTGTCGCCGCAGGCGACTGAGGGGGTTTGTAAAGAAAAGCAAGAGCCAGGGCCTCCCCTGACTCCACTTTCATGCGTTTTGAATTATTCCTCGGCGGGCTTGTCCTCCACCACGATGGGCTCGTCGTCCAGGCAGGAGCAGGACACGAAGGACTCCAGGTCGTCGCTCTCCTTCAGGGCCTTCTTCTCCTTGAGCTTCTTCACCAGGAAGTACACCGCCGCCGCCGCCGCGGCCACCGCCGCGATGATGCCGATGATCTTCAGGACCTTCTTCCAAGCACAACAGCACTTATCCATGTGAACGCCTCACTTTCGTAGATTATTCTTTCATGTCCAGTATACCCCATTGCACGCATAAAGTCAAGAGGAAATTTGCAGGCTTTTGTAGAGACGCACGGCTGTGCGTCTCCGCCCAACACGGTGCCCAGCACGGCTGTGCGTCTCCGCCCAACACGGTGCCCAGCACGGCTGTGCG
>Ga0123353_10017762_pt1 | contig 10480 bp, 12 predicted proteins | sample TergutLab28metaG_3_FD_92763 | JGI IMG/M metagenome (GOLD analysis project Ga0123353, IMG submission 92763) | Labiotermes labralis P3 segment gut microbial communities from Petit-Saut dam, French Guiana - Lab288 P3 | ecosystem: Host-associated > Arthropoda: Insects > Digestive system > Gut ... | reverse complement strand
TACTAGAACATATGTACGATGTATGGTAACATGGGCTCCTGCTCGCAATCTGTGAGCTGTGTTCTCGAGTAGCCAAGAAACAAGGAGGAATTGCCATGACCTTATCACCCTGTGGAATCAACTGTGACGAATGTCCCTTCAAAGAGCAATGCGGTGGAGATTGTTTTGCCTGCGAGGGAAAGCCTTTTTACATCAAGGACTTTGGCTTTGAAACCTGCATGATCTACGACTGCGCGGTTACTCAAAAGGGCTTCAAGAACTGCGGCGAATGCGCTGAGCTTCCCTGCCAAATCTGGTATGACTGGAAAGACCCTGACATGACCGAGGAAGCACACGTACAGTCCATCCACGACAGAGCCAAAATCCTCAAAGCTTTGTAGGCACAAGGATAGCCAAACCTCTGACCCTTTGCGTCATTTGTGTCGAGTAAATGCTCTTGCAAGATTTGAGTGGTAAGTTTTGCTACGAATTTACGCTTGTGAACGATATTTTGACGAATAATGGGGAAAAACAACCATAAAGTGGCCGCTTTGCATTGATTTAAGCCATATTAGGCATCATTAAGGGTCAAATGTCGCGCACAAGCGTAAATTCGTAGCAAAAGTCACTGACAAAATCTTGTGGTACAGGAGGGACGGGGTTGGTGTACCACTTTTTGCCTCGGCAAAAAGTGGTACACCAACCCCGTCCCTCCTGTACCACCTCCTGTACCACGCCGCTTACAGCAACGGTTTGGGAAAATGTGCGGTTTCATGAGTACTCGGTGCCAAAAGATGCGATACTGATACCAGTGAAGAAACACAAAGGAGGTCTGATACTCATGAAATCAAGACAAACTGGGGGTTTTGCACTGCGCCCCAAAGCTTATCTTCTGACTCTGCTTGTTAGTGTATTCGCTGTAGTGGGTGTGCTGGGACTCGTAGGGTGTAACGGCTCGGGTGGCAGCGGCGGCGGCGAAGCAATCAATTCAGAAGAAGTCTCTGGAGTAATCATAGAGATTACGGCTGACGAGCTTTTAGTTGAGATAACCAAGAGCACTGCTCCCGGTCTGCAAGCAGGCCTGGTAAGAGTAGATGTCAGCCAGATTGACAGCAAGATAGTTGACAACTTGGAGGTTGATGATGCAATCACCTTTGAGTTCTCCGGAATCATGGGAATGAGCGAGCCGCCCTTTGTTTCGGCCACCTCGTTGAGTGCCAGCTGATAGGCCAGTCTGCCTTGCCGAGCAACTCTATGCGGGAACATGTCATCTATTATTTCAGCGGCACGGGAAACAGCCTCTGGACAGCACTGAACATCAAAAAAGCACTGGGCGACTGCAGCGTTGTGTTGATGAAAGCTACGCCGCAGCGCCCAAAAGCTGTGAAGAGCATGGGTTTTGTTTTTCCCTGCTATTTTAGCGGCGTGCCGCACAACGTTTTGGATTTCTTCAAAAACCTTGATGCCGCCGAACAAGATGACACGTATTACTACGCGGTAGTCACCTACGGGCTTTTGCTGGGCTCAACCCTAGGTCAGACCCATGAGGCCCTGCAAGAGCGCAACATAAAGCTCAACTATGCAGCCCCGCTCAAGTCATTTGCTAATTACGTGCTTGCCTATAACATGAGCAGCAAGGTGGCAGAGAAAACCGCTCAAACTAAAAGAGAGCTGCAAGAAATCATCCCCCATATTATTAACCGGGATACCGAGAGCATTGGCAAGCCTTCTGCCGTTATCATGGCCTACAACAAGGCTTTTTCAAAGGATCCCAGCAACAAAGACAGCAAGTATCTGGTAAATGAGACTTGCGATGGATGTGGCATTTGTATTAAAGTGTGCCCCACACAAAATGTTTTATTGAAAGAAGACCGGCCGCATTGGCTGCACCATTGTGTGCAATGCCTGGCCTGTCTGCAATGGTGTCCTAAGCGCGCAATTGACTACGGAGAAAAGACTCGCAAGCGTGGTCGCTATACCCATCCTGAGATTACCTCGAGAATGTTTATCGATTATCTGAGTGGAGTGGGCGCTGGTAATTCAGGGTAGTAAAGCAGTAACAAGACAACACAATCTCTAAGGAGCGCAGTTTGCCAACCGGTGCTCCTTGTAGGACTTTATAAACTGATAGAAGGGATAACTCATGTCACCGGAAAAACTGGATCTTCACAAGCATTTTTACGAGATTAACGCCATTGACCCAGAGCTCTTTGTTCGCTTTGATGTCAAACGGGGTCTCCGCAACAGCGACGGCACCGGCGTAATGGCCGGCCTCACCAACATTGCCAACGTCCACGGATACATCATCGTTGACGGCGAGAAGTGCCCGGACGAGGGGCGCCTATTCTACCGAGGCCACGATATCGAGGAGCTTACGGACGCAAGTGACACCACCAAGCGCTGGAACTTTGAGGAGGTTGCCTACCTGCTTTTGATGGGCAAGATGCCTGATAAAGAAGAGCTGGAGCTTCTGGTCTCACATATCGATGCCAAGCGAGAGCTGCCCAACGGCTTTACCGCTTCGCTTATCATGAAGGATGCCTCGCCTGATCTTATGAACTGCTTGGCCCGTTCGGTGTTGCTGCTTTATTCCACCGACGAAAAAGCCGAGGATCGCAGCCCCGAGCATGAGATTAACATAGCGCTCTCTTTGATCTCGCGCCTGCCGAGGATCATGGTGCTGGGTTATTACGCCATGATGGCTCAGTACAAGGGTGATTCGATGATCATGCATCGCTTCATTCCTGGCCAGTCCACGGCTGAGACCATCCTCTCCATGCTGCGTAAAGACCGTGAATTCACCGCCGATGAGGCGAGGATGCTCGACATCATGCTCACCCTGCACGCTGAGCATGGCGGCGGCAACAACTCCACCTTTACCCTGCGCACGCTGACTTCGTCTGACACCGATCCGTACTCGGCTTATTCCGGCGCCATTGGCTCCCTCAAGGGTCTGCGCCACGGAGGGGCCAACGGCAAGGTGCAGGAGATGCGCTACGACATAAAGGCAAACGTGAAGAATTGGACAAACGAGGGCGAGGTAGCCGACTACCTCGAAAAGATGGTCAGAAAAGAGGCCTTTGATAAAACCGGTCTTATTTATGGCATGGGTCATGCCGTATACACACTGAGCGATCCACGCACCAAGATTTTGCGAGAATATGCCGCTCGTCTGGCTGCGGGCACCGAGTATGAGGCGGAATTGCAGCTGCTAGAGACGGTTGAGAAGCTTGCCCCTGAGGTGTTCAACAAGGTCAAGGGTTCTAACAAGGCGCTTTGTGCCAACGTGGATATGTACTCCGGCTTTGTGTATTCGATGCTGCAGATTCCTGAAGAACTCTTTACGCCGCTCTTTGCCTGCGCCCGCATGGTGGGCTGGGCAGCGCACCGTTTTGAGGAGATTGTCTCCGGCAAACGCATCATTCGTCCGGCTTATAAGTCTGCCATGCTTGAAGAGCAGATACTGCCGGGCTTGCATCTGCCACACATAGACCCTGACACACTTGCTGCAAATTAAACTGCTTTAAGCAAGAGTCAAATCAAGCTTGAAATTCAAAGAGAATCTGCCTGGTAAGCGGGGCAGATTCTTGGTTTGGTACAGGAGGGACGGGGTTGGTGTCCCAGATTGGTGGAACAGGGGGACGGGGTTAGTGTTCCAATTTGACCTTGGTCAAATTGGAACACTAACCCCGTCCCCCTGTTCCACCAATCTGGGACACCAACCCCGTCCCTCCTGTACCAGATTCTTTTTTTGTGGCACGCAACAGCAGCTGTCGGCAAGTCAAAATACCGTATACATTTAGGTGGCATAGGCTCCTAATGGAGTATCATGGAAGCATGAATAAAAGCGGCTAAAGCTAAGAAACGAGTATGGATAGTAACAACCAGAACATACCACCGGAGGGATTTGGGATTAACCGGGTGAGCTATCTCTTGGACTCTGCCGCATTGGCAGAGCAAGGGGGCAACTCCCGGCTGGCCATCCATCTTTACTGCGCAGCATTTGAAGCTTCTCAAGCCAGCGAGGGTGGCGTGGATGAGCGTGCGCTCAGTGGGCTCAGACAGGCGTGGACTCTGGCTTGCGCGCAGGGGGATCGCCCCACCGCTGAGACCATCTTCAACGACTTAGCTCCCTACAACTCTGACGAGCAAACGCGCGCCGCGTTGGCAGAGCTGCAGGAGATGGCCACCAAGCAGCTGGGCCTGAGCAAGGAGGAGATGGAAGAGATGGCCTTGGCATTTGTGGAGGAAATCCGCGATGCCGGCATAGATATCAAGGCCTTAACCGAGCGCTCTGCCTCAAGGCCAAGCCCTCTCATTAATCCCATGCGGTTTGACAACCTTAACTCCTCGCCCACAGAGCTGCCGGCGCCTTCCGGCGGGGGTATTTCAGAAAACGAAGGGGTTCCTGAGACGCTCCCCCTAATAGGCGGTGACTTTGAACGCAAGAACGTTGAGGTGCTGCCGGAGCTTCGTTATGTTGATTTGGTGGGCTTTGAGCGGGTCATAGAAAAGATGCGCGTCTTTGGCATTGTGGACCCCCGCGACACGGAGATGAGCAGCTTTTTGCAGCAGGCCGAGTCTTTCCACGGCTTTTCGGGGCCGGTGCTCACGCAGAATTTTCTCCTCGTGGGCAACTCGCGCGAGGACGCCGGCATCTTTGCCCAGGCAACGGCAAATGAGATAGGCTGGCCCACCATTACGCTGATTGTTGACGTTAATGAGATGGGCGACGGCACCATCAAAGTGATTGCCCCAGTAAAGCGCACCTTTTTTGGGCCGCCTCGCCTCACCGATTTACCCAATCCCTGCATATTGATAATCCAGAACATCGACATCCTTCAAGACCTGTTTTGGAAAGAAGAGCAGCTCAGGCCGCCTCATATGAGCAAGCAATCGGGAATGCATACAGGAGCGGGCATGCACAGCTGCCCCCAACATTCTCTGCAAAACGAGGTTTTGGGGTACCTGGGGATGCTCATTGCCAGGGGCGGGGTATTTGTCATAGCAACCTCGGCCTTGTCATCAAGCGAGAATCCGCTGGTGCTGAGCGAGCAGTTTGAGAGCATCTTAGGCACGCCAGCGGAGATTTCCGTGGACATGCCCAACATGAATGAGCGACAACAGGTGTTAACGGCGTTTTCTGAGGAACATCCCTCTTTTCATGACCTGGACACTGCAAGCCTTGCTTGTTTGAGTGAGGGCATGAGTCGCTATGATCTGGTGGTCTGTTGCCGTCAGGCGGTGGAAACTGCCTATAGCGAGTCTCTTAAGAATCAGAGGCACCAAATGGTCAGCCTGGAGGATATACTCAGCTTGTTTGTGCCGTACCTTGAGCAAGATTCGGTAGCCCATCGCTTGGTAGAGGACTATTTGGTGGCACTGTTTGCGGCAAATCTGGAGACTGACCTGCTGCAGCCTCACATCATGCCAAACCAAATCAGTCTTGATTGGGACACCTTGGACATTGGCGGGGGAGTTACAGAGGTATAAAAAAAATTAAGCTTTAGGCTGCGTGCACAAACGCCGGTATAAATGCTACTATGGTGGGAACAATTATTGGGTGCAATTTGTTGTAAGGAGCATGGGAAAATGGAAATCAGCAGGAAGACAGATTATGCGATTCGCTTGGTGGCGGCACTCATGCTTAATGAAGGCAAACCCCTGAGTGTGCGCAAGGCTGCCTCCATGCAAGATGTCCCTTATTCGTTTGCCCGCGGCATTCAGCACGATTTAGTGAAGAGCGGCGTTGTCACCACCTCAAGAGGCGCCCACGGCGGCATGCAGCTGGCTATAGACCCTGACGAATACACGCTCGCCGAGCTTATTGAAACCCTGCAAGGCCCCATCAGACTGGCAATTTGCCTCTCCGAAGACGGTTGGTGCCCTCGCGACTCCAACTGCGTATTCCACCAAGTGTGGGAAGGCGGCTCCGAGCTGGTTCACGAGTACCTCTCATCAATCTCAATGAAAGAAATCATCAAGGGCAAGCAACCCTACATCAAAAACCTGCTGTCACCGTAATACATCCTCTTCTGCCCCCTGACACCTTATACGTCAGAGTATGTGCAAACGTCATTTTGGGCTTGACCCTTGTCATTACCGCTGTCATTGTGGCCGTGGTGTTTTCGGCTGTGGGGCTCGGCGCAGGGCAACTAATTTGCGCCCCACACATTTGAAGGGCTTATACAAGGCGACTATGGCTTCCAAGCTTTTGCCCTCGATCTCTCCAATCCAAGTTGCCCTCAAATCATGGGTGCCATGCAGATATCTGAACCCAAACAAAACCTTTACTCGTTTGCCGAAGGTCTGCTCATTGGCATTAGCGCAGTGTGGGCCGCTGACGGTATGCTCACGGATAACCACAAAATCTCCCTATACGATGCGAGCGACCCCTTTGAGATAATTTTGCTCCATGAATATTCCTTCAAAGCAAAAGGGGCCTATGCCCACCACACGTTTTACCTCAACGCAGAGAGAAATATCATCGGCATTTTGTCGTATGTTGAGGAGTTAGGAAGCCCTGATACCCCCAGCTGGGGGCACACGATACTCGTGAGTTCGTATCGAATCTTTGGATACGACAGCAGCACCGGTTTTTACGAGAGAGAGGTACTCAGTAGCTGGGAGGAAATAAAGAAAACGTACTGGACAGGTAAGAGGGCTGTCCGCATCCTTGCCATCGGAGATTATCTTTATATCGTGGATGGAAAAGACCTGGGTGTCTTCAGCCTCGTCACCCTGGAAGAAGTCGCTCGGATTACTCAACTAGCTGAGTGACAGACCAGAGTCACAATCTCAAAGTGTAACCATTTTGTTGCGGTATTAGTCAATGATGAGGTTATAAAACTAGTTTATAATAACACTAGCAAACATATAGGTATGATTGTTTTCTCAGATTGTAAATATATCAATTTTGTGATAATATTCCTTATAAGGAATTGGAGGCTGCGTTGTTTGACCTTGAATTCTACGAACTCCCTAACGGCAGAAAGCCGGTGGAAGAATTTGTGCTGAGCCTCTCTCCAAAAATGCAAGTGAAATCATATGACAGTCTCAGGATTCTAGAGGAGAAAGGCAATGCGCTCAGAGAGCCGTATTCCAAGCCAGTCTCTGATGGGATATTTGAACTTCGAATCAGGTTTGCAAAAGATATCAGCAGGATTTTTTATTTTTTCTACAGTGGAGATAAGATTGTTCTCACAAACGGTTTTTTAAAGAAGACGCAAAAGACTCCAAAGGTACACCTCAAGCAGGCAATGAAGTACAAAGAAGATTACGAACGGAGAAAGAGAAATGAGTGATTTAGCTAAGCTCAAGGCAAAACTGATGGAGAGCCCAGAGTTTAGAGAAGAATATGAGAACACTCGTGCTGACTTTGAGGTCATGAAAGCAATAATTGACGCCCGTTGCGACCAGAATATCACCCAAGAGGAACTCGCCAAGAAATCCGGCATCCGCCAGTCCAATATCAGCCGTATTGAAAATGGCACCTGTAGCCCCACCATACACACCCTGAAGCAAATCGCCAAGGGTCTCGACAGGGAGCTACATATTGAATTTAGAAAGGTTTCAGCTAATTAGCTTGAGCCGGGGCATAAGGTGCTGCAAGCCATGAGTCAAAGGGGGCTGGAGTCAAGTTCTCATGTCAGGTTGACGTCAGACTGTGTGAAAACGTCATTCCGGGCTTGACCCGGAATCTTAATCCGCATGTTAGAAGATTCCGGGTCAAGCCCAAAATGACGGAAATGAGATATTTCACGCAGCCTGACGTGCCAGTTACGGCATCGACATGATGCAGGTGTTTAGATCAAGGACAAAGGTTACATCTATCCAGTCAATCTGAAAGACCCACGTTTTTGACACTCCCGGAACAGTGATAATGTCGACACACTCAATGCTGAGCGGACCGTAAATAGCTTCAAAATACTCATATATTGCTCTCTCGGCAGCAAAGGGGTCAGCAATTCCGGATCCTTCGGCTGTTTCAAACTTCTGACCAACAAAGGTCGGAATCTCCGTTGAGTACTCTGTGCTTGAATCCCAGGTAGGCTGGTTGTCAGATTCCTCTGGCTCATGCAACAGGTCAGCTTCTTCAGGGCTCTCCTCTGGCTTGCAGGCAGCTACGCTCAATCCTACCGCTGCTACTGTTCCCAAGCCCGCAAGTTTGAGAAAGCCTCTCCTGCTTAACGGCTTCTCATCAATAGCTGTTTCTTGATTTCTCATAACGTTTCTCCTTCAATAATCGTTAGAATCTTAGCACAGCAGCCAAGTTTTGCTAACCACACGGAATGGCGAGTGCGATTTGAAAGTATTCAAGAATCCAAACTGCCGCAAGGTCAGAGGCAGTCATGTTCTCGAGGTGAGCTGTGCCTACTGCAAAAGCTTCATTGCTCACTACCAAAAGGTAGGCTCAAGCGGCTTTGTCAAGATGTATAACGACCGTATCATAGACGGCTCCATCGACTTTTCCAAATACCACGGTGCCCTCTACTGCCCCAACTGCGGAGAGCAAATTGCCACCCGCTACCTCACCAAGATGGACAAGAAGGAGGCCTACCGCTTTGTTCCCTCGGCGTTTAACAAGAAGCGCGTTAAGTGAAACAGGTGCCGAGAATGCAGGGGATAGCCCGTCAGGGTGTGTGAAAAAGTCCAATTTCGTCATTGCGGGCTTGACCCGCAATCTTTTAACATGCGGTTAAAGATTGCGGGTCAAGCCCGCAATGACGTTTTCACACAGCCTGCCGTCTCTCTGTCCCAAAACTGTCTCTCTGACACACTGCTACAATGGTTGCTTACGATTAACCTGCTAGTTAAGGATTGTGCATGGCCTATCAAAATCCTTCTGGGGTCAATGACCTCTTGCCTGTTGGTGCTTTTGGCATTCAGCGCATAATACAGGCGGCTTCTGACTTGTTTAGCCGTTACGGTTACCGCTATCTGGAAACTCCGATGTTTGAGAAAACTGAGGTTTTTACGCGCGGTATTGGTGAGGCAACCGATATTGTGGGCAAGGAGATGTACTTTGTTTACCCTATGAGTGCTATTGAGAAGTTGGGGAATGCGGGCGACAGGGCAGACGGCAAAATCAGCGGAGACAGCAAAAAAAGCGAAAACGCTGCCTACCTCGCCAACGCCAAAAACACCTCTAGCGCCGAAAGCGCCGCCAACGGCGAATACGGCGTCGGCAGCAGAGGAGACGGCGAGAGCAGCGAAAACGCTGCCAGCGCCAGTGCCGACAACAGCAACACCGTCGAGCTCGACAAATCCACTCTCCTGGGTCTGGCGCTGCGTCCGGAAGGCACTGCCGGCACTGCTCGTGCGGTGGTGCAGCATAATCTGTGTGCGCCCGGCACGCCTACGACCAAGCTTTGGTACGCAGGTTCTATGTTCAGGCATGAGCGTCAGCAAAAAGGTCGTTATCGTGAGTTCAGGCAGATTGGTGCTGAGTGCATTGGTGCCACGGAGCCCTCGGCAGATGCCGAGGTCATCCTTATGCTCATGAGCTTCTTTGAGTCTTTGGGTATTCCCCGTGCTCAGATGGTGCTCAAGGTCAACTCAATGGGAGACGAAAACTGCAGGCCGCTCTACCAGGCTGCGGTTAAGGATTTCATACTCGGGCGCACCGAGGTGTTTTGCCCCGAATGTCTGCGCCGGGCAAACACCAATCCCCTCCGCGCCTTTGACTGCAAGAATCCTGCTTGCAAACAGATGCTGGAAGACGCGCCGCAGATTACCAGCTTCCACTGCGAGGAGTGTAGCGCTCAGTATTCTGCGGTCAAGCAGCTCCTCACCGCTGCCGGCTTGGACTTTGAAGAAGACGACCGTCTCGTCCGCGGCTTTGACTACTACACGCGCACTGTCTTTGAGGTGCAGGTGGAGCTTGGTCTGGGCGCCCAAAACGCCATTGGCGGAGGCGGCCGCTACGACGGACTGCTTGAGCAATACGGAGCAAAGCACACACCGAGCCTGGGGTTTGCCGTGGGCCTGGAGCGCATTTTACTGGTGCTGGAGGCCTTGGGCGCAGCACCTGAGTTGCCCGTTGCCGCCGAGGTATTCATCGCCGCGGTAGACGAAGAGGCGCGCCTGGCCGCCTTTAGCCTCGCCTGCGAGCTGCGCGCACACGGGGTGAGCACAGAGATGGACCACCAGGCACGCTCGCTTAAGTCTCAGTTCAAGGTGGCTGACAAACTCGGTGCCGCCTATACGGTGGTCATTGGTCCCGACGAGATGGCAGAGGGCGTGTTTTCGCTTCGCTCCATGACTGAGAGCACTCAGCAAACCGTAACAAAGGAAAAGCTCATAGAGACATTAACCAGCTAAACAATAGAAGGATATTGACCGGCAGAAACGATAGAAGGAACAAATGACTGATTACCTGAACACTCACTCCCAGCACACCAAAACCTGCGGCGAGCTCCGCGCCAAGGATGCGGACTCGTCCAAAGAGGTAACACTCTGCGGTTGGGTGGGCCATCGCAGAGACCACGGCGGCCTGATT
>Ga0123353_10017761_pt1 | contig 10480 bp, 9 predicted proteins | sample TergutLab28metaG_3_FD_92763 | JGI IMG/M metagenome (GOLD analysis project Ga0123353, IMG submission 92763) | Labiotermes labralis P3 segment gut microbial communities from Petit-Saut dam, French Guiana - Lab288 P3 | ecosystem: Host-associated > Arthropoda: Insects > Digestive system > Gut ... | reverse complement strand
TCCAGGTCGAGCGCGAAATTTTTTACTTCCGTGGGATCCGGGAGGTAATGATTTACACCGTCCAGGAGGGGCTGTATGCCTTTAAACTTGTACGCGGAACCCATCATCACCGGTACAAAGGTTTCCGCCAGCGTTCCCTTGCGGATGGCTTTGCGGATGAGACTTTCCGGAATCGCTCCTCCCGAAATATACTTCTCCGCGAGCTCGTCGGAAAAAAGGGAAGCCGCGTCGATTAGTTCCTCCCTGTGCTTTTCTGCGTCCTTTTTGAGGTGGATCGGAATTTCGGCGTTGCGCAGCTCAGTACCGTTTTCGCCGTCAAAATAAATGGCTTTCATCGAAACCAGGTCTATCACTCCCTCGAGCTTGTCTTCAAGGCCGATGGGAATCTGGAGCAATACCGCGTTTAGCCCAAGTTTTTCCCTAAGTTGATTTCTTACCTTGAAGGGGTTTGCCCCCGTTCTGTCGCATTTGTTTACAAAGGCGATTCGCGGTACATGGTAGCGTTTAAGCTGCCTGTCCACCGTTATTGACTGAGACTGAACTCCGCCGACCGCGCAAAGCACAAGGATTGCCCCGTCAAGAACCCGCAGCGATCTTTCAACCTCAATGGTAAAATCCACATGCCCCGGTGTATCGATTAGATTGATCGTATGATCCTTCCACTCGACCTGGGTCGCCGCCGACTGAATTGTTATGCCCCGTTCCCGTTCCAGCTCCATGTGATCCATGGTCGCGCCGACTCCGTCTTTTCCCCTGACTTCATGTACGGCGTGAATTTTTTTGGTATAGAATAAAATTCTCTCTGAAAGTGTGGTTTTTCCCGAATCTATATGCGCGCTTATCCCTATGTTCCGCATCATTCGAACTGAAGTTTTTTGACTGTCAGGGCGAGTTGCATCGATGCCCATTGTGTGTTGTACTCCTTGCTGTATCCTTTTTTTGGATGGAAATTAAAACGACAAATAATATAAAACGTAGCCGTTATTTTAATAACAATATAGTGAAGTAATTAACTAATTGCAAGAGAATAACCCATCTCTGTAACGGTGTGTTCGTTTATGTTACAATTAAAATGTGAATATTATCCTTTTTGATCCGGCAGAAGTTGAGAAACCTCTTTCACGCCGGGATGAGCGTACCTTGCACCTTTTGAAGGTACTGCATAAAAAAGCGGGGGACAGCTTCGACGCTGGTGTTCTGGGCGGGAAAAAAGGCCAGGGCCGTATAGAATCCATCAGGCTGGACGGATCCATAGTTTTCTCTCTTGAGCTGTCTCTGGATCCGCCTCCCCGTTATCCCGTCCGGGCCGCTGTCGGGTTTCCCCGGCCCATACAGATAAGACGGCTTTTAAGGGATCTTTCCAACCTGGGGCTCGAGGCGATTGACCTAATCGGAACCGAATTGGGAGAAAAAAGCTACCGCGATACAAAGCTCCTTGCCGACGGAGGGGCAGAAGCCGCTCTCATAGAAGGAGCCGTGCAGGCCAGAGACACTCGTGTTCCACTGCTTGCGTCATACAAAAGCCTGGAAGACTGGCTCAAAGAGCGGCCCTGGGAAAAACAATCCGGCGGCGAAACTCAATCCGCTTTAAAGACCCGCTGGAGCGTATATGCGGGAGTTCCCGCCGCTCCCTTGCTGATTGCGCTCGACAATGTAAGACCCGAAGGCTCGCTTTCAATGCTGTCCGCGCTTGGCCAGGCGATTGTTCTCGCGGTAGGCCCGGAACGCGGCTGGTCCGACAGGGAAAGAAGCGAACTGGAAGAAGCCGGCTTCCTCCGCCTGTCCATGGGCGAACGCGTTATGCGCACTGAAACCGCCTGCGTCGCCGCTGCCGTGCTGGCCCTTGAAAAAATCGGCGCCCTTGGCTGAGGTGTTCTGCGAGATCTTCTTATACCGTCCACAGGCCCAGCGCCGGGTTGGGAACAAAGAAAATCTTTTCGCCTGACGGCATGGTGTTCCAGCCCGGGGCGAGGCTTTTTACATCGTAACGTTTGGCGGCCTCATCAAGGCTGCCCCATTCGTAACCGACGCCTTCAATTTCGCCGCGGCTGACGCCGGGGCCGGGGCAGTATCTGACGGTGAAGCGATTTTCGCTTGATCCGTGGATTAGATGGGCGGCGACGCTTAAGTTTTCGGCGAGTTCTTTTTCTTCATCAACCTTTTTTAAAATTACTTCGCTGGGCCGGTAACCGTATTTACGGATCAGGCGATCAACGCCCTCGTCCTCGCCAAAACGTTCAAGCGCGGGCGCCAGAACGAGGAGCTCGCCGCCGGAAGCCATAGCCATTCGGGTGCGGTAAATGGATTTGTTCCCAAGCCAGGTGGTGCGGAATTCGTCGGGGTCAAGGTAAACAACGGCTTTTTTTATTGGCTCATCAAGTGTATCAACATTTACCTGCCGGGCAAGGGCGGCGGCCTCGGTAAAACAATCACGGCCAAATCCGGCGTAAAGACCCCGCAGGGCCGGTGAATGCGAGGCGCTTAAAGACATCCCTTTTTTTCTGCTTTCCTCGACGCTTCTGGGGCTGAGGACGGTAAGGACAAAAAGAACCGGGGGGAGCTTGTGCCCAAAGCGGTTAAACCCCTCATCAAGAAGAGCCCTAACCGGCGTTTCGGCCCTGCCCATTATCCTCTCCATACCGTATGAAGCTCCGACGAAGTGGCTTTTATCGATTGCTTCTTTGCCGCCGGTTCCTACAAGAATATTTTTGAGGTGATTTGCCATGCCGGTTACTTCATGCGGAACCACCTGGCCAATGGAAATGATCAGTTTGAATCCGCCTTCCAATAGGAGCTTATTTACCTGTACCGGCCAGTCGAACGTCAGCTTCCCTTCGGTAATACTCTGGACCCAGGCGCCTTCGATGCGGCCCAGAGTTACGATATCGCTGCGCCAGTCGTGCACACGGAATTTATCTGCCGGAGTTTTTGGAAACATCCTTGCGATCTCTTCGCGCTTCATTGGCATGTGGGTGCCCAGGGCCGGCATCACGGCGCCGAGCTGTCCGCCCAGCTCCCCGGCCGCGATGTCTGTAAGAAAACCGGCGCGCGAGTGGAAACGGGTTATGTCCGGAGGAATAATCAGTACGGGGCCCCGGCCCTTAAGCTCCCTTAAGGCGAGCGAAAGGGCTTCGGAAAAAAGGGAGCCAGCCTCTTCATCCCCGATATCCATTGAAGCTGAGCCCCTGGCGGCAAGTATCATATTTACTTACCCTGGTTTTTGTCTTTGCCCAAATCTTCCCCAAAACGGTTTACCATCATTCCCGGCTGGTGAGTCGCGTCAAGAGTATCCCGCCAAAGATCGCCCTCGGGATCAACACGGCTGCGTTCGGAAATGACCGCCTTAATGGGCAGATGCACAAATTTGTTATTTACAAGGCCGATGATGAGCTTGGTTTTCCCTGCCATGGCCGCATGGGCTGCCGCGTTTCCAAGCCTCTCGCAGTAGATTGAATCGGACGGGTTGGCCGGCGCCGAGCGGATAACATAGCTGGGATCAATGTATTTTAAATTGATCTCCATCTTTCTTTCCCCAAAGTACTTGTTTATTCTGTCTCTTAAATATGTTCCCACATCCGCAAGTTTTAGGTTTCCGCCCGCGTCAAGATTTTTTTCCGTAAGGAGCTGCTCCTGCATGGCTCCTTCGGCTACAACAATAACCGCGTGATTTCGTTTCAAGAGCCGCCGTTCCAGATGGGTAAGGAATCCGTTATAGCCTTCCAGGTTGAAGGGAACCTCGGGGATAAGAACGAAGTTTACTTCGTGGCTGGCCAGAGCCGTATGAGCGGCGATATAACCCGATTCCCTTCCCATTAATTTAACAAGACCGATACCGTTTATGGCGGAACTGGCTTCCATGTGGGCCGCCGCAACCACTTCAACTGCTTTATCAACCGCGGTATCGAAGCCAAACGATTTCTGGATTATCGCGAAATCATTGTCTACGGTTTTGGGAATTCCCACCACGGCTATTTTAAGCTTTCGCCTGTCAATTTCTTCGGCAATATCCAGGCTGCCATGCTGGGTTCCGTCACCGCCGATGGTAAAGAGCATGTTCAGGTTGAGTTGCTCCATGGCGTCAACGATCTTGCCGACTTCTTTTCCGCCGCCCCGTGCGCTTCCCAGGTATGTCCCGCCCAGCTTGTGAATATCATCAACCGTGTCCGGGTTAAGGGTTTTTACGCCGTACTGGTATTCCGGCAGGAATCCCTTGAAGCCGTATTGAATACCGGAAACCCTGCTTACTCCGTAACGGTAAAAGAGGCATCGCGTAATAGCCCTGATTACATCATTAAGGCCGGGGCAGAGTCCGCCGCAGGTGACAATTCCGGCATGGACATTGGCAGGAGAAAAATAGATCATTTCCCTGGGTCCCGCGCACTCCATAAGCTGATTTTTCTTTAGCTGCCCCTGGGCGCCGGGTTTGGCGTCTGTTTTCTGAAGGACAAATTCGTTGTCCGTTACATAATTGGCAAGCTTATCACCTCTGGTGGTTGACATGCTTATCGGCGACTTGATGTTGCGTTTCCCCAGTTCCTCGATGGTAAAATCATAAGTTTCGCTCATAAATTTTCCCCCTGTCGAATATAATTATAGCATACCTTTTAGCTGTAGCAAGGAAGACAGCTAAAGTTTGAGAATTATTCCGCTTATACCTGCCGCAATGATATAGATTATTGGATGTTTCTTAAATTTATAGATAAGGAAGAAAAGTACAATAAAAATCAGCGTCTCTTTCCATTTAAGGTACGCGTACCACACGGGCGCCGCGGAGTTCCATAGGGAGAGGATGATCACGCCAAAACCCGCCGCTGAAAGCAGTCCGGTTGCCGCGGGGCGAAGGCCCGAGAGAAGGCCTTTAACAAGCGTGCTTTCTTTAAACGCCTGGAGCGCCTTCGCTATTAAAATGATCATGATGATAGCGGGAATGGTAAGCCCCAGGGCCGCGACATACCCGCCCGGGATCCCCGCATAACGGAACCCTGTGTAAGACACAAGGTTTGGGCCGACGGCTCCGGGCGCAGACTGGGCAACTGCCAGCATGTTGCCAATAAGCTCCCTTGTGAGCCATCCGCCTGAATTATCGGCGAGGTCAAAAAAGAAGGGGATAGTGGCAAGTCCTCCGCCAAAGGAGAGAAGGCCTATTTTAAAAAATGTTCCAAGAAGGTAAAGGAGCTTCATTCCGTTCCGTCCTTGTGAAAACGCTTCCCAAGGAGGTAAATGATGTAGCCTGCAAGACCGGATGCCAGTATCAGAAATACAGGTGATTTTATAAAAGACGGAATGGGTAAAAGGCCGGCCGGAATGGCAGAAAGTAAAAAGACTATAGCAAAGATCACAACAGCTTTATAATCAGCGAGCGCTCCCTTCGCAAGTTTAATTACCGTATCAAGAATTAAAGCTCCAACCGCGATACGTATCCCCGTGAACGCATGCTGCACTGCCTTGATTTCTGTGAAGTTACTGATAAATAAAGCGGCTATAAGGATAAAAGTAATGCCGGGGAGTATAAAGGCCAAAGGGGCAATAATGCCCCCGATGGGGCCTTTTCTTTTATAGCCGACAAAGGCAGAAAGATTTACCGCGAGAATCCCCGGAATGATCTGGCTCACCGTGTAGTAGTCCAGCACCTCCTCAATTGGGATCCAGCCTTTTTTTTTAACCAGCTCCCTTTCCACTATGGGGATCATGGCGTAGCCGCCGCCGAAAGTGACTAAACCCATTTTTAAAAAGACCAAAAAAAGCTCGAGAAATCCTTTCATTTATCTTTGCCCGGCTCATCAATAATCAGGTGCAGTTCTTTTAATTGTTCCGGGTTTACATAGTTCGGGCAGCTATCAAGCAGACCCTCTGCAAAAGAATTTTTCGGGAAGGCAATTACTTCCTTTATTGAGGTCTCGCCTGCCATGATCATCACAAGACGGTCGATACCGGGAGCTATGCCGCCGTGGGGCGGAGGGCCGAATTTAAAAGCTTCGGTAAGGAAACCAAATTTGGATTCAGCCTCGGCGGGATCATAGCCCACTATATTGAAGATCCGCTTTTGAAGTTCGGGATCATGGATTCGTATTGAACCTGACGCCAGTTCAAAGCCGTTTAGCACAAGGTCGTAGAGATCTCCCTTGACTGCGCCAGGGTCTGTTTCCAGTGTTTTGTGGTATTGCTCCTGGGGGTAAGTGAACATGTGGTGGGCTGCTTCCCACTGGTTTTTATCATCATTAAATTCAAAGACCGGGAAATCCACTATCCAGGTAAACTCGAATCTCTTTGGGTCGCAAAGGCCAAGGTCCCTGCCCAGTTTGGAACGCACAGCGCCCAGGGCAGTGTTGGCTGTTTTCCACTTGCTGTCCGCGACAATGAGAATTAAATCCCCGGGTTTAGCCTCAAAGCTTTTAATAATGTCAGCAGCCTGCGAAGCAAAGAATTTTGATACCCCGCCTTCAAGGGCGCCGCCCTGTCCTACCTTCATCCAGGCAAGTCCCTTTGCCCTGTAAATTTTCGCCGCAGCTTCAAGTTCCTCAATCTGCTTGCGGGAGTATTCGATGCTTTTATCTCCAATCTTGCCCGGAGCTACCAGAGCTTTAACGGCGCCGCCCATAGAGCTGATGCCTTTCTCTTTTGCCGCGGCCTTTTCCGCTTCTCCAGATGCAAGGGCATCTTTAAAGGCCTGGAATTCGCTCTTGGCAACCCAGGGGGAAAAATCTTTTAATAGCATGTCAAAACGGAGATCCGGCTTGTCTGTGCCGTAGATCTCCATGGCTTCTTCGTAGCTGAGCCTTTTAAATTTTTCAGGCAATACGCAGTTTATGGTTTTTTTAAATACAAACCCAAAGAGACCTTCAATCAGGTTAAGTACATCGTCCCGGCTTACAAAAGACATTTCCAGATCCAACTGGGTAAATTCAGGCTGCCTGTCACCGCGGGCGTCTTCATCCCGGTAACATCGTGCAATCTGGAAGTACTTATCAAAACCTGAAACCATCAGGATCTGCTTGTAAAGCTGGGGCGACTGGGGAAGGGCGTAAAACTTGCCCGGATAAAGCCGCGAAGGAACCAGGTAGTCCCTTGCACCTTCCGGGGTAGACCGTATGAAGGTTGGGGTTTCAATTTCGTAAAATCCCTGGCCAGTCATGTACTCGCGTATAGCAAAAGTAACATCATTACGAAGCTTCATCCGCTTCTGCATGGCGGCGGATCGGAGATCCAGGTAGCGGTATTTCAGCCGCAGTTCTTCCCTTGCGCTTGATTCTTCATCGATCTGGAATGGAAGTGCATCACAGCGGCTTAGAACAACGATTTTATCAGCGGCAACTTCGATTTCGCCTGTCTGCATATCGGCATTTATCATTGATGCAGGCCGCAGTCTGACAGTGCCTTCAATCGCGAGGCAAAACTCGTTCCTTAGTTCAGCAGTGACCTGGGCCAATTCGGCCGGAACCGCTCCGCCCGAAAAACACCCCGGATCCACCACCGCCTGGGTAATCCCGTAACGATCCCGAAGGTTGATAAAGGAAATCCCGCCGTGATCGCGCTTGCGGTGAACCCAGCCGTTAAGTATAACTTTTTTTCCTGCATCTGCTTTCCCGAGGGCGCCGCAGGTAACTGTGCGTTTCATGTCTTCCATACAATAATAGTAATGAGAAAATTTGAAAGAGAAAAGTAGATGACGCCTTAGGGATTATGTTTTTCCTAGTCCGCCGTTGTTCCCCCGTCGACCGGGAAAGCGACTCCGGTGATGAACGTTGCTTCATCGGACGCAAGAAACAGGGCTGCATTGGCGATATCCAAAGTAGAAGCAAGGCGGCCAAGCGGCACTTCTCCAAAGCGTTCTGCCCGCTTTACAGGATCGCTGAGTTGACCGTGGGTCAGTGGAGTATCCGCAGTACTGGGATGCAGGCTGTTGCAGCGAATATTTTCCTTCGCATACCGGACCGCGACTGTTTTTGTCATTAGGGTTACGGCGCCTTTGGAAACTGTATAGGCTTCGGTAGTGTAGCGATGACCGATAAGGCCGCAAACAGAAGACATATTGATTATTGAGCCGCCCCCTATTTTGCGCATAAGGGGAATTGAGTATTTGCTGCCCAAAAAAGGACCTTTTACATTAACTGCCATGACCATGTCGAATTGTTCGGCTGATAGTACTTCTATGGTTTCGCGTATATTTATTCCGGCATTGTTTACGAGAATATCAAGGCGCCCTGATTCTTTCATGACAGCTTCCGTTGCGGAAATCCAGCTCTGCTCGGTGGTTACGTCCAGTTTCAGGGGGAAAGCTCTGCCTCCTGCTTCTTTTATGGATTTTGCGACCTTGTCTACGGCTTCGATCTGTAGATCTCCAACGAATACAAAAGCTCCCTCTTCCGCAAAACGGCGTGCTATGGCCTCCCCGATCCCCTGGGCGGCGCCTGTGATAAGGGCTGTTTTTCCCTTTAAACGCATTAATGTGCTTTCCATACTCTTATTTCTCCGGATTTGGAATGAATATCTATCGTATAAATGGTATCCCAGCTTGTATATGAGGTCAATACACAGTTTTTGTTGACAAAAACTATATGCGGGTTTAAATTTGCATTACAATAACCTATCTGTTTGGGTTTAAGTTAATTTGGAGGAAAGCATGAAGAAAATTGTGGTACTTTTTCTTATTCTTGCAATTATGCTTGGTGCAACAAGTGTATTTGCGGGCGGTGGGTCTCAGGCCAAGCAGCAGCAAAAAGTGGTTGTCCAAATCGGTTTGGAGAATCACCCCGGGGAACCCGTAACAGACGGGATCTATGAATGGAAACGTATTGCGGAAGAGATGTCCAAGGGAACCCTGGAAGTACAGGTCTTCCCTTCAAGCCAACTGGGATCAAAGAACGAAATCATCGACCAGATGCTTGCGGGTATGGGAGTCATTACCCTTGCTGACGGCGGTTTCTTCGCCGACCGCGGCGCGCCGGACATGGGTATCACCATGGGGCCCTATTTCTTTGCGAGCTGGGATGAGGCATGGAGACTGATTGACAGCCAGTGGTGGAAAGACCAATCCAAGATTTTGGAGAGCAAGGGGCTTAAAATTCTTGCGTCAAACTGGATCTATGGCGACAGGCATACCTTGACCAAACGGCCCATCCGTACTGTTGCGGATTTCAGAGGCTTAAAGCTCCGGGTACCAAATAACCTGATGCAGATAAAAGGAACAGAAGTAATGGGAGCAACTCCTACTCCGATGCCGCTGGGTGAAGTATACACATCCCTTCAGCAGGGCGTAATTGACGGAGTGGAAAATCCCCTCCCTGTATTGTATGGAGGAAAATTCCATGAGGTAGCAAAATATCTCACCCTTGATGCGCACATCAAACTTCTTACCACATGGTTCTGCGGTACACAGTTTTTTAATACCTTGAGCAAAGAACATCAGGATATCCTGATCGAATCCGGCCGCCAGGCAGGTTTATACAACAACGTCCTTGCAACAAAAGCAGCGGAAGACAGCATTGCTTTATTCAAGGCCGAAGGGGTTGAAATCATCAATGTTGATATTGCGGCATTCCAGAGGCAGGCTCAGCCATTCTACACCATGCCTGACGTTATAAAAGACTGGTCGCCGGGATTGGTTGAAACAACCAACAGGGCGAAAGCGGGACGCTAGGAAAACAAGGCCGGAAAGGAAAAGAGCTTTTCCGGCCATTTTTTAAAAGGGAGACGGAATTATGCCAAAGAGGATCCTGTCTAAGCTGCAAAATATTGATGTTGCCATTGCCGGGGTTGTTCTTGGCATTCTTATTATCTACACTTTTTTCGCTGTAATTATGCGCTACTTTATCAATCGCCCCATATACTGGGGCGAAGAATTCCAGTTGATCTGCATTATCACCATCGTATTCTTTGGGGCCGGTGCGGGATTTAGAACCGGAAGCCATATAGCCATTGATTTTCTTGTTGATTTATTACCACTGAAACTGCAAAAAGTTATTACAGTAGTTATCTATATTCTTTCAATAGTGGTAATGGTTTACTTTTTTATGCAAAGTTCTGCATTTGTACGCCAGATGTTCAATACCCGGCGTATAACAGATATTCTCAGGATTCCTTTCTTTGTGATATACACTGCGTTCCCGATCGGCTGCGCCTTGGTCATAATCAATTACACAGTTGCTACTTATAATAAATATTTCAGGAGTAACAAAGAGGAGGTGCAAAAATGAGTTCTTCATTTGTTGCTTTTGCTGTTGTGGTTTTGTTGTGTACATTGTTTATGAAAATGCCGGTTTTCATTTCTCTTTTGGCAGGCTCTGTAACGTATTTTATACTTCAGCCTCATCTTCCCGCGCAGATTATGGCCCAGCGCGTTATCGCGGGTATGGAAGTCATTCCCCTTCTTGCTATTCCTTTTTTTGTATGCGCGGGCATTATAATGAATTATTCCGGTGTTACTTCCAGAATTATGCGTTTCGCGGAAGTAGTTATGAGAAGAGTCCCGGGAGGACTGGCC
>Ga0123353_10017760_pt1 | contig 10481 bp, 7 predicted proteins | sample TergutLab28metaG_3_FD_92763 | JGI IMG/M metagenome (GOLD analysis project Ga0123353, IMG submission 92763) | Labiotermes labralis P3 segment gut microbial communities from Petit-Saut dam, French Guiana - Lab288 P3 | ecosystem: Host-associated > Arthropoda: Insects > Digestive system > Gut ... | reverse complement strand
CAAACGGTCATAACTCCGTAACCGTCCAAAATCGGACACATGTTTATATGAACTTTTTTGATCACAAAGACCTAGGAAATCACCTCCTGCAGTTATGCCCTAAAGTCGTGAAACACCCTGTAGGTGTTTTGGGTTATATCGGTATACTTTTAACATAAGGACCACTCTCCCGAAGTCTGGCACATTCCTCCTGGGACACTCTGTATATGTGCTTAAATTGGAATGAAGGCGAATGAATTGCCCTAAATCCTATCTGTCGTTGAACTAGGCCGGAGTATGATGCCAGTTAATTGCCCTCCTAGACCTACTAAGAGCTGATTATTAGGCCTATGTTACCACGTTCGCTAATGTATCCTGTCGTTCACTTCAAGAGAGTTGAGGGACAGTAGAATTATGGTTGGTAGGAGAAAGTTGAATAAGGCTTATAAAAGTTGGCATCGGATTTGTTTCGAAATGTGACGTTGGTATATAGAGTGCAATATTAGTATTCGGTGCTTTAAACAGTACGTTGAAGGTCGCGAAAAATTGTAAAAGCTCTGTGAGACTATAGCGCTGTGGCACTTCACATCTGAAGGTCCTGTGTTGTATTCTAGGCACTCAAGACGACTGTTCTTTCTGGAGTACCGAGCGGTTTCCCTTATTTAACCCACGTAAATTCTGAACTTGTCTTAACATAGACCATGGCCATTTACGTCTGTCATGCCACTCACTTAACTCCCAGCAACCTGTGCAGCGCGAACAGCACGTCTTTAATAATCTTTTTTTTTTTCTGTTCGGACAACAGAGTGTCTATCAAGTTGACTGTAAGTAGAACAAGCTGCTTTGCTGCACATTTGGAAGGGATATTGGAATACTATAATCCAGATTTCAGACTTCATTTGGTATTTGCGTGTATCCGTAATTCACAAGGTTGGAAAGGTGCAATCCGTACCGAAATACACACTGTTTTTCGCACACTTTCTTTGTGTCTTGACCTTCTGTACAGGTCTAATGAAGACGTTAATAATAGCCAGTGCTTCTTTCATTGTATTGTCTATAAAGCCCTACCTCACAGTATAATGACTTTGAGATTTTTTTTTGATGATTTTAGATTTCTTTAACATAAACAGCAACTAGATGCAAAAGTAATAATTTTATTAATAATTTCAATCAACTCAACATGTTTCGGGCGATAATTTCGCCCATCTTCAGGAGCACTAGACTGTGTTTACAGCTTGTGGTATAAAGCACCAACGCTGCTTCTTCTTCTTCTTCTTCTTCTCCTTCTCGTCCTCCTTCTTCTTCTCTTCTCCTTCTCCTCCTCCTCCTCCTCATCTTCTTCTTATCTTCTCCTTCTCCTCCTCCTCATCTTCTTCTTCTTCTTCTTCTTCTTCTAGTTCTACTTCTTCTTCTTGAAATGAGTGAATTTTAATTAAGTAGGCTGCACACTTCGTGGACATTAAAATTGTACACATACTGAAGATTTGCATCCTCAACAGGTTCTTTATTTTACTTGTAGAAAAAGTATTTCTAGAAAGTTTGTAGCCATTTTTATGGTTATCTTTACACTGCAATTGAAATGGATGGCACCAGTTGTTGTTTCGTTATGGCCACAAAAGCTAAAACTATATATAGTTTAGACTTTCTTCTTTCGTTTTTTCTTTTGTTAGTTATGATATAGGAACGAAATTAACACCGTATGAGCCAAGGACCTGTAATTGTTTACAACAGATATTCGAAAAATGTAGACTTTTAATCATCGTCATCTCTTTTCTCTCAGTTTAGAATATAGAACCATAAAATGGCGATTACCTCAAATACAGAATTAGCTGTCGGTTTGACATAACTAAGGAACTAATGGATTTGGTGATGTGAAATTTGGTAGCGACGTGGATAATGATATATATCAACGGTAAACAGGTTTGTCTTTGTCGTCATAAAATTAATGTAAAAGATGCTTAGTATTGGTCTGAATTTCAGAAAATGTGGCAACAATGGAATTTTAAGGTTACGTCTGACAAATTCAACACAGTAGACAAAATCTGCGTTTAATAAATACGCTGTAACACGACCTGAATTTTCTTCTATAGTTGGATGACAAGCTGAAGGGTATTTAGACTGCACAAAACATAAACATCCCAAGATATGCAAGATTTTACTTTCGCATATCCGTGTTTATGAAAATTGAAGAATTCTGACGCCATTTCAATGGGTAAATAGGTACCGACGTTTCGGAGGGGATTGATTCATCCATCTTCCATACTAAATAAGCGCAAAAATAATATTTAGCGACGTTTCGGAGGAACTAGCTATTTTCATGTGCAGTGTCCGATCAGAATTATTGGACTAGTGTGTCGTGGAAACAGAGGCAAATTTGCCCACCGAAACGTCCGCAAATATTTGTATTTCGATAAAGCGCCGTATCGCAGAAGGCTCAGATCTCCAGCTACAGATTTGTAGGACCGAAACGCTTCACAAATCAGCAGAAGTTATTATGTTTAGCCGGTAATCACTTTTCTCTTTTCCTGCTTTATCGTTCATTTATGTTTCTCCTTATTTATTTTGCTTCTTTTTCAGTCTTCTGTTTTGTCATTGTTTCGTTCTTCCCGCTTTTCTTCATTTCTTCGTACACACTCCCAAACAATACATCCATTATATGTATATATATATATATATAACATTTTTTAAATTCGTAGAGTTTGAAAGTACGTGCTACAGCAGAGAATGAAACAGTATGTAGCTTGAAAAAACACGTTCCAAATATTCCCTATGTATAAACCTTAGACAAATTATATGAACGCGGTTTAAATGCAGCATTTATCATATCGCGCTATTGGAATGCCGGTTACAAATCGCCTAAAGTAGTCTTAAGTGAATCGCGATGTCACTGAAATGAATTCATTCAGTTTATTAAGAGAGTAAACGCAGACACGACTGTAAAGGACTGTATATGTTATGAGGAGCGACGCAGTGTGTACCTTCTTAAGGTACTGTCGGGTTAGTTAAATCAAAGAGGGTTGTCACATGAAAGGGGAAATGAGAAGTACATAAAAAATTTTGACGTTGGGTTTCAAAGATGATTTCCTCCTGGATCACCACAGTCCAACAACTTGTTCTGCAGGCGTACTTCAGCTTAAATAGTAAGGGTAAAAATGCCGCATTTCCCCAAGTGATGGCGCTATTGGGTCGGATGTCACTACCTTCATCACTGAAGGCGCTAGTTAACTCGACCAACCTGTCTGTTGTCTTTTCGCTGTTTCAAGCACTATTCCCCGATGTCTTATCGAAGCAAAGGCTGGAATATGCCCCAATTCGATCATGTCCAGTCGGGGCGATGCATTACGTTATGAAAACTTTATGGACACTTGGTGTTGGTAGGAAAGAACACGTCAACCGAGAAGAGTGCAGAGCATACAGTCACATCTACAGATATGAAATCTTGAGTAGCATTGTGTAGGTATGGAACTATCGAGAACAGCCCGGCCCACAAAGCAAATAGGGGTTCCCTTCAGCACACTCGCGCAGAAGCGATTCACTGGCTGTGGTCAGCCTCGGTTTCCAGTCCAAGGGGTACGCATTCAGCTTAACCATCATTGACGGGGATTCCTCCACTGAGCAACTTCGGCGAAAGGTGGTCTGTCACGAGGTTCATTGGGCTGTTTGTCAGCACCAGGTATGCGACATGTACTTAGTAGACTGGCACGGCGTAATCACGTGAGCTCCTGTCAACAAGATTTACTATGCTTTTTCATTTTGTCAGGCCATCCGCTGAGTGGCAGATTTGGTTAGCGAACCTTAGGGCTTGATCCGACTTAATGTACGTGTCGTGAAGGAACACGTCAGCGCCGTGCTTACTGAGAACCTAGTTCAGTTCCAGCTGCTTTCCAACAGAATATCCAAGGTTTTCTCGCCGTTTCTCCACCTAGGCCGCAGTAAGAGGGTGGTTCTGAATGTATCTCTATTTTGGCTTTCCCTTGAAGAGAAGGAATAGATCGATGATAAAAGACTGCGAGTAAACAAGATTTCTGTCGCCTGTCGGTCTGTATGTATGTATGTATGTATGTATTTATGCATGTATGCATGTATGTATGTATGTGTGTGTCTGTACTTTGACGTCATAAGCCATGCACACTGTCTAGAGTACTTGTCTGTCCATTGTTCAGTGTCTTAGTCCTAGACTCTGCTAGTGTGCAAAGTTTTGGCATAGTATCAGTGACACAATATTAAGACAGTAGGTACAGTGTATCTGCCAGTCTAGGCCTTGCACAACAAATCGTACCTCATAAGCGATAACACTTTCGTTTATACTATAACAGTAATTTAGTCACTTGAACGGTAGCAAGCCTGTCCGCCATCTAGTTCAAGAGACTTTTCTGCTGGTAGAGGACAGAGAGACAATATGTTAAAGTTACATAGGCATTCGCCGGTCCCAGTGGCCGCGCGGTCGAAGGCGTAGGTCTACGGCCGCTCGCCTGTTGAGATTGTGGGTTCGAATCCCATCATTGTCATAGATGTTTTTCTGTTGTGAGTGTTGTCTGTTGTCAGATAGAGGTCTCTGTAACGAGCTGATCACTCGTCCAGAGGAGTCATACTGACTGGTGCGTCGTTGTGTGTGATCTAGAAACTTCTTGAATGAGGGTGCCCTGGCCCACTTGGGGGGGGCTGTCGCGCCAAGTACAAACAAATAAATATGGGCATTCGATAGAACGGGTTCAGGGGAGGGGTGAATGTCATAGCCCTGCGCACTGCCGTGGAATATGCACGGTGAACACTGACTGTCACAAAGGGCCATTTTAGGGCGGCAGGTTGGACCCGAAGAACGGGCTATAAATGATGTAAAATTATGTTCTTATTCAGTGACCAATCCAAGGGATCATCTGACACGACGGTGCATGTCCTGTGCCGCAAATCGAGCGGTATGAGATATGGCTGTATAAGTTGATTGTTCACTGGACCAGTAAAAAATCGTCAAAGCTTAGAATCAGTTACTGAAACAGTAAATATTACATATGAATATAAGGACATGGTGCATAATAAATAATCTGGTCTAGGACTATACTGTACACCCCTGCATAGCAGCTAATGTTCTTAGAACCAAAACAGCTAATGGGCTAGCAGCTAGCAGTTTGTTCTCCATAACTCTGCTTTATGGCACGATCTTGAAAGGAAATGTGTTTATTGTTTTTTCTGGGTGACGCTTCCGTCGTTTGTTCTTACGTTAGAAATATGGAAAAGTGGAGTTTGGCACAACGCAGTCCCAAGCGTGCTGTAGAGGCCATGGTTGTAACGTCATGTACAAATATTTCGTAAAAAAATGTATCGTTATAAATATTGAAATCAACATCACACTTATAAGCTATAAAATTAATACACTTCACCACTTAATGATGATGTCATCAAATGCAGGAGGATTTAATGGGTGGAACACGCGGCCCGATCGAGGAAGATGAAGAATATGTACACAGTTGCATTCGACTCCACTCAAGATCTCTAGACTTAAATTGGAGAATAGACGTAAACATGGCGGATACAGCGTACGAACCGAGAAAGACATTTCTGGTTCTGGTTCTGTTACCAGCGGAGAATATATTTGTGTCTTGAACTATTAACAACTTACGCAGAAAGATGTTGCCTTAGGAGTTCCACTAAATATGCGCGGTATTGTAAATGACCAAACGGGGTTTCAAAACAGAAATTCGGCTGTCGGTAAATATAGGATTACAGAAAGTTGCGTTATAAATAGCTGGTTTGTGGCCACATATCTACATTAGTTGCGCTAATACACGACATAATAATATCTTGGTTGACAGTTTTTCCAAATTACTTTTATATTTACTTTATACTGATGGAAAGAACGAGAATTCTTTATTTGTCCCTCTTCTCATCCTCATTTGTTCTTACGTCACAGCCCTTTGTTTCATTATACTTAGGAGTTTACTTGTTTCTTTATTCGCACATTTTTCGTGCGCAATTGAGAGCATGTAGAGGACGTTAGGTCTTTTAGTCATTAAAATGATGTGTTCTTCAAAAGTTGTTTGTTACTGAGCTGACAAACAAGTTGTTGATTCTAAAAACGAATCTATTTTTTTCACTGTCATGGAAGGATATTACTGTGTAGAGTACTGCTGCTAAGCGTTTATACGTTCCAGTAGGTTACAATTGTTTTCCCGTTGGTTAGTGATATGTTTAGTAAGTTACCAAGCTGTATATTTGGTTAGCAGTGGACCTGTATGTTTTTGCGATGCTAGTATACGGGACACGAGGTCCATGTCAGCGGTCTAATATAAATGATTCCTTGTCGTCACAGTTGTCTGGGAGTCTCAGCTGACGAACATGCAGCATATTACTAAATATAAGTGTGGTGAGTCTGAAAGAGATTTGACAGTTGGAGACAGGTGCTGGGGCGGTTCAAAGGGGTGCCTGTCAGCTCACGCGCGCGACAAAACGAGGGGAGACTGCCACTCAAATGTGAATTGAGGCAGGTCGCTGGCATACGATTCTGCTGTGCTTTTATGGTTCACTTTTCCCACTTCGAACTTCCTTGGCAAAGTCGCGAAAGGCCTAGAAAAATGAAAAAAATGTATAACATCTATTGTAATGAGAAGTTTGTCGTTTGTACTCTTCACTTAAGGTTTGTCCTACCGAATATCGTGATTTAGTGGATGTTGGTATTAGTAGGTCCAGGGTTTTGATCTCGGCTGTAGATGGACTATTGCCAGTGAAAATATTTATGGCTTTCCTCTCAGTTTCTCCGGGAAAATATGGAACTTTAACTTTAAAATCAACCACCGTTGCTTTATTTCTCCTTTTCATATCAATTATTAATTAATCATATTTCGACATTACATAACAATTAAATAAACATGGTTCCATATTTTCCCTAAAAGCTTTCAGGAAGTTTATCAAAAAGTATGGAAGAGACGGGGCAGGTATCACGCGTGGAAAGATTGTAAAGCGGAGAATGTTCGGACTGCCTCAGCGTCGGTGATTTCAAGGTAGATAGTAGAAGTGTAGTAATTGTGCATAAATTTAGAAAATGCCATGAAGGCATGGATTACATTCGACTGACTTTGAGGTTGGGGTCAGTGGCTATTGTCGTCATGGTGTGACATAGTTCAATACAGGGGAAGGATAAGACGGTTTGAATATGTAACTCGTGGGGAATATGCGAAAGATGTTTTGCTCGGAATACAAACGACGGTGACCTAGATGCAGAAAGAGGGGTAATGTTAGGACCTAACCTTTACTTCAGGTAGGCTACGAACGTATAACGTAATATTGTGGCACGTTTATGTAACCATTTTGTAGTGGAAACACAACAGTGCATTGGGTGATGTTGTTTTGTTATTTGTTGTTTTGATTTTGTTATTTTTGTTGTTGTTTTGGTTTTGTTATTGTTGTTGTCGTCGTCGAAATACATGTCACTGTCAACTGCATAAAAATATTGACTCTTGCACGATATTATTCTCATTGCAAATTTATTTCGCCGGAAACAATGCAAATTATACTACCAATTTTTGAAAGAAATTATATTCCAACTAATTTGCCCTGTGTTCACACGTTACATATATAAATGCTGCAGTGAAAGTAAAGTATGTTTGGGCGTGGCCTTCTTTATACGTAAAGATTGACTAAACATGTCATAATGGGATATACGTCTTTGCATAGTTTTCAGGTTTTGTTTTACCGTAAAACATGTTAGGAGATCTGAAGGAATTAAACAGTTATGAAGCAGTCAGCACTAAACAGTACAAGCGCATGTCTTTAGTCTCGCCTTAATTATCCGGTAAGCAAAGCACATCTTACCTACGCACCGTTATATTTTCGTGCGTGTTTTGTCTGCCGGTACCACGCTATGTCATAAATGGCACGATATTGGGAAAAAGTTATTGAACACAAAATGCCTTTTGATTTTCTGTACAATGTTTGTCTGAAACATTTCTCATCCTAAGGTGAATGCAGCAATACATTGTCACAAATGTACACCGGTCTCCACGTAAAGTACCCGTTATTCTTGTCAGAGTTTAATGAAATGTGTATTTTCTCGACTGACTTTCGAAAAATTCTCATATAATCAAATTCCATGGAAACCCGTCCAGTGGAAGCCGAATTGTTACAAGGGGCCTGTCGGATAGACACACAGGCAGATAGACACAGACAGACAGACAGACAGACAGACAGACATGACTAAAGTAACAGTTGCTTTTCACAATGTACGAATGCGCCTAAAAATGTGAATGTACTGAGTTCGACTGGCTCGACATACAGTGTATTAGCAGGCTTTCCTGAAAACGACCTTCAGCTCTAGATTTATAGAAAGGTTATTGCTTGGTACAAGCAGTAACATCAGTACGTTCAAGGAAATCCATGCAGAGTGACGTGATGCAGCTTGCAGCAAATAGAGTGGACTGAAATAATTTTAATTACAATTTTCAATGAAATAATTGGACAGGATGTGCAAATTACCGAACATTGAAGTTATTCGCTGCATCACTACCGGCGCTACTACTTATATCAGTTCTTCAGCCGTTACATGTTTAACAATGTATTAATTAAAACCGTCTTTACACAACAATATAACAACAGTTGCAAATTATTATTACAACTATTCAACTAAGCAACATGTTTCGGCCTTACTCGGCCATCGTCAGGCTTACAAAACAGTGGAGTTAGTCAAGGTACATTCGGTGGTTTTTACCTATGGGATCCCACGGTTTACAATATTTACAATAAAACCACCGAATGTACCTTGACTAACTCCACTGTTTTGTAAGCCTGATGATGGCCGAGTAAGGCTGAAACATGTTGCTTAGTTGAATAGTTGTAATAATTTGAAACTGTTACTTATATTGTTGTGTAAAGACGGTTTCAATTAATACATTTTTTACGCATACGCAACGGGATGGAAACGATCCAATTTAGTTACACGTTTAGGCCCTCTGGCTTCATCATGGCTTCATCATGACTTCATCATGAACCTAGAACAAGGTTTTCAGATGACTGCATGGAAAATCGCGAGATCGCCCGACCTTCCCTACACGGAATGAGGCTCGCGTTTATCCTTGTACCGAACTGGATTGGTCTTGTCGATTTTCTTGGCCCACAACTCATACGGGAATTCTGCCTGCTTAGTACCAATTCAAGTACAGTGAATTAGGAATCTGGATAAAATGAACTGAATCTATCCATTGTAATATAGCCAACAGGGACGATTTCGTTATCCTCTTCCTTTACGAACTGACTAACTCTGGTTATGATTTAATATTCTTGAAGATGCAAATGTAAAAGAGAAGAAAATAAGACAGTGTATACTTGTGTAAGTTTCTGACGTTGGTGTATCACACTTGGAACTGTCTGCTGCTTGGAATTTACATTGTTTTAATGCTTTTGTTTTATATTTAGGAATTAATGAAAATAAACAGTTTATCGATCCCCATTCTCTGACAAAAAAAATTTAAGACCCGCTCCGATGATCCTGTCTAGCAAAGCTACTCTGACACTTCGGATCAGAGGTTATATAACTGAAACTGAATGAGTGCTTGAAGAAGAGATATAGAGTATTCTCTGCAGGTGCCTGCCTATATTGGTTACTCTTCTTTATTGCAGCAACCTCTTTCTGCTGCTTATCTGGCAGAAATATTCCTCAGTTACAAAAGATAGCCTACAGAAACATTTCTGTGGATTGCTATATAAAATGGAACGTATGGTTGCAGAATCCAAACACCTCTAACGTCAAAGCCACCTGCTGGACACAACTGCCAGCCTGTTCCGTCCATCTCCTACCATCACAACCTATCTCCATAAAGCTAGTTTTCATTGTTACCCTTCTGTGCACTTTCCATTTTTTCAAGTTTACTTTTCCACACCAAAATCCAAATTCCTAGAACTTAACACATAGTCACGTTGCAAATCGCGAAGTTCATTGATATCCTTAATTTGTACGTTTATTTCTTAACACGTTTTTTCTTCGAAGTTACGCACCGTATTTTTTGCATTCATACAGAAACTGTAAGCGTAAAATAGTTTTGTGTGTCGTAGGGCATCTTCAGATTTACGAAAAGTAAACAAAGTGGTAATTTTCAAGTATGATGATGATGGCACTGAATTATGCTAAGTATTATAAAAACGTAATATTTTACCTGTGCTCAATAAGTACCAATTCATGGAAGCGTACAGGGGAGTGGAGGTGTAGTTCCACGCATTATTCTTCGGCACTGGATGCGTAGGTGCATCGGCCCGGAAGGGCTTGCAACCCTATTCTATTTTATTCTATTCGGCACTGGGTGGAGGCGAGTTTTTTCATCTTCGGGCTCCAGCCGCTTTGCCCTCCAAAACGAAAGGCCAGTACACGTAATATAGGAATTTGAACGGTCACCAGTGCCACTCTGAATGCTAGGGAGAAAACACCTGTTCTTTTGCCAGAAATTATGACTTGTTTATATTCATTGGTCCGTGCATCGTGAATCAGATTTAATAACTGTCCAACAAGATGCGACTGTATT
>Ga0123353_10017759_pt1 | contig 10482 bp, 6 predicted proteins | sample TergutLab28metaG_3_FD_92763 | JGI IMG/M metagenome (GOLD analysis project Ga0123353, IMG submission 92763) | Labiotermes labralis P3 segment gut microbial communities from Petit-Saut dam, French Guiana - Lab288 P3 | ecosystem: Host-associated > Arthropoda: Insects > Digestive system > Gut ... | reverse complement strand
GGACTCTGCGTTTGTGGAATACAAAGAGAACCATATTGATTTTTCGGAACACGATGTAAAGCCGATCGCATTTTATCTGCCGCAATTCTATACTTTTCCAGAAAACGACAAATGGTGGGGAAAGGGATTTACTGAATGGACAAACGTAACCAAAACGATGCCACAATATGTAGGCCATTATCAGCCGCATTTGCCATATGATATGCCGTTTTATGACCTCAATAATATTGATGTGATACGGGAACAAGTCAAGTTGGCTAAAAACTATGGTGTTTACGGATTTTGTTTTCATTACTACTGGTTTGAAGGGAAACGCATGCTTGACAAACCCATTGATTATTTTCTGGGTGCAGACGATATTGTTTTTCCTTTTTGTATTAATTATGCCAATGAAAATTGGTCAAGGCGCTGGGATGGCGGTAATGATGAGATTTTGCTTGAGCAGAAACATTCTGATAAGGATGATTTGGCGTGTATTTCAGATATATGCAGATATGTAAAAGACAAACGTTATATAAGAATTAATGGGCGCCCTTTGATCCTCATATACAAAGCGAAACTTTATCCGGATATGAATCATACCATTAAAATATGGAGAGAATATTGTAGAGAAAACGGGATTGGTGAAATATGTCTGATGGGTATCAATACGCAGATGGAAAATCCTCTAATCTATGATTTTGATGAAGCGCTTGATTTTCCGCCTCATTCAATCTGGGAAAATGGAGCCCGGATTGATAATAACATTCAGCCAATCAATCCGGCGTTTCAGGGGTTAGTAATCGATATGAAAGAATATATTGAGAAGAGAAAGTATTCTAAAAAACAAGGGATGTATATGGGAGTTTTTCCTAATTGGGACAATTCTGCGCGGAGAGGAAGCAAAGGTTCAATTTTTCCGATGAAACCATCTCTATACAGGGAATGGCTATTGGATGCGTTATCTTATACAAAGAAGCAGAGGAACACAGGGGAAAGATTTGTGTTTATAAACGCATGGAACGAATGGGCTGAAGGCGCACATCTTGAGCCTGACAGAAAATATGGGTACGCTAATCTTCAAGCGACTGCGGATGCTATAATTGAGGGGAAAACTCAGAAATGATAACGTAATGATACTGATAAGGATAGGGGTGTACAAAATATGGGACGCATCGCAATTTACTATCTTTATGGACAAAGAGGAGAAGTAGCGCGATATAAGATATATTACCTTTCCCAGCTGACCCAATTTGCAGACAGGCTTGTGATCATCTGCAACGGCGAAATGACCGGCGGGGGGTGCGCCGCGTTAAAGCAGTTTACCGATGATGTCATTGTTTGTGAAAAAGAAAGAAATGATTTTTGGACCTATAAAAAGGGGTTAGAGTATATCGGATGGGACGCGCTGGTGGAGTATGACGAATGCCTATTGTGCAATGATACATTTTTTGGCCCGATATTTCCGTTACATACGGTATTTTCCGAAATGGGAAAGAAGGATTGTGATTTTTGGGGGATTTTTCCGGCTGCTTACGCTGAGAACATGTCTTCAGCCGGAGAACGTGCCTTTCCAGAAGGGTATGGAGAAGAAACCGCTGCCGACGCATTTATCAACTTTAACTCAAGAATATTGCGATCAGATGCGTTCAAACAGTATTGGAATGGATTTACGGATGCTTCCGATCCCTCTAAATCGTTGCGGATTATCCATCATTTACAAAAATGCGGATTCAAATGGGAGCACTGGGGGGAAGACGGAATTAAGAGGAACCGATTTCGCAATGCTCCTTATGAGCTTTTAAAAAACCACAGGCACCCCCTTGTGATGAAAGAATCTGTTAATGGCAGCATCTCTTTGCGAGAGTTGTGTACCTTTGGATATGGCGATGAAGCTTATAAATCTTTAGAATATATTGAGCAATATACTGGCTATGACGTTGGGATGATCTTTGAAGATATTTTGCAGAACAATCACCTATCCGTCATACAAGAACGGTTGCAGCTTGAATATATTATTCCTGAGAATTATCTGGAGCGCGATTATACTTACAAAAAAAAAATCGCCGTAATTTGCCATATTTTTTATTCAGACCTTGTGGGAGAATGCGCCAGTTACTCTGAAAATTTTCCTGAAGGCACAGATTTCTATCTGACAACCACATCAGAAGAAACACTTGAAAAAATACACAGCGAGTATGGGAAACGAAGATTTCACTATCAGGTCCAAATCATACCAAATCAAGGGTTTGATACGCCTGCGCTTTTTGTAACGTATTCAAATGTTATCACGAGCGATGCATATGAATATGTCTGCTTCTTTCACGACAAAAAATCTGTGTTAGATCAGCATGAAGAAATAGGGAAACAGTTCAAACGGCGTTGTTACAACGCGCTGTTTGGCACAAAAAATATAGTGCTAAATATAATCAACAAATTTGAGGAGCATCCGTATCTTGGAATCATAGCCACTCCGCCGCCATATCACAACTATTTGTTTAATTGTGAATTTAGATCGTGGAAAAGCAACTACAACAAAATAGAAGAAATGGCCAAGAGAGTGGGTATCGATGTTCCATTGAACCGCGAAAAATGGGAGCCTTCCGCCCTCGGTGCCATGTTTTGGTGTCGAGCTAAAGCATTAAAAAAGATACTTACGCAAAAATTAACGTACGATGACTTTGCCGAGGCGATACCGGGAAAGCGCGATGGTACAATTTCACATGCGATAGAGCGCATTTATGGTTTGGCCGCGCAAGACAGCGGGTATTATCTAGCGTACGCAATTTCAAGCGAACAGGCGCGAAACGATCTTGTGAATTATCAAGCTATGCTGTTCGGTAGAGAAGGAATCGTACCAATGATCAGCAAATGTATTCCGTGGTATGCAAATTATCATGAGTTCATGGATGCAGTTAAAACACGCCTCGCGCAGACTCCTGTATCACCCATAAGCACGCAAGAGTTATTAGATACGATTCCAACCAGTTTACTGGTTATCAAAACTGTCAAACGTATCGTCAAGCGAATAATCCCCGGGTTTATTTGGCGCAGATTGGCTAGAAAGCGTCGCCTAGCGCGTGTGAGAGGGAATTAGTGGCGGCGACTGAGTAGTATGTTGTGGAGGAAGATTTGTGAATAAGTTTTTTGAAGAGCGTCTACTCATAAAAGAGAATGAGCTGGAGATATTGAAAAAAGAAAAGCAGGAGATCTTGTCATCCACCCGATATCGCGTTGGCGCGATGTTAGTTGAAGCGACAACATCAATTAAAGGGTTCCTAAAGCTCCCGATTAATTCATATAGGTTTTTGAAAAGCCACTATGTGAATAAAAAGAGGGAGGCATTGGCAATAAAAACAAAACCTATAGTAAAAGGAACGAGCAGCGATGTCATAAAAATGGATTCCATCAGAAATGCAATGATTGAAACAAATAGGAATTACGGGAGAGGACCATTCGAGGAAGGACGCCCCTTGGTTTCTATCATCGTTACCAAGCACAATGAAAATAAAAGCTTATGTGTTTTATTTGAATCCTTTCGAGAAACAGTATTTTATGAAAACTATGAAATCGTTGTCTGTGTCAACGTATCAGATCATGAAGAGATCGCATTTTTATCGACGCAACAAGAACAGTTTGCGCAAAAAATACAGATCGTACAGAGCGGCGAGAATCAACCCTTTTCACAGACGGGAAATCAGGCATTTTTGAAAACGAGCGGAAGGTTTGTGATGTTTTTAGGCGGGAACATGGAAGTGACCGATTACTGGCTGGATGCGTTGCTGTGGCATGCGTTTCATCATAACGATGCGGGTATCATTGGCGCAAAACTCGTCTATCCAGAGGTCCCGGCAGGATCCATTCATTGTGAAAAATCATATCTGGTTCTACATGCAGGGTTTGTTTTTGAGCCATGTGAATTTGAAGGAATGCCATTTTTTCGACCGGTTAATCGATGCGAAGGGAGAAAAGTTTTTATGGATGATGTTGATAATAAACAAGAAGTTGCGGCGGTAAGCGCGGCAGCAATGTTGATAAAGAGAGAAGTATTTCAAGAATTGAATGGTTTCGATGAGGCCTATGAATACGGGTATGAAGATGTAGACATCTGTTTGAGGGCTTTGGAAAAAGGACAGAAAGTGTATTATGCTTCTTCTTCTTTGCTGTTTTATCATGAAAATAAGATGAAAAAAAGCGTTCACGATGCAGATATCCAAAAATGGAAAAGCACCCGTGTGTTTCAAAACCGATGGCAGGCATTTCTGGAAAAGAAAATCCCTTATGATAAATTAAGCGGCGAGTTGGTTTTCAGTGAGAATCCATTGACAGTTGCATTTGTGGTAACAAGTGCGAATCAAATTACCGCAGCAGGCGACTTTTTTACGGCGGTTGAGTTTGCTGAGGCTTTGGCGGATCTGGGATGCGGAGTCGAGTATATAGAGCAAAACAGTCCGGATTGGTATCAGGTAAGCAAGCATGTGGATGTGCTTATTGCCATGCTGTATACGTACGATATTTCCAAAATCAAAAAAGTCAATCCGGTATTGATTACCGTTGCGTGGATGCGAAACTGGTTTGATAAGTGGTGTGAAAATCCTTCAATTCACCAATACGATTTGTTGTTCGCCACAAGTAATCCGGCATGTGACTATGTATATCAGCAATTAGGGCGAAAGGCTGAACTTTTTCCGATCGCCACCAATCCAAAGCGATTTTTGCAAGAGATGGAAAAACCTTCTCCAGAAATTGAAAAAAGGCGCTTTTGCTCAGATTATGCTTTTACAGGGAGCTATTGGAATCATGCAAGGGAAATTATTCAAATTCTCGACCAAACCGGGATGGGCTATAAGCTAAAAATATTTGGAGCGAATTGGGACGCGTTCCCGCATCTTGCATGTTCAGCAGCAGGGTTTATTCCATATAGGGATATTCCAAAGGTATACAAATATACGAAGATTGTTGTAGATGACGCGAATCATGTGACAAAACCCTATGGCTCCGTAAACAGCCGCGTTTTTGACGCTTTGGGTGCAGGAAGGCTCGTTTTAACAAATGGAACAATCGGCGCAGAGGATACGTTTCGCAATCTTTTGCCGAGCTTTTCAAATCAAGAAGAATTTCTACAACTTTTGTCTGATTATCTAAAAAATCCAAAAAAAAGAGAGAGAAAAGTGAAGGAATTGCAATCGTTTGTTCTTGAAAATCATACATATGACATACGCGCAAGCAAGTTTCTGGATATTATTAAGGCGCTGTTTGCAGGGCCTGAAAAAAAGATTGCCATAATGGTACCTGCGCCAAAATGGAAAACAGTGCATGAATGGGGAGATTATCATTTTGCATTGGCTCTCCAAAGGCAGTTTGAAAACAGAAGATATGCGGTAGAAATTCGTCTTCTTCCGGAATGGCGGCGGCGGTTTTATGGTAAGCATGTCCTTGTACTAAGAGGGCTAAGCGTATACTTTCCACAGAAGGCGCACACAAATATCCTTTGGAATATATCGCATCCTGATGATGTTACTATTGAAGAATACAATCAATATGACTATGTTCTGGTCGCATCCAAACAATTGGAAACAGCACTTGTATCAAAACTCTCTATTCCGATAGAAGCCATGATGCAATGTACGGATCCCGATATTTTTTATCCAGACCCAAAGGAGGAAAAGAAAACCCAGATTTTGTTCGTTGGAAATTCGCGTAATGTTTTTCGCAAAATACTCCGTGACTTGTTACCAACCTCCTATGATCTTTCTGTGTACGGAACAAGATGGGAAGATTTTCTTGAGCCTCAATATATTAAAGGACAATATATTCCTAACGGTGAGTTATGCTCATTTTATAGTTCTTGTGAAATCCTTTTGAACGATCACTGGGATGACATGAAGGAAACAGGAATTATTTCAAACAGAATATTTGATGGGCTTGCGGCTGGCGCGTTTATTGTTACGGATGAGGTGATTGGGCTTTGTGGTGTGTTTGACGGGTGTGTGGCTATTTATAAGGATAAAAAAGATCTGCAAAAGAAAATTGATTTTTACATGACACGCCCAGAAGTTCGAAAGGAGATGATCGAAAAAGGAAGGCAGCTTGTGCTTTCAGACCATACTGTTTCCCAGCGAGCCAAAAGAATACTTGAATTGTTCCAATCTATTGGCAAATAGTTTAGTTCATGCTGTTTTAGGCTGCACGGGAAAGACCATTATGCCGGCATGAAAAATTTAGGAATCGAGGTACGAGGCAACCATGAAGATAATCAAAGGGCAATGCCATATTTGCGGGAGCAATGTTGGATTTCTTATTGCAGATAATGCCACATTATCGAGATCGGCCCAATGCAGTAGCTGCAAAGCTTCTATCCGTAGCAGCGATATAGCAAAATGTATTAGCCAAATTTATGCTGATGGCAAGCTGTTGCAAAATGCAAAAAAAATGCGGGATCTTCACATCCTGAACTGTTGTCCGCAAGGAAGTTTACATGGCATTCTTTCTTCGTTGCCATACTACCAAAGCAGTGAATTCTTTCCAGATGTTCCATCCGGAGAGAAGTCTCCCGAAGGAATGCTTTGTGTTGATTTGCACAATATACTATTTGATGACAATTATTTCGATTTAATCATTACGGAAGAGGTATTGGAACATGTTGCGGACCCATCCAAAGTTTTTTCGGAAATTAGCCGTGTATTAAAAGCGGGCGGGTATCATGTGTTTACCGTGCCTGTCAAAGAAGCTGGAGAAACGCGCAACAGAAACGGATTACGTCCTGTTTATCATCCGGCCCCGTTCAATAAAGAAGGCAGTCTTGTATACAATGAATGGGGATTCGATATCTGTAATGTTGCCGATGAGCACAACATGAAGACTAGCTATAAAATCACACATTCATTCTACAATTCTGCAGAAGTCACGGATTTGGAAAGAGATTATGATGAGTACCTGCAAACGGATCCATCGTATTTTTATAAATATAATGTGATTTGTTTTGTCAGCAAAAAAAATGGAGGAGACGCTACTATACTGCAGCGAACGGGAGAACGGTATATTCCCGATGCCGGATTTTCAGTAGAGAATATCATGGAGCACATGCAAAGGTACTTGTTTGTTCAAGAGAATTTAAAGAATAAGGTTGTGCTGGATGCTGCATCTGGTGAAGGATACGGCTGCGATTTGATTGCGCAAGCGGCGGATAAAGTGATAGGGCTGGAAATAGCCCCCGATGCCGTTGAACACGCAAGGGCTAAATATAAGAGGGACAATCTATCTTTTGTCCAAGGAAGCGTGGAAAGTCTTCCATTTGATGATGCAAGCTTTGACGCCGTTGTTTCTTTTGAAACACTGGAACATGTTTCGGAAGAAATTCAACAGTCTTTTATTATGGAAGTCAAGCGAGTCTTGAGGCATGATGGAATTTTTGTCATCTCCACTCCTGATAAGAAAGAATATTCAGACAGGCATAACTACAAAAATGAATTTCATATTCATGAGCTTTACCTTGAAGACTTTATCACCCTGTTGAAGGGTCAATTCGAGTATGTGAAAATATACAGCCAATATTGTGAGGAAGTGTGTTTGTTACACGAACACAAAGCAAGAGCGTTTTCCGCTAAAGTAATTGGTTTGGGAGAACACTTATATGATGAAAGTTTTTTTATTGCGGTAGTTTCAAATGTTGAATTACTTTCTTGGAGCAGTTCCATATTGCTGCCTTCGAATCCTGTTCATAATCCTGAAAAAGAACATATGTGGCATCTGAACAGCACTGTTGCTCAGCTTAAAGCAAAAAACGAAGCTCTGAATGAATACAACGAAGCCCTCAAAGCAAATAATGATCCTCTCAGAAAAAGCAACCAGTACCTCAAAGAAAAAAGCGAAGCTGTCCAGGCAAGCAATGATGCTCTCCAGGCAAGCAATGATGCCTTAAGCGCATCGCTCAACGGTCTAGTCAACTCTACGGCATGGAAAATTACTAAGCCGCTAAGAGTTGCGTTCAAGCTATTCCGGAAAATTTTGAAAACACAAGACGCAAGACGGCGCAAAATTTGAGAAGAGGAGGTAAATAGTTGTGGATTTCTACTATGTAAATTTGTGTGATATTCTGTTGAAAAGCCAGCTACAAAGAATTAACGAAAAGGTTTTTATTGCTATGGATTCAGATCCTCATTTTGAGATTAAAATAAACAATCAAATTCTGTACCATATGGAAATCTGTCTTCGTGCGGAACACGGAAACATGCTAGAAATTTACTGGCAATCAGGTCGAGATTCAAGCTATACTTCTCAAAAAAGTGCCAGGGCACGCCTATCGGCAAGCAGACAGAAAATTTATCGTATTAATTTTAATGCGGACAATGAAGAGGTAACAAAATTCCGAACAACCTACTGTAATTTAGAATGCATTATGTGTGATCATTATTATCAAAAGAATTCCCGTTCACAACATCTTGATTTAAGAATTATTGAGAAACTGGCGCCCATCTTACCGAAAGTTGAGCAAATTCACTTAAATGGGGGAGGGGAAGTTTTTTGCAATCCAGAAATCAAAAATATTTGGGAGATATATGCCTCATACAAGCTGCGGCCGGTGCAAGCATTTGGGAATGACGTGCCAGGAAACACAAAGTGCCGGAAACGGCATGCCGTGAATTGATATCGTAAGCGTCATACGGAACAATAAGAAACAAAGGAAACAAGTGGGGAGGGGATTTCTTGCATATTTTCGAAGCGCTGATTAGTGCGCGGTTCTTGCCCAATGTTAAGCCGGCTTCAAATGGATATGAGAAGGAGGTTTTTGATTGATGAAACGATATCGCATTGCCATCGCCGGAACAGGGTATGTAGGGCTTTCCAACGCGGTTTTATTGTCCCAGCATAATACGGTAACAGCCTTTGATATTCTTCTGGAAAAAGTGGAAATGATTAACCGCCGCGAGTCGCCTATAATCGATTCCTCCTTGCAAGAATATTTAACATCAAAGCCGCTTGATTTAACGGCGACAACCGATCCTAAGCAAGCGTTTGAGCATGCAGAGATCGTCATCATCTCTACGCCAACCAACTATGATCCGGCAGCCAACTATTTTGACACCTCATCCATTGAAACGGTAGTGAAACAAATCGGACAATACGCGCCGGAAGCGACTGTCATCATAAAGTCCACCGTTCCGGTGGGCTACACAGAAAGCCTTTGCAACTCTCATCCAAAACTTAAGCTGCTATTCTCACCGGAATTTTTGCGTGAAGGGCATGCGTTGGAGGATAATCTGTATCCCTCTCGTATCATTGTCGGGTTGCCTAAAAAAACGCCTTACAATAAAATGGCGCGGGTTTTTGCTGACCTCCTGCAGCAAGGCGCCGTCAAACAGGATGTGCCAATGCTACTGATTGGCGCAACGGAAGCTGAGTCTGTAAAACTTTTTGCTAACAGTTACCTGGCGCTGCGCGTCGCTTTTTTTAACGAATTGGATACCTATGCAGAGGTGCGTGAGCTCAATACCGCTACGATCATAGAAGGAGTATGCTATGATCCGCGGATTGGCAACATCTATAACAATCCTTCTTTTGGCTATGGGGGTTATTGTTTGCCAAAAGATACAAAGCAGTTGTTGGCCAATTATGCTGATGTGCCTAATAATATTGTCAACGCGATTGTTGAAGCTAATCGCACGCGTAAGGATTTTATCGCTGAACGTATAGTAGAAAAGGCAGGATTTCCACAGGATCCTTCCCCCATTATTGGGGTATACCGTCTTGCTATGAAGTCTGGGTCGGATAATTTTCGCCAGTCGTCGATTCAGGGGATTATGAAGCGTATTAAAGCGAAAGGCATTAAGATGATCCTATTCGAACCTTCTTTGAAAAAGGAATATTTTTTCAACTCGCCTGTTATCCGCTCGCTGGATGAATTCAAACGCAAAAGCACGACGATTATTGCGAATCGTATCAATTCTGATTTGCATGATGTGATCGACAAAGTGTATACGCGGGATCTGTTTCATAGAGACTAAAACAAACAAAAATCGGCCGAAGGACGGCACGAGAAACAACCTGGATTCCCGAAAACACATGACGAGATGTAGGAAAATCAACGATTGTAGCCATGTGCTCGTCATGAGTTCACGTGACGAGGCAACTTTCCGAGCTGTTGAAATTACTGGCTTTAAAGAGCACCGCGTCATGAGTCTCCGGAAATCCAGGAAACAAGGTATCAATGGATCCAAAGGGTAATCCTGAGATATATGCTGTAGAGGGTGGTAATGATACCCCCACAAATACAGCATGGCGACGGCTCATTTGCAGTGATTTGGCGCAGATGCTTAAAGGAGGCTGCCAACGAGCGGTTTCAAAAGGGGTACCTTTATAGAAATGCCCCTCCGAGGGGACGAACGGAAAAATCACTGCCATTATTCGATTGTATTTCGCCAGAATTGGTGCTATACTTACACAAATGGTAGTATTTTGCCTCGGTGATACGAGCTATAGGAAGGTACACCTTTCTATAAACTC
>Ga0123353_10017757_pt1 | contig 10482 bp, 7 predicted proteins | sample TergutLab28metaG_3_FD_92763 | JGI IMG/M metagenome (GOLD analysis project Ga0123353, IMG submission 92763) | Labiotermes labralis P3 segment gut microbial communities from Petit-Saut dam, French Guiana - Lab288 P3 | ecosystem: Host-associated > Arthropoda: Insects > Digestive system > Gut ... | reverse complement strand
AAGAGAGAAAGAGTCTATTCATAAACTCAACCCACATCAGTATAAAAAAATGCATTAATATCTTGACAGGTACTTTCAGATTGGGGTTTGGTACTGGGAAGGTTAAGAAATCAAGCAAACTACAGAACAGTAAATTTAAGACTCTGAACTACAGACATTAAATTAATCTGTAACACCAGGGATCATCATCATTATCATCAGCAGCAGCAAGACTAGAGTCTTGGCCTCTGTAACAAGAAGGAAGGGGGAGGCAAAATAAAGGCTCTGCCTATTTATATTTCTACCTGGCATAACTATCACCTCAAATCTTCCATGATGCGCAACTTGACAGAAACTGTATACGGTCCTGGTATCCTGTTCTTTACTTGTAACACCAGATCTCTAATAAGATGTGGTTTCCTCAGCAGAGCTACTCCATAGCCATCATTTACAGCCCAACGTTGAGGACAACCACAATTCAAATCTACTCCATCACTGTACCTATAAAACAATACCATCTTATTAGAAACAGATACGCACAGACTGCCACAACCATAAAGTGCTATACCTGGTAAAAATAAATCATATTTACATAACACTGGTTACTCTGACGGATAAATGGATACGGTAGAACTGACAAGTCTGACTAGTAGGTCTCTGATCACCGGTAAAATGAATTTAAAAAAATAACAGTGTAGCAATTTTGCATGCAAAGCATATTAAATGAAATAATTTTTCTTGTGGACCACATGTTTCTCTGTCAACATATATTGAAATAAAACCCCCATCCATACAAATGTCAGAAGTGTGCCCAAGCTTCATCAGTCACATATCACTCTTTGTGAGTGAACTTTATTTTAAAATTGTTTTAATGTAAAGACTTATCATCTCTTACATTTGTATTAGCTGCCAGTGTGTCCACAGCTTACTCCTGGTAGCAGACAATATGCTACTGTCATCTAAGATGCATACTGAACTTTAAAAACAAGATTAAGTTTATGCTGAACCACAGTCCCTGTTATAGGGTGATTTGCACATACATCCCAATATCACTTGTCAATGGTTCAACATCAGCCGAGGACAAATACATTATCACTTACCTGCCAACCATTTCAGCAGCAGTGGCAAAATCATGAGGATTGTTTGCTGCAAACTGCACTATTAGAGGTCTGTCCCCTTAGGAAAAAAGAGCATTTTAATAATATTATGAACATATTTGAAGCAATGTTTACATTCAGAATGAGTAAAAGTGATCTAGTATACTCATATGGTTTCAAGAGTCTGTGAGGAACACTAACAGATACAATTGGAAGAAAGTTATATATTCAAAGAGAAACTCAAAAACTTTTGAATATCACAGGGACAGGTCCTGTTTTCTTATGTTGGAACCAATGATGGCCTCAATTTACATAATTGCATATCAAACTAGCACACATTCTATCTGTGCACTCACACAGTAGCACCATTCAATTAATACTGTGACATGTTCTAACGGAAATTCACGTGAACAAGATACACCAAGTGTACCTTGCAATTGTGGAAAGTATCATTCTTTTGCAGACACTGGATGTACTGACAACAGCAGAAACAAAGGCAGCCAGAACACCTACAGGCCTATGGGAGACCTTTACCTAGTCTGGTATTAACCATTTGAAACCCTGAAGTAATCTGCATGTACATAAGGAATCTGCATTTTTCCACAAAACATAATTATGTGCTTCATATGATTCTCACAATAAATACTGATCTTTTCCTAAACAGCATTAACCAGCTTGTGTGTGTAATGGAAATGACTGTGTTCTCTGTTAGGCAGGACCTCAATTTTTACATATACTTTAAACTAATGTTATGCTTTAAAGGGTTAATTACTTGACAAGTTGAAGCTATGGCGAATGTTCTGACTGTTAAGTGACAATCTGTATACTGTGCTTCAAAATGATGGGTTGCATCCAAATTTCATATAATAGCCACATTTTTCAATCAATACCTCCTCAAATATTATGCCAGACATGGCTCATGTTTCATATCTCATATCTCTTGTTTTTTTCATTTTGAAATATTTAAAAGATGGAGGTCACATTCCATGAGATCTGAACAGTGAGGATTATCTGAAGAAAGTGAGTGAAACCAACAAGAGTTCAGCATGATATATTACAAAATATCTGCAAAGATAGTGGACCTAAACTGAATTCCAAAATAGCCTCCAATAAAACACACATAATTTAACTCTGATAGGATGGCCCCCATAAAAAAAAGTTTCACATTTGTCATTCTATATATAACTTAGTTTTGCTTCTGCATTAATTATAACAATAATACACTAGGGAAAACTTCAGTATTAAAATTACAGGTATTAAAGTAATAATAGGTATTTTATACATTTATGCTTATGCTTGAACAGCAAACACAGAGACAACCCAATAGGTACAAGACTACTCAAAATGCAGAGAACCTGCATTTTCACACTTAAATCAATGGATAATGATTTCTGCAGATATTTCTTTATTGCTGCAACTCTACTGGACCAAAATAGTGTTTACTTTTAGTTACTACTCTGTGACCTTCCAGGGTTGGATCATTGAGCTGAAAATTACCCCTTACATTTAATGACTATGGTGTTGTATATAACAGATGATAGACCTGCCAGTAAACACACAACACTCACAACAGTCCTAACAATAAGTCTTTTGAACCTCACTTCCTGCTTCTGCCCTCCATCATCATTCATTTCACATTAACCTTTACGTGCCAAAACGAACAATTCTGTCCATCATTCTGTTTAGATATGGAAGCCAAAATGGACATTTCTGTCCAAATATATGTAAGTTTTTCTCTTTAAGTATGACACTGGCTGGACATTATGTGAATGCAAATGTTATGTAGACATAATACAGATTTAAAACTGATCTTTCATTTATGCCTCATGCCAAAGGAGTGTATAGCGGCATGGCAGTAACATACCATACAATGGTTTATTCAGTAATGTAGAGAGATACATATGCAGCTTCGTGCTGTAGCACCAGTACATTCAAGTACTGCAGCTGCCCACTGCAGAAAAACCTGGCCAAATGAAGACATTATTTATACAGGTTTAAGGCAGAATTTATGCTCTTTCTGGGAACCAAACCCTCATCCCCCATCTAGTAACTGTATTTTTTATTTACTGCTCGAACCCGTCCCTATATTCAAAGAACAATTTACAGTACTGTTTCACTGTATATTTCTCCAAATATATGAACAAGTTAAAAGCTGCCGGCTGTATTTACCCTTACATATTCTATGCAAGAATGAAACATAGCACAACACAGAACAAGAGTACATGATGCGTTGGCAGAAAAATGTTACTTGGTCCAGAAATTATTATTACACACCTTATCAGTAATGCTCTCTGTACATGATAATCTCTTTGTATAACCCATCACTGTGACTTACTACCTAAAACTGTGCCTTTGTGTGGTAGTCTTTGAAACATCCAGATTTCCACAGCCCAATGTCACACTTTTCACACTTCGTCTGAATTTGGTGTCTCTTCTTTGTATGGTCATGACACACTACACAGTCCATCCTCATTTCAGTTTAGTAGGCCAGTGCAGGCGACTCACTCCTCGGGGTGACCAATTCTTGTTGCCAAGGCTGACAGTCTACCTACAGTTTGTAGCAGGCATGGCTGTGGTCCAGCAAGCTCTACCACATTCCTCACAAGTGTCAGTATGAAGTCTCTGTGTAAAAGTTTAGAACCACAGGACTGCAGGAGAATGTGGCTGTTTAGAATTGTGTGGTCAAGGAGATGAACAAACAGTTTCTTTGTCCATTTTCACGTAGGCGACTGATAGAGCAGCTGTTTGCCATTCTGTCAGTTGTTGATGTAACCCATATGTCGATTGTAATCCTTCACAATGGCCGGCTTCAGGGCGTTTCCACTCTCATCACAAAAGTTACCTTCTGTTGGTGGATAATGAATATTTGTCAGCATGTGCACATTGTATTTGTCCTTCCAAATTACTGCTGTCATGTCACCATTTGTCCTGACCCTAGTGTCTCCCCATTTAAGTTTCAGTGTCTTGCTTCTGAAGTCTGGCATTCCATTACAGTTTCATCTAACTGTACTGCAGCAGTTTATTTTCTGTTTTGTCAAATCATTATATAAGTCAGGAGGAGATATGGCCACGCTCTTTACCCTTCTAGTCAGTCACTTTAGCATGGGTCGCTGTCATGTCTGTTATGGCCCCTTGTCCATCTTTCCCTAAGTACAATTCCATGTCATGTGTAGCCATAAGTGTCACAGAGTTTGTAAATTTTAATTCTGAAACGTTTGTGTTTCTTTGGGATATACTGCTTGAATGCAACCTTCCCTTTGAAAAGTACAATTACCTCGTCAATTACCATATGTTCAGAAGGGCTGTAAAATTTCGAATACGCAACACTGAGAATATAAAAAATTTCCCTAACTTTCCACAGTCTGTCATAATGGTTGTCTTTCTTGTCAACTTTGTCATTGTCTGTGAAATGCAAGTAACATAAGATGTGCAAGAACTGGTCTGGTGTCATGGTATTCGAGTGGAAAGGCGTGAAGAATTGTTCTGCCCTTGTCGTCCCTGAGTCTGCCACATATGTCGTGGCCCATTTGGATAATAATTGCTGAAACAGAAACATTTCGTTATATCTGGAAGAGGGTTTTGTGTTCTGTCACATTTTTCCAAACACTGGTGGTAGTATCTGTTAGTCTCTGTCACCAGCAGATCACTAAGAGATGTAAAACAGAGACTGAAAAAGCTCAGAGGTAATAAATCCTTACTTATGTGCAGTGCTTCACTCTGCTTCTTTCCTCTGTCACCGTATGTAGACTGAGGGACACACGTCTGGTCAGCTTGAGACTGCAGTCCCCACTTAGTAATTGGTTTTTGTTGTACTGGTGGTGATGGCTGTTCTTCCTCTTCGTAATGCTCTTCATCCATGTCCAATTCTGTGTGTTCAACATACTCATATGAATCAGTATCATAACTGAATTCGGTTTCAATGCCATCTTGAAGATTTTTCCTGTGAGCCATGGTTCTTAGATGAAATGGATTTCACGAGTGATAATTTCACTGGACTCTTTGACAAACACTGAATGACGGGTGATGGTAGAAGTATCCAGATACATATGTTCCCCTTAGCAGGCCATATTCTTCAGGGCTGTAAACCTCTTCATCAGTAGATCCTCACAAAAACCTTTGCCCAGGCCAACGGAGAAGAATTCAGGTGAAAGGAGCCTGATCCTAAATATAATGGAATATAACATGCTACCAAAATTGCTGTCTTCACGAAATCTGTTTTGTTTTACCGCCTGAAAACCTTGTATAATAAACAGTGATACACACAACACTGTCCACCGTGCTTTACTTGAGTAATTACAATTTACTGTATCGATCTATCTTTATTAGTCTTCAAGAAATTAAAAATTATCCCAATTGATGCGCCAAACATTTAAATCCCCAGAGAAAATTCCGGTCCTCTTACCCTAGAGGGTATTTAAATCCCAGGCTTTTAAAGGTTAATATTCAGATACTGGGGGGGGGGGGATAAGAGAGAAAAAAACCCTCAAGATGATTATTCAGTTTCAGTGAATTTTCGTACCTTCATTGGTAGTAAATTCATTATTCCTTGCCTTGGATGATTTGATAAAAGCATCTGCAAGAATCATTGGTGTAAAACATAAATGACAGTGGTACAACCTGACCAATGATCGGAATGCCAGTCTGTAAATTAGAGCAGAAATGCAACTCAGTACCCATAATAGCTAATACAATTACCTGACTTAGAATTAAGACATTTATGACATACAATTGTAAGATCACAGGGAATAGGGGAATTGCAACAAATTCACTGTGAACATTGTGTACAGACACACACACACACACACATACATATATACCTACATCTATACTATCCATGGATCCATTAGTGTGTCATAAAGATAGCAGGGTGAGCAACAAGTCATAAATACACAAATATACATATGCACAGTGTAAAATACTACAATTTGTAATGTTGTGCATTATGAGGTTGGGCCACTGACCACAATTTGCCCACCTGTCCTAATTACTGCAGCAGTTTATGCCATTTAAACTCTCAGCAGAATATGTAGTTCCTGGCAGTAAGTAGCGCACATCAGGTATGAAAGGCTGATGTCAGCAGGCCTCTAACACAGTGATCATAAAAAGCATTATTACAACTAGGAAACAGAAATGTGAATGCAGCAAAATTCTCTCTTAAAAACCCAGGGAAATGGCAATTTGGGGAGCAGAAAGCACTTGTTGGGGGAGGGTATGCCGGCTAGAGGTTAAGGAGTGTGGTCATCATCCATCAGCCTAAGCGACACCACATAATGGCTACTGCCATCACCATCGCCTATTGGTCCGCAATATGTCTTGTAGGAACCATGTCGTTGTTGTAACCTGCTGTGTGTGTGGCAGCTAACATGCCTTAAGGCTCTGAACCCCCTTGTAGAAGGTTAATGGGAAGTCAGGTCATGAACGAAATTTTGTAGAGTTGCTGTAGGAAGTAGTATGTAAATATAATTTGTAGTAAGAAATGAAAAGTTAATTTCTTGAGACAGTACGTGCTTACTGCCCTTCCCCAAAAGACTCCACATAGTCTTAACCATGGTAAAATGTTAGGCTATGCTACCCAGCATTTTGGCATGAACCCAAGGGAACCCGTGACTAGTTGGAGCTAAGAGGATTTGTTCCCTCCATACGCTAGTTTATTAGGTGGTCAATGGTGGACTATTGAGTCAGTCAGGCCACAGAGCTGATGATGGAACCCACTACTAGACACAACCACAAAAACTATTTTTTGGAACAGTATTATCAGTCATCTCTATATATAAAAATTCATCTGCAGAGTAAAAGGAGTGTTTAGGTATTTTCTGAAGGCTGCTTTAAATTTTGTGTTGTCATTCTTGAGGAATGTCAAATTAGGTGGTAAACTGCTGGAAATTTTTATGCCAGCATAGAAAGTACTTTTTTGAAAACAAGATAGGTTGGCATTTGGTCTATGAAGATGATGCTTATTCCTTGTATTTATATTGTGTATAGATGAATTTATTTTAAAAGTTTCCTGATTACTGATAATTGAGCTTATTAATGGAAAGTATATATTGACATGGAATAGACAGAATCTCTTAATTGTTTAAATAGACTTCTCCATGCGGTTCTAGGTTGTGCAACAGCCACAATTCTGATGATCTTCTTTTGTGAAGTGAAAATATTCCCACTGTTGAATAACCCCAAAAGATTATTCCATATTTTATAACAGAATGAGAGTATGCATAGTAAATTGATTTCAGTGTTAATGTTACTGATATGGACCATTGACCTAATGGCATAACATGCTCCACTTAACTTGGACATCATTTTCTCAATATGGTTCTTGAAATGTATGTGGTTATCAATTTGTAAACCAAGAAATTTTGTATTCATTGTCTCTTTATACATAGTTTTCCTTAAATCCAATATGTAATGTGGAATGTGCTGAATTCTTTGTTATGAACTTCATTATATTCGTTATATCTACATTTAGAACTAAATTTGACACTGAATAGAGAAACATTTGAAATTTCTGCTTGCAATTATGTTTAAATGCAAATGGATGAATATGAAACAACCAACTTCTACAATACAGCAAGTTCCTTAAATGGTGCCTAACAAACAGTCTTCAGGCCCTGTTCAATTTCTGGATAAAGCTACGATGCTTTGCAAACATGTGCAAATGTTTTCATGACTATTTGAGTCACACTTTCTTAAACAGAACTTACAGTATATTCAGGTCTGCACTATTGTATTACTCTTACAATATGCATTGCTAGACTACATGTATTTAATAAATGTAGTGAAATGTACATATTGCACCACATACTGAATATAACCCACAGAATGCAGCCATCTACCTGTATGTCTCATACCAAACTTGACCATCATCACTAAAAGGGTATTTATATAGCAAACATTTTGACACCTACAATAAACAGTGCTGATTCAGGCACAAAAAAAAGGTCAATACTTTATGGTGCATTTTCATATCCTGCACAGTTTCCTGTCAATTACTAATCATAATCATATGCAGTTTTGAAATTCACTCACGTACACGGATTGAATGATATTAAGCATGATGCCTTCACTTACTACAAAAGAAAATTGTTACTTTCCCAGAACTAGACGTATATGTAAATATTTTGAAAAACTTACTTGCTATACCGAACCATCGGTGCACAAACATTAACGAACTCATTTTCCTTAAACAAGTTCATAACAGGTGAATCTGACATTTTGAAGATTCAACAGCAGTCACAGTTTACCTACATTCTGTCACAGTGTGACCGGCCTGGACGAATCAACACGCTACACAAACAAAAAATGGTACTACGCTCCCTGACTTCACATTTAACTGACACACTAAATCACATTCCGTTCGCATTACAAATTCTTCCGAGACCACAGATAAGCATGCATTTCTTTGACGCAAGCAAGCTACGTCACTTCCTCGGGGTATCCCAACAACGGCGACGCACATCCGCAATCGATACGAGACGGTATACTTGAGTAATCTGTGGTGGGATGGATTATCCATGTGCGATTTACAACACAGACGACTTGCCCTACAGTACCTGCAGTTCATGCTCATTGCACAGCTCACACAGTGTGGGTTGCTGCCGCTACCCATGTGCATTTGCAGTGGCTTAGACAATAAACGTAACTTCTCGGCCAATATCCGAAACATCCTCCATGAACAGCCTATAACAACAAAGTCTGTGCTTGTATTGTCCGTTCCGTTTATACAGTTTTGCTTGCCTGGTAAGACAAAGTAAACTTAGTTTTTCTTCAAGGGATTAGCTTCATCTCCGAGTGATACATGTCATGTTAACTCATCTTTGTTCTGGGATTGGCTTGTTACCTGAAAAACTCAGCGTTACCCTTCAACTGATATTTATATAAAATACTTTTCAGAAACACACAGTTTCTTTTACTATATTCCACGATATATTAAAATCGGGAAAATTTTAACCACTGGAACGGCAAGGAAATGTCTTCCATAAAGCTTCAATTTAGTGCTGTTGCATCAAGCGTTCTGGTGCGTTGCCGTCCAGTTATAAAAAAATATATCTGGAAGGGACACCACTTCATATTCACTTTCAAGAGGACCGAGAATCCTTCTGTGATGCACATTTCTGAATCGTGACGTTTGGAAGTTTACTTTTCCTAAAGTATTTATACATTTTGATTTTAGTGATGGTCTGATCTTTGTTTCTATCATAGCTATTAATCATAAGGAACACAATTCTAAAAACAACTATAGGTACTTCGTGAAATCTCAAATAGAGAACACTGAAAAATTTCTTACACTGAACATCCCCTGTTACAATTTACCATAAAGCACAGTAAAGATACCTACGAATTAATATAAGAACTACTAGTAAAATGCAACGGGAGCCTGCCATCGCAGCCCGGCCTCTGTGGACTTTCGCCATACTAGAGCAATTCTGTATCGCTGGATCGGTTGGCAAGGGTTGTGCAAATGACAAATGTAATTTGAATTGATTAGGCGCCTTCGCAAAATTGCGAACAGCGACTATTAGCTCTGTCCGCATGAAACAACTCGGCTCCCATTGGGCGATTTTCATAAAATTTGTTATTTGAGTATTTTTCAGAAATCTGCCGAGAAAATTCAAGTTCCATTAAAATATGACAAAAATAACAGGTACCTTACTTGAAGACCAATGTGCATTTATGATCATATCTCGCTCATTTCCTCTTAGAGTGAGAAATGTTTCACATACAAGTTGTAGAAAAATTCAAAACACACATTTTAGGTTCAACCACTTTTTTTCCCCCCCGAAAATCGTACAGTTCGTAAGATAATGTGAAAAATATTGTACAGCCGAACAGGCCACAGAGTACAATATGGCGCAGGCGCATTGCATGCTGGATACCTAAGGTTACAAACATACACTCACAATATGTAATACTTACTGCTCTTCCACTAAGAAAATGGTTGCACAAACGCGCCTCAGTCTTCCGTTATACGTACAGTGCCTGTCTTGTTGGCACCTCTCATTATATCTGAACGACCTCACTGACTGCACCTGGAATTATGAACGAAATATGATATGAGGTGAAACAGAGTCCTCTTTTTCAGAACACTGATGTTTTAATTACTTCTTCGTGGCAGATTTTTTAAAAGCAATGTTTCTAACCTGTGAAATACTTTATAGCTCGAATTCCAACAAATAAAAAAATGTTCTGTTATTAATTATTCCAAAAAAAATCACCAAAAGTAATCATTAATACCAACTGAGAAGAAAATAGGCTCAAGATATGCATTTTCACTGAAAACAATCGTGACAGGGAGCTGAATCAAAATACGTAATAAAAATTTGCAAGGCTGCCTTGTGCGGTGTATATATACAACTGCCAGTATGTTCACGAATTCCCCCCCCCCCCCCCGGGGGTGTGTATAAAATTT
>Ga0123353_10017756_pt1 | contig 10482 bp, 12 predicted proteins | sample TergutLab28metaG_3_FD_92763 | JGI IMG/M metagenome (GOLD analysis project Ga0123353, IMG submission 92763) | Labiotermes labralis P3 segment gut microbial communities from Petit-Saut dam, French Guiana - Lab288 P3 | ecosystem: Host-associated > Arthropoda: Insects > Digestive system > Gut ... | reverse complement strand
CCGGATAAAGGAATCGCCTATGCCGGCGATGTTCCACTGGTTGACTTGGGTCCAGAAAGCATTCCAACTGTTCCAGCCCATCTTGGGCGGGCCAACGTAGTCCGCTTTGCCGAAAAGCTTGGGTCCCATTTCCGAAGTCGTGTTGTCCAGGAAATGATAACTGATCTCTTGCTTTGACAGGTCCGCGTCGTTGCGATACTGCAAAAGTCCGGGCGGGCTCGACATAACTGAAGTCAATTCTTTGTTAAATGCGGCGGCTGGGATAGTGGTGGCTGCCAAGATTAATACGAATGCGAGAACCATGGTTGTTAATTGTTTCATGCGTTTTTTCATTCTTTAATCTCCTTTATAAAAACGTCAAAATTAATCCACTAATTTAGCAAATTTAGTAGATTATAATATTTTATAAAAATCAGATTAAGACAAAACTCCACAACCGCCCCCCCGGAGGATTTCAAAAACACGCATGGCGCATTTTTTCAAATCCTTTACACAGATTCATACAAACTGCGTATCGTCTGCAGCGTTAGTCCCTATCCGATTAATATACGTTTATAACACTTATAACGTTTATAACGTTAATAATAATATAGTATGGTATTTAAGTCAACAAAATTACTAAGGAGCTGTTCATAAGCTTTAACGCGGTGCTTACTGCTTGGTAGCCATTATTAACTTGCCTTTGGACGCAATTTTCCCTTCGACGATCTGCGCTTAAGTATCTTAATTGAGGGAATAATCCCCGTTAATAAGAATAATGTTCCCACAACAGGAAAAAGCCAGCCATATGAAAAAGCGTCTAAACGAAAATCATTTGGATCATTGGGATTATAAAGGACATTAACGGTTTTTCCTACTGCCATTGTGATCTCCCAGTAACTTATTTTAACTTCATATTCCTGTCCCCCAACATAATACTTCACAAAAACCCTGTGTTCGGTATCACCATCACTATCTTTATACGTCTCAATATAAGTGATAGTGGCAGTAGCTTCCTCAGCAGTTTTAATAAACTCAAAATAATCAAATAACATCACAGTCCATGCAGCTAAAAGGATGGCCCCTAAAACAGCAAATGATAAGAAACCAATAAGCATTGATTTATTCTCCTTGCTCATCTGAAGATACCTCCACAATTATACTTATCGTGTTATACCTATAACATTTCTTTGAAAAAACAGTACTTACTCCAAATAGTTCCGGCACACTTTGAAAATCTTAAAATAGGTTTCTACTTATAATAATCGAAACTCACGTAACAAACCTTAATAAAGACTTGCCGTGAGCTTGATTTTACGTGGTGGAGACTACTGGGATCGAACCAGCGACCTCTCGCGTGTGAGGCGAGCGTGATAGTGTCATTAAACCGTTGCAACTGCTATGATTGCACTTTTTCGCTACTTGCATATTACTTGCATTACTTGACTAAACTCTGTGTATCAAGCTCATTATTCGGAAGATTTGACCTCTCCTGAATCACGAGAGTCCTAATCCCCTTATACCAGCGAGTAATTTTCTTCGACCACTCATCTGTGTATTGCGGTGTACATATTGCATGGAATCTGCGTTTGAAATCGTCATATCGCGCCTCAATATTGAAACCTGTAATTGTCAACAACTCTTGCTGCTCTACAGCAGTTAACTGAGTAATATATCCTGAATCCTTCGCGAGTTTCAGTAATTTATGGTCGCGATCAATTTTCACATTTCGCACCGCGCACAGTGCTTTCAACATCTTCTCAACTGCCAAATGACCGCAGAACATAGCAATAGTTCTGCGTTTGCCCTTAATTGCAGCCCTCATATCCTTCATGCTTTCGGCTGCACCGTGTAGCCAGTAGTCAACGTGCTGCTTTCGTGTCATCATTACGCTATTAACACCCCATGCCTTTCGACCTCTGCGGTGAACGGGGTCTTATTGACCCAATCCTCATAGATAATTGCTTGTGCATCAATATTATCATCAATATCAAACGCAAGAAAATTCACTAACGCGTAATTCCTGCATACATCATTTGTAAACACTTTTGAAACCACGGCTATGTCTATGTCGCTTCTTGGATGGAATTGCCCATTCGTAATAGAGCCATACAAATATATCTCTGCCTGTGAATCCAACTCAGTATAAATGCGCTGCGCGAATTTCTTTGCTATTTCCACAGCTTCATCATATGTTAGCTTTCTTTCCATTATTATCACGACCTTTGTCCTAATTGCTCCTTTGCGGTCAGTATATCAACTCCGGCGGAAAAAAGCAAGGTCGTAAATGGCAGGACAAGCTCCGAAGTCCGCACCTTTTTCACATCATTTCATTATTGAAAACGACAAAACCGAACCCATCTCCCATTGGGATTATTGTGTTCGGTTTATCGTGTAATGGTGGAGACTACTGGGATCGAACCAGCGACCTCTCGCGTGTGAGGCGAGCGCTCTAACCAGCTGAGCTAAGCCTCCTTGATTTGTTTAATGCAAATTTGTGTGGCGTTCCCTTCCACAGTAGTATATTGCGCGCCCATCGATCTGTCAATGATTTCTTTCAGCATCATGCTTCTTTTTCTTTCACCTTTTTTTGTCGTCTTATTTACTCTTTCACTATTCTTCTGCCATTGTGCTTATTGCGTTTGTTATGGCTCTGTCAGCGTTTGCAATTTTTCTTATGTGAAAATTTAACTTTATTACCATCTAAAAAAGTGATAATATGAACAAACAGATTTTCCATCAGGGGGCTTGCGTTGTTATGCAGCCGTACAAGTTGCCGCTCCGTGTTGCTATTGCGGAGTTTACTGAAAAAAAGAGCCGGTTTATCTCTAACATTTCGCCTGTTTCTTCTGAGGAGGAGGCGCTTGCTTTTCTGCGCTCAATCAAGGAAAAGCACCGTGAAGCTACGCATAATGTCTACGCCTATCGGATCAAGAACAACAACATTTGCCGCTATAGCGACGATGGGGAACCATCGGGGACTGCTGGTATGCCGCTTTTGGAAGCGTTTTTAAGGCAGGACATTTATGATTTTTGTTGTGTCGCCACCCGCTACTTTGGCGGCATTTTGCTCGGTGCCGGTGGCCTTGTCCGCGCCTATGCGCGCTCTGGCTCTATTGCGCTTGAAGCTTCAGGCGTTGGGTTGATGCGTGAAGTTACAGTATGCTCAATGACGCTGGCGTACTCGCTTTACGAGAACATGAAGCGGCTGCTTAACTCCTGCGATGTGGATATCATTAGCGAGGATTTCGCCGCGGTGGTGTCGCTGAAATTTTCGTTGCCGTCGGAAGATTTGCCGCCGCTTGAAAAAAGGGTCACGGAAATGACGGCGGGCACTGTTCTTATAAATGTTGAAGGCACAAAAATGGAGAAATAACCTATGTCTGTTATCGAGATCAAAAAGCTGGAAAAGTCTTATGGTAAAACAAAAGCACTTCGCGGTATAGATTTATCTGTCGGACAGGGCGAAATCCACGGGTTTATCGGCATGAACGGCGCGGGGAAATCCACTGCGATTCGAATACTGTTGGGTATGTTAAAAAAAGACAGTGGGGAGGTTTCGTTATTAGGCGGTGACCCGTTTAGAGATTGCGTCGAGCTGCATAAACGAATAGCGTATGTGCCGGGTGAAAGCAACCCCTGGGGCAATTTGAGCGGGGGCGAGGTCATTGATTTGATTTCCCGCTTGCGAGGCAAAACGAATCCGAAACGCCGCGAGGATTTATTGGAGCGGTTTCAGCTTGACCCGGGAAAAAAGTGCCGCAGCTATTCAAAAGGCAACCGTCAGAAGGTTGTTTTGATAGCCGCGCTTGTATCCGATGTGGAACTGTATATTCTTGATGAACCTACATCCAGCCTTGACCCAATGATGGAAACGGTTTTCCAGGAGTATGCGCGGGAAATGGCAGCGCAAGGGAAAACGGTATTTCTGTCCAGCCATATCCTGTCCGAGGTCGAGAAGCTCTGCGACCATGTTACTGTCATCAAAGATGGCCTTATCGTCGAATCGGGAAGCCTGCCGGAGCTAAAGCAGTTCTCACGTTTAATCGTACATGCGCAGTGCAGGCGGCGGATACAGGGCTTGCATATTCCCGGCGTGCATGGGCTCCGTTTAGACGGAAACAAAGCAAGTTTCAGCGTCGACGCCTCGGCTCTTAACGCGGCGCTCGAGCATTTGACCGAATATGAAACAGTTTCGCTCCGATGCGCCCCGCCTCAACTGGAAGATTTGTTTATGCATTATTATACCCATGGCGGCGAAGCGCAAGATTGCGAAGCACGGGGCGGTGATTCCCAAGACGGCGAAGTGCGGGGCGGTGAAGCCCATGACGGTGATTCCCAAAGCGGTAAAGCGCGTGATGGCGAAGCCCATGACGGTGACGCTCGGGGCGGTGAAGTCCAAGATAGCGACGCTCGGGGCGGTGACGCGCTATGAAACACAGCGGGTTTGTGGCGACAGGCAGTTTGCTCAAAAGCTATTTGCGCTGCTCAAAAGCGGTCACGCTGCTTCTTGCCTTCCTCCCCTTTTTGTTTGCATATGGCGCAGCCGCTTCCAATATGGCGTTACTCAAAACGCCGGAGCTGCTTTCTGCGTATATTTCTCAGAACCAGGGCAATGCCCTTCTTGGCCTAATCGCTGCAAATACGATTGAAGCTGCAACGGTCTGGCGTATCCGTATCGCGGCTGCTGTTATTCTTTCGATATTTAGCATTGTGCTTGTAGTAAACAACACACGCTATGACGAGGAACATGGTCGGCTTGAGTTGCTGCGCTCAGGCGCGGCTGGTATCAAAGCACCGCTCTGCGCTGTTTTGATAAAAGTATATGGCGCAAACCTTTTTGGTGGTCTCATGCTGGCCACCGGTTTTTTGGTTGTCGGATTCCCTGCGGCAGGTTCGTTTACCGCCGGGTTTGCTATAGCGTTGTGTGGGTGTTGTTTTGCGGCGATAGCAAGCATCTGCGCACAAATTGCGCCAAATGCCCGTATGGCGCGTGGGTTATCTTTTGGGGTGGTCGCCTTTTTCATGGTATTGCAAGTAATAGCCAACGTCGCTAAAAGCGATTGGCTGCTGCTTGCCACACCGCTTGGATGGTGCGCGTTTTCCCGCGCGTTCGCCGGTGAAAACCTTCTACTATTGCTTTTTGCCGCCCCTTTCGTCGCACTGCTGACATTTCTCGCTTTTACGCTGAACGGAAGGCGGGACATGGGCGGCAGCTATATCAGGGAGAGGCGCGGAAGGATAGCCGCAAGACATATGTTCAAAACACCTCTTGCGCTCGCATGGCGGTTGCAAAGAGGCACGTTTTATGTCTGGGTGGCAGCGTACGCGTCGATGGGTTTGATTATCGCGTCGCTCCGGCCAAACATTAACGCCATGCTGGAAGGGACGAATTTCCTTCCGGAGCTTTCCGCTATTGCCGGAGGAGCGGGTAAAGCGTTTTTAGCGATATTGTCCTATATATTGACACAAGTTTTAACCGCCTATGCGATCATGGCGGTTTTGCGCGTCCGCGAAGAAGAGTCACTCAACCGCGCGGAGATGGTATTGTCGGGGCCGGTTTTGCGAATAAGGTATGCGGCTGGGCATATTATCATCGCTTTTATTGGAAGCGGCGCGGCTATCGCGCTTTTTGGCGCCCTGGCCGGCGAGTTTGCGGCTTGCGTCGCGCGCCTGCCCGCGATATGGGCGGTGGCTTCCGTCACGGTGTTCATATACGGTATAGCGCCCCGCGCTTCGGCGCCCGTGGGATGGGGGTTATTCGGCGTGTTGCTTGCTATGGAATTCCTGTGGGAAATCAAGCTGATTGGCAACAATGTCTTCAAACTATCGCCTTTTGCGTGGGCATATCCCGGCGTTACAGCGTCAGCCTCCCCCATCTTAACAATGCTGGGCATCACCGCTGTCCTGGTCTGCTTTGGCCTGGCGTGCTTTTCCCGAAGGGATATAGTATAGATTGCTAGTAAAACTTCTTATTGTATTGCTCGCGTGTCATGTCCGCCTCACATACCAGGGTGACGGTGCCGGGGCCGACGTGAGCGCCTATGACCGGGCCCATTAAAAACACGTGTATCTGTTTTACATTGACGGCGGCGTTGACCATATCGGCTAGCCTGTCGGCATCCTTCTTGCAATCGGAATGCGTTATGACCACAGAGTCGAGCGTGGTATCGGGAGAAACACTTCGTTTCAACTGGCTGACGAGAAGTTTCAGCGCCGCTTCCCGCCCGCGTGCTTTGTCCTTTAACGCCAGGGTACCGTCGGGTCCGACAGTCAGCACGGGCTTTATCCCCAACACCGAACCGCCCACTGCGGAGAGTTTGCTGAGCCGCCCGCCTCTGTGCAGGTACATCAAATCGTCCGCGGTAAAAAACCCGATGACGCTTTGTTTTTTCTCTTCCAGCCAAGCGGCTGTCTCAGCCGCCGATAAACCTTTGTTGCGTTTATCAACGACCAGCATGGCTAAAAGGCTGTTCAGCGCCGTGGCGCCTACACTATCGACCGGATATAAATCGCAGTCTGGAAATGACTCATTGACATCCTTGAGCGCAATCATCGCATTATGATATGTCGCCGACAGCCCGCTGCTCAATAAAAGAAACAGCGCGTCCTTCCCCTGCTCCGCGTAATCCGTAAAAGTGTCGATAAAGGTTTCGGGGTTGATCTGGGACGTCCTTGACGAACTGCCTTTGCGCAGGGCGTCGTAAAAATCGCTGCCGGATATTTCCTGCCAGTAACCTTTACTGTGTTCAATGTCGTCCAAATAAAACGGTATGGGCAGCACATCGATACCATGCTCCCTGATGTACTCCGGCGGCAAGTCGCAGCTCGTGTCTACAACAATAGTGAAAGGATCCATCTCGTAACAAACCTCCAATAGTATATTTGCAGGGCGAAGCGTGTTCTCCCTTCACGCTCCAGGCCCCGCATTCCTGACCCCATAACCGGAATTCAGGAATTCTCCGGTAATCTGCGCATATTATAACGGTATCGGGAAGGTTCTGTCAAATAATTTAAAAAAACTTAAAAATAACTATTGACAAACCAATATTATATGATGTATAATATTGCTACATTAACAATATTATTTAGAGAGGAGGTTCATCGTGGCTTTTCAAATCAGCACATCACTACTGGATGCCTGCGTTTTGGCTATGCTGTCAAGGGAAGACACCTACGGATACGTCTTGACGCAAAACGTGAAAGAAATCATTAATGTATCCGAATCAACGCTATACCCCGTGTTGCGGCGCCTGCAAAACGAAAACTATCTAACGGTATACGACGCGCCGTTCGCCGGCCGAAACAGGAGGTACTACAAGATCACAGATTCAGGCAGGGTCAGATTGACTGAATACGTCAATGAATGGGCCGAATACAAAAGCATGGTCGATAGGATATTACTGGGAAACGAAGCCCCAGGAGAGTCGCAGTTAGGAGGTAATAATGTTGAATAGAAATGAGTATATTACGCAATTAAAAAAATATCTACGCAAGCTGCCTTTTGACGAAATCAAAGAAGCGGTGGATTACTACGAACAATACTTCGACGATGCGGGAGAAGAAAACGAACAGGCTGTGATAGCGGAACTGGGCACACCATCAGCCGTGGCGTCACAAATAATCGCGTCCTTCGCCGTAAAAGATACGGGGGTGTCCGAAAAAAAAGGATTGACCACAGCATGGATGGCAATTCTTGCGGTATTCGCGTCGCCTGTCGCGCTGCCTCTGGCATTGCTCGTCGCTGTTCTTGCATTAATTCTTGTTGTCGTTATGGGCTCTATTATCCTTTCAATCGGCATGACAGGCGCAGGTCTCGTCCTGTCCGGCATAGCAGGCATAATAGTAAGCGTGCCTATTTTAGCGCAAAGCATTCCCACAGCCATACTCTATTTCGGGGTTGGGCTGATCTGTTCCGGCATAGGATTGGCACTAATAATCTGGACTGTGCAATTGTCAAAAAAGAGTTTTAACGCGCTTGCAAAAAAAATGGGAGAATTTATTTTAAGGAGGAACAAGAAATGAAAATCATTTGGAAAGTGATAATAATAGCGATAATTGCCGGTTTAGCCCTTGCAGTGCTTGGCTTATCTATGGGCGCAAGCAGGACGGTCTACTTGAACAAGAGCGGGGTACATATTGACGACGGCGAAGTAATCAGGGTCACAGAATCGAATTTGGATTATTTTAAAAGTATTATTATTGACACCGACTTCAGCGATGTGCAGTTCATCAGCGCCGATGAATATGGTATAGATGTAAGCGGATATGATATGGAGTGTGATTGGTCGCTGGAGAATGGGATTCTCAAGATAACTCACAAATACATCAAAAAACTCCGTTTAAGTTTGTCGTATTGGTCGTCTGAGCGTAATTATGTGAAGGTATATTTTCCGAAGGATTCCGTGCTTGAAACCGTAACCATTAACTGCGACAGCGGGGATATAAGTATTGGCAGCTTTCAAGCGGATAGCCTGCATATCAGAAATTTATTCGGTGACGTCGAATTGCATTCCATCACAAGCGACGATCTGCGGATCGATATAGACAGCGGAAAATTGAAAGGCGCCGACTTGAACGCCCGAAGCCTGTTCTACAACAACAAGTTTGGCGATGGGAGTTTTCAAACAGTAAGCGCTGAAAGATTCGCGGCCGACTCCGATTCCGGCGACTTGGAACTGAATGGCTGCGAATTTGAAGATATCGTAATAAAAAGTAAATTTGGAAAGACAGCGGCAAATGGCGTTATTTCATCGGGCGCGGATATTTACTCGGATAGCGGCGACCTTATCCTTTCCGGCGAATTCTCAGGCGAGACGGTCATACGCTCGAAGTTCGGCGACGTAATACTCACCTCATCATTAAAAAAGGATGATTATTCGTACGACATAAACGTAACCTTTGGAAGTATAAAATTTGGCGACGACCGTATGGGTAGCGATGCGTCAATAAAAAGCAGCATCGAATCACAAAACAGCTTAAAAATCACAGTTTCAAGCGGTGATGTAGAAGTAAACTTCGCAAAGTAGTGTGGATACGAGCTGAAATGCACTTGTTTTGAGCGGACTTGAGGACACATGGCGATGACCGGCGATGAGCAGCGATGACCTGCTGTGATGACCGGCGACGCCCAGCGACACCCGACGACATCCGACGACACCCAGCGACGCCCAACGACGCCCGACGACACCCAGCGACACCCAGCGACACCCAGCGACGCCCAGCGACGCCCGACGACATCCGACGACACCCAGCGACGCCCAGCGACGCCCGATGACACCCGACTACATCCGACGACATCCGACGACATCCGACGACACCCGACTACATCCGGATTACGATTAAAAACCGTCAAAATGACGGTTTTATCGTATCAGTCGGGTTGGAAACATACCGCGCCCCGCTATCCGCGTACAGACTCACAGTTGAGGAGAGGAAAACCAACGTATCATCATCAACAACCTCGAATCGTGCGATAATGTCGTCGCGATCATAGAAAATCAGCAACTCATTGTCTGCAAACGAATAATAGCACGGGCTTATCATCGCATAACTGCTGATCATGGACGTTGCCAGCCTTACCGTCCCATCGCTATACAGCGATACAGACAACATACGTTCAAGCCTCTGTTTCTCGGTAGCATTTTCAAGGACATACTGCCGCCAAGGTCCTTCCGCCAAATGGCTGCTCATCACGCGCCATACGTCCTCGCTCTCAACCGCCAATAAATAGTCGTGGTCATATCCCTCTAGTTCAAAAATCTGCCAAGTGCTGTACTCGTCAATGGCATACCCGATCTCCGCACCGCGCCCGGCGTCGAACATCTGCGTTTGATGATAGACGGTATCTCCCCAAACGAGCGTCATATCTTTGAGGAAATAAGCCGGATTGTACTCATAAACCATTTTCATTTCAATCAGTTCATTGTTGTCCGACGGTACATCGGTGATTCGGTTCACCGCGTTGCCCGGCGGTACAGCGATGATCCGGTTCACCGCGTTGCCCGACGGTACAGCGGTGATCTGGTTCACCGCGTTGTCAGGCGATACAGCGGTGATCTGGTTCACCGCGTTGTCCGGCGGTACATCGATGATTCGGTTCACCGCAAACCCCACGCTCAGCGCTGTGACCAATGCCATCGCAGCAATGATAATCACGCGCAAAGCTTTTTTCTTGAGGAATAACTTATCCATTATTGCTTCCCCCTTCATGTTCTTCAATCAGACGTTTTAACTCTTCAGTTTGTTCCCTCGTTAATCTCCCGCCGCTCACAAATGATGTGATAAACTTCGGTAGCGACCCGCCGAATGTGTTTTCCACATAACTGCGGCTTTGACGGGCTATTTGCTCATCTTTTGTAAGCACGACCGACACATTCGCATTTTCGTTTTTGAACACGCCCTTGTTGCAAAGTTTTTTCAGCACCGTGTAAGTCGTTGACTTTTTCCAATCCATTTCCCTCTCAGCAAGAGCAACCAAATCAGGCGAGCTCAACGGCGCGT
>Ga0123353_10017754_pt1 | contig 10482 bp, 9 predicted proteins | sample TergutLab28metaG_3_FD_92763 | JGI IMG/M metagenome (GOLD analysis project Ga0123353, IMG submission 92763) | Labiotermes labralis P3 segment gut microbial communities from Petit-Saut dam, French Guiana - Lab288 P3 | ecosystem: Host-associated > Arthropoda: Insects > Digestive system > Gut ... | reverse complement strand
CCCTTTTTCACATCTCTCCTCTCTGTGTCAGACTGACCTTTTCTCTCTCTCTCTCTCTCTCTCTCTCTCTCTCTCCCACACACACACACACACACACACACACACACACACACTCACACTCACACTCACACATGTATATAAATGTGATGTCCCTCGCATTTTAATTTTTGTACTTAAAAAAACTAACGGGAAGACTGAAGATTCTGAACTCAATAGTAGTAGGCATTCTGTGAACTTAATTTGCTTTCAGTTTCTTCCTGCGTGCAGTTTTGATATGTTAGTGTCATTCCCAAATATTTGAAGGGGTTATTTATTTATTTATTTTGCTCATTCCAAAGATCCATAGTCAGTAACAACTAACAGATATAGAACCAGTCACATATAGATATAAAAATATCCTTAGTCTGTACAAATATAGAACTACTCATAAGTAACAAGATGGAATTAATAAATATTATTTACAATCAACAGAACTACATAATATTGCAGTATCATCCTGAACGTAATATAAAATAGAATGAAAATTAAAAAATAAGTAGTAGACTTATTATATATAAAATTTATCTTACATGTGCAAAGAATACCTCAAAATTTCATACAATAGACAGAATAATAAATATCAATTTAGTAGTTAAAATATATTATACAACTGCTTTATAATTGAAATATTCTTCCACTGTTTGAAATGAATGTTGGTGAAAAAACCCTCTCAGAGATGATTTAAATATCTTAATAATTTGAGGCAAATCTTTTATTTCAGGTGACAGACTGTTATGTACCTCAATACCCATATAAAAGGGACCTTTATTTTAAATAGCCAAATGTGACAGTGGTCGGTAGAAATAAGAATTGTTCCTGGTATTGATATTGTGTATCTCAGAATTCATCCAAAATTGTTTTTCATTATTAACCACAAAGAGTAGGAGAGAGAATATATATTGTGAGATCAGTGGTAAAGTATTTAATATTTAAAAAAATCATTTACATGAATCCTTGATTCCTACACCCATGACAATTCTAATAATTCTCTTGTGTAGTTTGAAAATACTATTACTACATGAGGAATTTCACCAAAAATTATCCTGTAATTAATAACATAAAGGAAGTAAGAATGGTAAACCATCTTTGAGGTATCCAGCATCACAAAAGGTTTAATGGCTGTAACCGCAAAACAGGCTGCACTTAATTTCGGTGTAATCATTTCTATGTAGCTTTTCCACGTTAAGGTATCATCAACCACTATTCCTAAAAATTTTGTTAGTAATATTGTATTTTATATTGTCATCACAACCAACACTAGTGGGAATATGTGAGCTATTCTTAGTTGAAAATTGTAAGAGACTAGTTTTCTCAAAATTCAGTGACAACAAGTTTGCTTTAATCCAGTTATTAATATTTGTAAATGCCCCATTAGCTGTCTTTCAGATATGATTTTTAAAATTTGGTCCTTCATAAAATTAAATTCTAGCAATATTTCTGATCTGTATAAATATCACAATTCTACTTTATTTCTCATCAGACAACTCTTCAAGAAGTCATGTCCCATAAGCGTGTAATTGAAGCAGTTACTGAGAAAGCTCAAGCTCTGTTGCAACTGACCATTAACAAAGCAGGAGGGAAAGAAGTAGAGGAAACTGCTGATTCAATCAACAAGCGTTATGAGGAACTGGTTAATAACTTGCTGGTCACAATCACGCAACTGGAAGAATCACTAGATGCATTTCAGCAGTTCAATGACTTGCAGAAATCACACCAGGATTACCAGAAACAGCTGTGGGATAGACTTGCAGGCTATTCGGGTAAGTGTGACTCACTTATATTGAGCTCATTTTCAGAGTGTACCTTAAGAGTGTTTTATCTGTGTAACACCTTTTATTAAGCAGGCATGACTTACATGATTGCAAAATGAGCCTATCTTTTATGCATAATTGTGATCACCCTAATAATTGTCAAACATAGAAATATAATACACTGATAATCAAGCAGCAAGATACAGTAGTAACATGTTTGACTCAGAATATATACAGTGCCATGTAAAAATTATATACATTAGCTAGTTAGTGTGTGGTTTTATCTTTTCCTGAATTTCTTAGATTATCTGAAAATAGCAAATACGTCTTAATGAACAGCTTCACATTGTGTTATATGTTGCTTAGTGATGCAGCTTCACATTGTATTATGTGTTATTTATGAATGCTCTTAATTGCTAACATTATACAGTGTGTTGTGAGATTTGAGGTTTCCACTGCAGTAATGCTGAATATTAAATGTTTCTGGGGTGTTAATAATATGTTAGCTGATGTCTGAGGATTGTGGTTCAGCTCACAGCAGGGAAAGAGATTTATCTTCTCTCCAAAGCATTCAGGCCAGCTTTTGCAGTATGTACTCTACTCAGTGGGTAGCAGGGGAACAAAGTATACCACACACCTCAGTCTTCTGCTGAGTTTAAGAATGTTTGAAGATATACCTTAATTCTTCCCTCCATGCCTTCATGGTGCACACAGGAACAATGTTACTTTTATGTTACTTGTTACATATACAATAATCCTTTGGTAGTCCAGACCTTGATCTTTCATATCCCCAAATGGTCTGGTCAGTTTTGGACTGAAAATGAGTCTTATTCTTGGTGATCTGGGCAATGGTCGAGACCACCTGGGTAGTCTGAGAGAATCTCTACACTGATATGTACAGTCTTTGTTTATATATTCTGCAGTAAGGACATGATCTCCTGCATGCTGCAGTTCTGTCACACTTTCCCCCTCTCTCATTTGGCCTGTTATAGCTTTGAGTGGTGATTATTTTGTATGTTACCTGTACCATAGGGTTTCCACTGGTGGTCCTGATTCCTAGATTGTATGGACCTCCCCATAGTTCAGGTGACTGAGGGGTTACTGTGTAACTGAATTATAACATCTTCCTTCTGTTTCTTTGTTCATAATGTAGACTACAGTGGAAACAAGCCTGCTCTGCACGCTCGTCTGATGAAGGTAGTGGAGATTCAGGATAGTCTTCCAGAAGGCCAAGCAAAACTCAAGTCTCTGAGTGATCATGTGGCCAACAAGACAGAAAAGCTTCCACTCAGAGCTAAAGAAGCCATGGAGAGAGACCTGACCAATCTGAAGTAAGTATCCCTTAAATATTCTGTACCTATTTGCACTTACAGGACATGAGACATAGTCTTATTTTTTTAGAATTATTTATTATGCAAAGTGAAGTGAAGTCTACCTATATTTATTACATAGTTTATGACAGCCTACAAGTGTGCACTAATTCTGTGTGTGTATGTGTGTGTGTGTGTGTGGGGGGGGGGCACATGCGCTCACACATGCACGAGCATGTGTGTGTGTGTGCACATGCATATGTGTGAATATGTGTGTGCATGGGTGTCCCTATGTGCATACATACACGTATGTACACATGCCAGGTGGCAGTGGCTGCTGAAAATGGTGTTTGTTATGAAGCAGTCAGAAGGTACTTTCACGTCAGTCTGCATTGTACCCTAGACCTTTGTTGTTAAAAAATTTTTACTTTTTGGTAGTATAAGTTATTCCATAACTTTTTCCTTTCATAAATATTCAGGTTCATGGCATGCCTACACATTGGATGTGATGTTACAGTGTCTTCCATGGGCTGTTATGTGTAAGAATGGGTCAGTGGAAGGGTTGTCTATGGAGATTATGGCTGAAGAGTGGAATTATCATGTATTTGTATTGTAATTAAAACAGGCTTTTACTAGTAGGTTAATAAAATTAAAAAGTATGTAAATTTTACAGTTTTGTTTGGGGAGCTAAAATTTGACACAGTACCTCTTTGTAATGCACTGTGCAGCAACATGGGAGGTTGTGGTTTCGATTCCTAATAGGATTCTTGGAAATCTTCAAGTGACCTGTTCCTTCTGTCTGCATTCATTAGCCCTGTGGTTCACTCAGCCTTTAAGAGAATTGAGTACCATGGAATTTCTTTGGGTGTAAAGTGTGGCTAGCCTGTAGTGCTGAAAACTCTGCTGCCATACTTGTGCCCAATGTCTAAGTAAGGATGTAAGCATAATATTTGAGTCTTCATGAATTATTATAGGAAATCTTTACCTTTACTTCTTGGTGACATGCTATTCATAATGGGTGAAGAAAGGATTTATATGATATAAAGTTGTTGTTAAATGTGAGAAGATACTGGAAAAAGAGAGATGTTTGAATATTTTATGTCCATTTGAAAGATTGAGATTAGAGTCAAAATACTATGTGTGTATGATCACTACTTTTGTTGGTGGCTATATATTTTTTGAATTGAAATTAGTAATGTTAGACATCAAATCAGTGAAGCTGATACACACCAAGTGAAAGTGCTTTATTACTTCTGACATCTGTTTTTGGAAGTGTCATAGGTATAAAAGTTTAAAATCTAGAAGTCTGTTTTGTTTTCCCTTGAATTTTAAATATTGTATTTGCCATTCTAATCCACTTCCTTTTTGCTTTATTTCTTCCAGATTTGATTTTGAAAAATTTGTAGCTGCATTAAGTGATGTTATCCACGGACTAGAAGAACGACTGCAGCAGTGGTCAGAGTACGAAGGTTCCTTTGACCGTCTGCTTGTTTGGTTATCAGAGTCAGAGACATCTCTTAAGAATTATGCACCACGGTCCACACTTGAAGAGAAGCAGGAACAGCTAGAAAAGTATAAGGTACATAGAAACAAGAAAATTATTGTGACAGTGCTGTCTGTAAAGTAGATTAACTTCTTTGATATGATTGAACCATAAATGTTATATTGGTTGAAATTCCCTCCTTCCTGAAAGATTCCTTTTCTATTTGTATACTAAAGTATATGCTGCATGTTATATAATGCTCAGATATTAATTCAGTAGTGAAAAAATTATATTAGCTGTGGCTTGTCATCTCCACATGCTCATGGGGGAATGTGGATATGAAAATTACATGGCAGAATAACCAGATATGGGTAGTTGTGCTTTATTGTCCTTGCTAAATAAACCTGAATTTCCTGTTGAAGTTCTCTGCATGAGAAATGTGTTTCTACTGTGAGTAGAGTATGTTATTTTATACATAAGACAACTTGCATTTCATAAATTGATTTTGTGACATTTTTGCTTTGACATTTTTCACAATACTCCATGTACCTGGCAAGGTTTTGCTGAATAGTACATGTATGTTTTGGCTTAGAGTTGCTTAATTTTTATTGTGGAGGCAAGGTAAAACCAAGTACTTGAAATTTTATTAAGTACTTTTGAAAAGTAGTTACATCTGTTCTGTAATTTTGGACCCAAATAACCTGAACTCTGTCCTAGTAGCAGAAACTAATGGAATAGCATTTAACAACTGTAGTGTATAAATACAGTGAAACTTCTATCCATCATCTTTCAAGGGACTGTCGAAAGAGAATGATAAATGCAGAAACATGACAGTTGCAGGAAAGAATTAAAATATGTCATAAACAAGACAACAAAAAAATTTGAAATTTTGAATTTTCTACTTAGATCTACAAAAATAACAAACAAATAAAAAGTTTTGATCATGTTTTCCCTCCATTAAATCTATAATTGACAATGGTTCAGTTAAAGTCTTACATTTCAATTGAAACAGCACCAAATCCAAGTTAAAAACATTGTGTTTTCATGCTCATTATGCTGTATGTGTAAAAAGAATTATTTAATGGTTGTGTATCATGCACTTTTACAAAAGAAGGCACTTGTTGAGGTCATGTTCATCTCCCTTTTCATCTTCCTACTGATGTCCCACCCACATAATCATCACAGAACTTGTTGTATGGTGTTGATCTGAGACATTTAGCTATGTCGATCCATTCATTTTTGCACTTTTTCATTTGTCTTCAGTCTTTTGTGAGTGTCCTGACATGCTTTGTAAGGCATGACTGGCACACAATGTGTGTAGGCATAATTTACAAGAAGTGATAGCGGAAAAACAGGAATTACAGCACATAAGAACAGAAATAGCAACACTGATTCACACAACCATTAGTTGCTAAAATCAATGAAATGCAAAGATGATGATGATGCAAGACAGTGCTACTAACAACTGCAGATCGAAGTTCTTAGGTTTACTGCTTAACAACTTGTTCTGCCTTCTCACTGCTGCTGCTCAGCAAATATTCTACACCTGGCTGATGCATGTCAACATTTTGCAAGTACAACTGTAATGGTGATTGTCAGTATAGGCAGGTTAACACTACTGTATGTTCTAAGAACACCTATTACCTTCATTTCATACTAAATTGATGTATGGTGCTGCTGTATGTTGAAAGAACATTATGTTACTTCCACTGTTTTCCTTTTCTCAAAAGTGATCATTGTGGGAGTATTGGTGGTTGGGACTGGGAAATATGAACATTTGACGTGGGATAATGACACTTTGAAGAAAGAGGTTTCCAATGTAAAAATACAGAGCAGTTTTTTGGCACCAGAAGAAATGAAAAATAATCACAGGAAGGAACTGCATACAACAATGATGGGTGGTGGTTTCACTGTATTTGTTAATGGTGCAGGCTATGAATCATGCTTTTACCCAGTTGCATATATGCATTTAATTAATAATGTGTGTGTTAATGTTGTGATTTATCCCTTAGGATCTCATAAAAATAGTTGAGTCCAGATATAGAGATGTGAAGGAAATTGTTACCCTAGCTGATCACCTGGAACAAGTAAGAATTTGATTGGTATTTGCAGTGCAATGTTTCTTTTCTCTTTTCTCACTAGTTCAATAATTCATCTGTTGTTTCTTTCTTATTCTATGCAGTATGCCTGGAATCATAATTGTATCAAGCCATAAGCAGATTATTCTGTCTCAGAGGTCTGTTTTTTTTTTTTGCAGAATTCTATGGTTTCATACAGGTTGTTCACAAATTTTATATTATTGGGTGTGGAGGACATACAGTAAATGATTTTCAAGAGTGTGCTACAGCTGTGTGTATTACTTGGACACATGTCTGAATGAACAGGGAATAATGGATATACCCTTTGTTTCTCCACATAATTGCTTAGTCAATGAGGTATTCATTCCACCAATGTGCCATCTGTTTGGCTCAGTTTTTTAATCATCTAGTTCATCTCCACTTTCACTCCATCCTCACATCAGAATTGTTTTCACTTTGAAGTGCATCTTCTGTGATTACATCTGAGCTGCATGTTTGTTGGACAAGATATTTCCAGTGAAAATGCTCCAGAGTAGCAGACATTCTGTACTAGGGAGGGTATTGTCAGGAAGAAGGATGAATGTCTGTGAGTAGGATGGGTATTTTCTGTGGATAGCTTTCTGAAGGTGCTGCATATTGTGTAGTAATGATCTGTATTCACAGTTGTTCTCTTATGGAGGAATTAAGGGAGGAAAATTCTTCATACATCTAGAAGTGCCTTTGGTAACACCTGTGTCTGTACTCAGATTCCTGTGTTGCATTGTCACCAGTGACAAAATATGGATCTGTTATTTCAACCAAGTACTGAGTGCCATCATTTTAAATGAAACTTACCAAAAACTTCAAGAAGAGGATATTCAGTATCGTGCAGTTTTTGTGGATGGTGGGGTTGGTAACATATTGGGAGGCACAAAGCATTCTCGTGTTAAAGTTCCTGGAACATGGTACAACAGTGCATACTGGTGTTGCACAGCACTATGACACCTGAAGGTAGTCATTCAGGTGAAATTTGGTAACCCATTCAAAGTAAAAATTCACAGAAAGAATGAGCCTTTACCATGATAGTTCTTTTGCTATATGATCCATGTCAAAATGACACCACATAGGAAATGTGGTGCCCATCCACCATGCTGCTGGATCTTGCACCTTGTAACATCCACATCATTGGGCCATGGAAAGAGCATTTCAAAAGGAAAGTGGTTTTAACTTGATTTCAAGGTGAAAGCTGGGATGGATTAGTGGGAAATCTGGGCGAGTGTTGCTGGGACAAGTCTTTCAATTACCCTGTGGATTATGTGCATAAATACAGGGTTTGTGACTTATTTCTTGCTCTTTCAGACAATTACACTGAAGTACGAGAGATCAGTGTAATGTACCCGTGGATGCTCATTATTGAACATCCTGTGTGTTATTGAATAGTAGCACATGGGCCTTACCATAACACTGACCATTGTTATTCCATACAGGCACAGTATAGATTACATGCAAATGTATTTATTTGTTTATTTTAACAGTACTCTTGAAAATTTCCATACCTTTGCTTGATAGTTCAGTACTGAAATATCTGGAGGATATCTGTATGTGAAGACAGTAGATTGAAGGCACTTATGTCATGATAATTTATATTTCTGCATCATTTTGTTTTTAATCAGTGTCTGGTTATGTACAGTTATGATAAAGAGGCTTCAGTTTGTATATCTTCCTTTTCTTATTTATCAGAGGCAGCATGTTGCAAACATAGCAGTATTCATTTCTAACAGGTTTCTAATATGAATCAGGTTTTTTACACAGACTGTATGACAATTTGTTGCGTGTTCTTGTTGACACGTCTGTATATGAGACTGAAAGTTATTAGTGGATGGATAGTTGGATGGACTGATGTACGTTGTCCACATAAGGGGTTGTTTTTGGACTTTATGAGTAGTGCTTACAAAGTGATTTGCATGTGGGTATTGAAGTACTTTTAGATATTATTTTTGTAGACCTAAGAGGTTTAAGAGGTTTCTTTTTTCCTCCCATGCTCTTTTGTGTTTCTGATATGCTTAATGCTGTCCTGCAATTATTGTTTTTTAATATGTATAATTTTTTCCATGTGGTCACTTCAGAAATGATAGGTTTCATTGTATTTAGTCCATGGTTATGTTACATCCATCTCATTACAACTTGTTCACATTTTGACATGTGGATGTATCACATGATAATGTGGCATTCATTACATCGGTATAAGCCATATTTATGTAGAAGATTGATAATAAAGACAAAGGTAGCCCTGTGCACACCTTTAAGGCATGTGGGGGAGTGAAGTTATAGCCCAAGATATTGTAACCTTGGTACTGAATGGAGATGAGTGACATCTTCATATCCCAGCTGCCTTACCCTTGGCACAAGAGCCCCCCAGGCGTGCAATGGAGGAGGATGGGCAGACACCATAGTCTGGATATTTTGGAGTAGAGAGCCCCCTAGGCACACAGTGGAGGAGGATGGGCAGACACCATAATCTGGATGTTTTGGGATAGAGAACATCTCTTGCTTATGTGGAAATCAAACTGTGATTCTTTGATTATCAGTCCCATAGCCCAGTCATTAAACAGACTGCTGTTGCAGCTCCAGAACCCTGCTAATATGAAGAGAAAATCTGTCACTAATAAACTAATCTCCATCTGGTGCCAAGATTAAGAATATGTGGAGCTATATTTGTGTCACCCATTCTTATTACTTAAGTAAATACAGATACATCTTCTAGCTTTTACCAGTTTACATTATTGTTGAGACTGTGTGTGACATGCTGCCTGTGATTGACTGACCTAGCCTCAGATTGCCATTGATGCAGTGCTCAAGTGTTGGAGAATGAAGGTTGGCAGGATATCATGAAAGAAGAGATCACTCATGTGTCACTTTATAGGGCAATTTACTGTAGTGACACATTGAATGCTTTTCATGCTGTATTTCAAGAAATAATGATGAAGTATTTGGAAGAGGAAATATTAGTCCTGTGGTATGCCGAAGCATATTTGAATTCAAAACCTTTCTAGATGTGCAGTATCACAGTTTGGAAAGTGCTGAATTTTATTGTTTTTCAAAAAAAGATTCATTTATGTACCAAGAAAATGTAGGAACATTTAGCAGGATTTGATGTGAAAAAATGTAAATGTTCCTGAAATATGTGCTTCTCACATTTTAATTAAATTAATGTATATAAACAAAGTACCTGTCAACTGACAAGGGAATTTAAAATATGGTTTCAGGAAGCGGTTGATTATGGCATTGGGTTTAATTCATTAGTTAGTACAGGTGGTGATAATGTTGTATTCTATTTCCTATGACTCTGTTTATTGATCCAGTAAGAAGGATTACAGGAGGTTCCCATTATCTGCCTCTGATACCCTTGTGCCTACATATATGGGGCCAAACTTTTCAGGAAAGTATGTAAAAATTCTCCACACTTCTGAGGATCACATCTATGGACCATGAATTTCACAGCAGAGTGATTTTAGTCCATTTCCCCCATATATATATATATATATATATATATATATATATATAGTGAAATTATTGGGGAATTTTAATTTAAATTCCGTGATTGCCCTGGAATCACATCCTAGAAAATCTGCTTTTTCAGCAGAAAACAGTTTTAATATTTTGTGTGTCTGTTGGTTTCTCACAAATTTCATGATTTCTGAACAGCGAGTAGGATGACTGTAAGGTTTGAATAATCATTATAAAATCAACTACTTTTATTACCACTACCACCTTCACCACCACCACAACCACCACTATCCCTACCATTAATTCAACCACCATCACCACCAACACCAACACTT
>Ga0123353_10017752_pt1 | contig 10483 bp, 5 predicted proteins | sample TergutLab28metaG_3_FD_92763 | JGI IMG/M metagenome (GOLD analysis project Ga0123353, IMG submission 92763) | Labiotermes labralis P3 segment gut microbial communities from Petit-Saut dam, French Guiana - Lab288 P3 | ecosystem: Host-associated > Arthropoda: Insects > Digestive system > Gut ... | reverse complement strand
TGGGCACGTGGCGCGTATGGGTGAGGAGAGGGGGGTGAATAGGGTCTTGGTGGGGAAGCCGGAGGGAAAGAGACCACTGGGGAGGCCTAGGCGTAGATGGGTGGATAATATTAGGATGTATCTCCAGGAGTTCGGATGTGGGTATATGGACTGGATTGGGCTGGCCCAGGATCGAGATAGGTGGCGGACGCTCGTGAGTGCGGTAATAAACCTTCGGGTTCCGTGAAATGCGGGGAATTTCTTGACTAGCTGCAAACCAGTTAGCTTCTCAAGAAGGACTCTGCACCGTGGAGTAAGTAAGTAATATTCTCTGGTTTATACATTACCTATCTTGTGATGAAATACATTAAGTCTCTATTAAAATGTATAGAATAGCAGTTTTACTCAGACTTTGAAGAATGTAGTGTTCTGACTTGTGACGTGGTGTCGGGTAAGCAGCTCCCGACGTGTCGAGGTGTTTTAGTGCCTTCATCTTCAGGGAAAAACAGTTCGCAATTTTTGCACTGCTGACCAGTATCATGTCCAGGGGTGTACAGATCCCCTGACGCCAGTCGCCGTGGCGAATAAATTTTTTACAGTGTCACAGAATGTTTCCTTTTTTCGGTTCTGGATAGGGAACTTGGTTCGTATCATCATGCTGGCGCCTAGAATGTAGAGATGGCTCCTGGATTTTTGTAAAATTTGTGTGCCCCTGATCACGTCAATAGGTACGGTGTACGTCACGTAAAAGCGGGAGTAAATAAAACCCAAAAAAAACTCACGTACCGAGAAGCTTCATAGTTGTTAATCCTCGTAAGTTGCTGTAACTGTCGGGGTGAACTGTACCAGTACAGTAACTTGGCATTGGATAGACGACAGGGTTTCGTAACCCGGAATGGCGTCTGTACTGTAACGTGCCACCATCTAGCCTCGTTCCCTTGAACTGAAATGGGTGTAAAGTGACTGGAAGATTTGGCGAGGAATATGCATATGTCATAACTGTTAATATCGCAACGAAATAAGAAGTTAAGTAATACTAATAACAATAACAATAGCGGACACTCATTTTGCAGTGTACTGTACAGTAATCCCTCAGTATTCGGCAATGATTGTTTTAACTAGTTGTATTCCACAACTGTAAACACTATGGTATCCCAAAGTGGGCAAAGCATCTGGTAACGGAAAATGTTGTAAGGGCCTGAAGATGACAAACTTTTAGTCGAAACATGTAGCCTTGCTTAAGAATAAAAACGATTGTGCTGACATAATACTGTGTAACGTTAATTGAATGTACGACTTCTCTATGTTACGAGACGCACTACTTTTCCATTTGCGGACCAATTTTTTGCTTCAGCGAGCTCTTTCCCTTCGTAAACCCATCGTTGCGTCTGACGCCTCTTCTTGGCTGCGCAGAATGTCTGTAATCCTGGTCGGTCTGCGCAGAGGCAATAGCATCACAGCTTTTCTCATTGCTCTCGTATCTTCGTTGCGATTTTCCTTTTTCGGTGTCAATTTTCTTACATCGATTAAATCTTAATTAATTTTTTATCGTATTTATGGGGATTGTAAACAAATTTGATAATGTAAATATTGTTTATTTATAGGTCAGTGGCCAGTAATGTTATTTTAAAATAGTAATTTAGTCTTATTTTTGTCGTAAAGCGCGTAAGTACCTTTGTGTTTGCATTAATGTTAATTTTCTTTTGTTTTGTTTGAAGATTTTGACTTCTGTAATCAGTTAAAATTTGTCTTTTGGGAAGTGGCGATGAATGCATTTTGATTCACACATTTTCACCTTAAAGGGAGGTGTCGAGGAAAGAAAATAAATGTCTATTATTGCCTGCGCAATTTCTTTTTGACAACATAATTTTATCAGAGTTTCAAGAAACATAGTTATTTTTTTTTAACTTCATCCACTAAGAGACACCAAGACAGAAATGAGTTGCTCTCACTTGGGCTATTTCAGTTACAGTAAAACTTAATTCCACGTGTTTAGATGCAGAGTTCTAATTTCCCTGCCCGCGCACGTGAAAGTTGATTACGTTCCACGCACCTGCCCATAATTTCTATCTGGATCAAGCCCGGAGCCGTAGCATCGTCCACAGGGAAACATCCAATTTCGTGGACTGCAAATTATTTAGCGAATTTGGTATGCAGATATTTTATAGACTGCACGCTGTGTGTTGGAGCAGCTTCCAGAGCGCAGTGCTTCATCTGGCGTATTGTGGCGCTTGTTATAAATCTGCTGGATCAGTGAGGGGGTAACAGCCCGCCGCCGCCAGACCTTACAAAATGCACAAAGCGTCTGTAAACTCAGTCCATATGCTCGACCCATATGCAATTCCGAAGACTGCCGGCTTTTCCTGTAGATTGCAAAGCTTTATATTGTTCTGTCAGATCTGAGTGTCTCGTAGCCGTGAGGGTCACGATTGCATTCGTCTGGAAGATGACGCCGTGTGCTTTGGTCTGCTCTCCCTCTGTTATTTGTACGGGTTATCCAACTCTGTGCTACGAGACTTTGAGCTGAGGAATCACTATAAAGGAAAAAGTTAACTACCCTGCCATGAAGGCACAGACAGGAATTAGAAGTATTGCTGTACTCTTTCCTTAACCTCGGCGCCAGATGGTGGGCGATCCACGCCATGCCCCGGCCGCTGTACCTCCTGCATTGACCCGGTGTCTATTGTGCAGGAGGCTATTGTCCAGACCGGCCCTGGGGCGTGGGCCCCAGGGCCGGTCTGGACGGGTGTGCAAATTCTCGCCTCCCACCGGGATTCGATCCCCGGACCTTCCAGCCCGTAACGAGGAATGATTATACGCAATTCTGTGTGCGAATTAAAATTTCAAAGATGAAGAACTGGTTAAGGTTTTCCTTATAAACGGGCACGAATTTAAAGAGACGTGGTGAGGGTTCGATAAGACTTTTCTAAGCGAAATGGACGCCCTGTAGAGAAGTCGGAAACCAAGACATTTACCGGGGTTTTTAAACCGATTTTTCTATGAAAGCTCCATCGTGTTTGTCCTTTACGTTGCTTTGTATAGACAATAAATGGCATCATTTAAGTGCAGATGTACGCCTATTCCAAATTTTGCCTCTCTCTGTCAACAATACCGTGCCTCGAAAGAAGGCAGACATCCATATTTTGCCGTCAACACGAAAAGGCTGACAACTAATTATGTAGATGAAGATAGGTCAAGCGCCTTAAGACAAACAACTTGACTGCCAGAAGAACGTTATCATGAAATCCTTACTCGAGGGCAGAATATAGGCAACAAGCAGTAACTAAAGCACCGCCTGATTAGTGAAATGTTTTGTGCCGGATTTGGTAGCGTGTTAATAAAAATCCAACCTGATGCAACAGTATGCAGATATTTATTTACTGCAAAGTCACTCTACATGTTTCGGGTGTCACAGCACCCGAAACATGTAGAGTGACTTTGCAGTGAATAAATATTTAAAAACTGTTGCATCTGGTTGGATTTTTATTAACATTGAATTGTGATGCACGGAACCATGAGTTTAAAAAATTGGTAGTGTGTCTTGGGTAATGAAATTGGCGTTATATGAGACTGGGAAATACTAGCTTTATATATTAATTTTCTCTTTTATATTCTCAAAGTACAACCAACAAGATGCGACTTTTCTTAATTTATTTATTTCTGTAAGACGTTCTACATGTTTCAGACGGTTTTTCCGTCCATCATCGGGAGCTCAAAACTGCACATACAGCGTCAGGCATTTGTCAGACCAATACTGCTACCTGCTGCTAGCCAGACTAGCAGCAGGTAGCATTATTGGTCTGACGCTGTATGTGCAGTTTTGAGCTCCTGATGATGGACGGAAAACCCGTCTGAAACATGTAGAGCGTCTTACAGAAATAAAGAAACTGTGAAATGTTGCATCTTGTTGGTTGTACTCTGCGAATATGTTAGCGATGCACGGACCTATGAATGTTAAATTTTTCTTTTATCTTTCACGTCCACAACTTAAACTGACGGCTGCTTTTACAATCGATATTGTAAAACTACTAAGAAGCGAAGTATAAGAGACAGCTACCAGACGGCAGATATTCAAGCTGTTTTCATTAACACTGCTGCTGTTAGCGGAATTGTGTGTTTCCTTTAGAAATTTAAGTATTTTTCTCCATTATTAGAAACTTCCGCAAGACAGTTCCGATGAACGGCCGTGAGTGCTGTTGTCATGTATTCCGTTGATGTTCATCCGCATGTAACAGACCGACTGACACCAGATTTTTAGGGGGTCCCGTGTGAGATTTATACTAAATTTGTGGACTCCCGATTTTCGTTAAAGTCGGACGAACGTAACAGAGGCTTTGGATAAACACCTACGGAGGTTTATTGTCTCTCTGTATGATGGGTCTTCGTACTGAGACGGACTGTGTTCTCTGTGAGGTAAGGACGGAGGCCGGAGGAACAGTTTCGTCACAGAGAAACACTGTGGTCTCTGCGAGGGAAGAGTTGAGGTTGAAGAAACAGTTGAGCATCGAGTACAGTCGATTTTAAACGTCGGTTATCAGCGTTTAAGACATATCGGTTGTAAATCTTCCCACATAATGTATTTCAATGATGTCATTAAATCTATTGTCATGTATTTCGATGATGTCGTCATTAAATCTGTTGCCAAGATAAGTGGAAATCGTGGACTGGATTGACTTCATGGAGCAGAGATTTTCTCAAGCAGGTGGTTTTTCCTGAGCTGGTCAGTAAATAATAATAATAATAATAATAATAATATATTTATTTACTGCAATTGGGTTGTTACCCGGTGGCAGTGGCTATTTTACATGTAAACAAAACATGAAATTGGTTACTACTAAATTTAAGTCCGGAGGGCTCCATGAGAAGCATGTAGTGGCAACTTGGAATATTGGGAACCGTCTTAGCATTTGCTAATGAGAAATATGTACAAATTAGTAGCGGTAATGGTGAACAGAGAACTTTGTGTATATCTGGAATTATAGACTGTATCCTAAAACTACAGGCTCGGACGTTGTCGACGTCTGTCGTCTGCCTTAGACCTGGTCCCCATAACATTCTCCATTGAACGCAGTTGGTGTCGTAGACATGATACCTTAAGTGTGGCGACTTAGTGATTCATTTAGCGGCTGTTAGCGTTTCAAAGGTTTGTATTCATTCATTGGCGGTTCAGGAGTAACAGTGTTGCCAAATTTCCGCAACCCTTTAAAGCCCAGTTGTTTAAGTACCTTGAGGTTCTATTAATTTTGTAGTCTGCCTTACGACAGGTCCACAGCCAGTTCCTCACACAGTGCCATCTGGTGCTTCCTCCTTCAATTTGCAATATCCTCACTTTTCCTTACCGTCATCCCATAGCTGCTTATGTCTTCTTCCTCTTCTTCCCATCACTTCTATCCCTCCTGTATCTTCATACATTTGTAATCCTTCTCAGAAAAGCCAGCGATTATTTCCCTATACAGCATTAACTGATTGCCTTGTATAACCGAGACGGAGTGTGTTTACTGCGCGGTACGGACTGGTCTTTAAATGTAATTCAGATAAGTCTTTGTCTTTAAAAGTGTTAAAGTGGATATTTTGTCCTGTAGTATCCCCAAAGAAACATAAATACGTACAGATTTTCACATTCCCAGAATCACTGCAGCATGCAGTCCGTATAGGCAATCTAATGTGGTCAGAACACCGATTTCTAGTGTATAAAACTGAACTTGCTTGATACACCACTGATCACCCGTTGCCTTTCAGTACGCCACTGGACAAAATCTGAGTACCTGAAAGTTTTGGTTCAGGTGCGAACAAGATGAAGGGGCGAGCATTTTATACTGTGGGTTAATGATGCAAGCCACCTGCTCACTGGACCACCCCTGTATGATATGCAAATTGAACGCCTCCTCGAACCTGTTCTAGAAATCACAGCAACAGAGTTTAAAGGCCGGGGAAGGTTGGGGGAGGGGGGAGGTTGTGCTGGTAAAGTGACATTTATTATCTCTATAAAATATAATGCAAATGGTCTTCCCTCAGAACCACCAGTGTGGTTGCGTGCCAGTGTGTTAACTTTCCTGCATTCGGAAAGGAGCAGCTGAATTATGTACAACAGACCTATAGTCTATAAATCTTTACGACGCAAGCCAAGCTTTACATGTGGAGCATGTCCGTCCGTCTGTGACATAGTGTCGGCGATTGGACCGTTTCCTGACCCTTTCGCGTGGAGTTTCGTTGATTGGATCTAACTAATTCTGATGGTCTGATTTATTGAAATGGGCAAAAGAAATTACTCGCGAGTACCGCGCGTGCTGTGTGACCATATGCTGTGGAACATCAGTATTTTTAAACTTATGTCTTCGGGATTTCTGCCTTTCTTGATTTCGATGAAATCGGGTTGAGACGACGTGTCTGGCGAATCAGCTGCCCCTCACTGTGCTGCTGTCTCGCAGATCACTCTCGGCGCAGTCGAGTTCTGCCTTTCATTAAGGGAGGTCGATTTCCCTAATGATTGATGGAGTGGTAATGTCCTTCGATTATTTAACGCACATTACGCTGTCAAAAGTGTTTATATTTTATGACAAGTTATATAGTCTGCCTTTTGTGGTGCTTCATATTACGTCATGACTGTATTACTGGTGTTGTAGCGGTTCTTTTAAATAAATAGACATTTTAAGTTGAAATGGGTTTCGATGTTCGTGATTCTGATGTTCCGTATGGCTTCATCAGTCCCAATTAAACGTGATTATCGAGGTTGTACTATATATATATATATACATGTATACACACACACACACACACACATATATACATACACATATGTATACACACACATACATAATACATACATACACACACATACATACATACACACATACATACATACATACATACACACACACACATACATAAATACATACACATACACACATGCATACATACATATACACACATATATACATACATACATACATATACACACACATATACATAAACATACACATATGTACACACACATATATATATATACGTACACACACACACATACATACATACATACATACATACATACATACATACATAGTCCATACTTACATACATACATACATACACACATACATAATACATATATACATACATACATAGTCCATACTTACATACATACATACATACACACATACATACATACACACATACATACATACATACATATACACACACATATACATAAACATACACATATGTACACACACACATATATATATACATACATATATACGTACACACACACACACACACATACATACATACATACATAGTCCATACTTACATACATACATACATACATACATAGTCCATACATACATACACACATACATAATACATATATACATACATACATACATACATAGTCCATACTTACATACACACATACATACATACATACATGCCTAGTCCATACTTACATACATACATACATACACACACATATGTATATACATTACCAACATGCAGACCCCAATACAGTCCCTTACAGTCTGGTTCTTAAGCTGTGTGACACTCAGACGGTAAATAAAGAGGATGAAATTAAATTTAAGATGCAAATGAATTTGAGACGTAAATAAGACATGACGTTATTTTGAACGCATCCAATAGATGAATAAGGAGACAGAGGAGAGATGATGAATGACAGATCCGTACGAATTTGCTGCTGTCAGCAATAAATAGCTGACATCACCAATTTGGTCTCTGGAGACGCCTTGTTTCTGAATTCATCTCGTTTTCCTATTCTCTTGCTCCTGTGCCTCTTTCTTAGGGAGTCTTTTTCTCCGTCTCATTCATTCCTTTCCTTTCTTTCACGAGGCGAAGTTTTGGAAATCCTTAAAATGTGCAGGATGTCAGCAGATAAGAGCGCTGTACTGACAGAACGGTTGGTAGCACTGAATGTTCGGCGCAGATCATTGAGACTACTAAAACAGTTTTTACTTTCCCCTTTGCCCCTTAATTGTTTCCTTCCGTTTTTATCGCATCTTCTTTTGGTTTGAATTATAACTCGAGGCATTTGAAGGACTTCTCCACCGCGCAGTCTAGTCATTGTGGTTTAGGCGTTACGTCGTAAAGACGTTTGCATGAGTGGAGGCATATCTCCACACATATTTAAGCTCGATATTAGATGGAAGTGACTGGATATCTTCACGTTCCGGCCAGATTTTCCCGTTGAAAATGTATGTTGGAATAAGTCAAAACAACTCAGCTCCTGCCTTGTGTAAAGTCACACTCAACATCTGTTACTGAGGAGGAATGATCGCTGTTCATTCTGACGTTTTTAGGAAACCCACAAATACTGCCGTTGCAAAAAACGTCGAATTTCCATAATGTTAAAGCGGGCGGTGTGTGTGTGTATATATATATATATATATATATATATATATACACCGTTCTTCTGTGTGTGATTAAACCGCACTGTCACTGAGATTGGCTGTTGTGTCTTCGGTCATGAAACGTTACACCAATTAATTTTCTGGCCATCGTTTTCTTTTGGGGGTGTTAAGCAGCGTGGGTTGGTACTTGGTTGCCGAAGTTTCCATAGAATCTGACGTTCCATCACTTGTCAAGCAGTCCAGGAAGAATCTCTCAGATATTTTTGCTGATCTTTCTTCCTTGTTCTTGGTGTCTTTCGCACTCCTCTCTGAGCTGTACCGCACAGTTCGTTCACTCTAACGATTCAATTGTCGTCCTGAAGAGTCACACAGATTTTTCAGTATTTATTAAATATGTTTCGCCGGTCCCAGTGGCCGCTTGGTCTAACGCGTAGGTCTGCGGCCGCTCGCCTGCTGAGATCGTGGGTTCGAATCCCACCGGGGGCGTGGATGTTTGTCTGTTGTGAGTGTTGTGTGTTGTCAGGTAGAGGTCTCTGCGACGAGCTGATCACTCATTCAGAGGAGTCCTACCGACTGTGATGCGTCGTTGTGCGTGATCTAGAAACCTCAAGATTGAGGAGGCCATGGCCCGCGTTGGGCCGCAGCGCCACAAAAAAAAATTAAATATGTTTTGGAGTGTTTGGTTGATAAAGTTTATTAAATTTTAGCGAAATACCAGATCCATTTGAACTGCTTCAAATACGTACCTAACAAACAGTGCAAGTCGTACCGTGCAGCTCCGCTTGCCCCTCATCTCATTACATCTAGGATCAGTGGAGTTCCGTGTCTTCGCCTCGGTAATGTGATGTGAGTCTCAGGGGCATTTGCACCGAGTTCCGTCTTGCTGGCTAGTCAGTGTCTAAGGAAAGTGCGGTAACAGTCAGTGCACGTTTTGCAGGGTTAGTGCTTTTTTTTTTTGGTGAGAGAGAGAGAGAGAACACTTGCAGCTTTACTGTTCGGCTTGAGACAGCGCAGGAGGTAGTAAAGGTGGGGAAATACAATAGTAGGACACCTGTCCTGTAGTTTGAATATCGCACATATTCAAAACGTAGGTCCAGTTTTGTTGTTAACTTGCATTGTGTCACAGTTGAACAGGTGGTTTTACATTAAGAAATAAAGAATACTTGCAAATTTTAGGCCGGTGAACTCGTAAGACACGAATCACTTAGATGAATCAAAGATGCAAGAATAATATTAAAATGGGGTTATAGAAATATTGTCGGAAGACCCAGGAGTAGGTGGGAGCTTAGAATTGAAATGGATCTTCTATAAATGGTACGGGAGGGCATGGAGTGGATTGATCTGGCTCAGGATAGGGACAGCTGGCAGGCTCTTGTGAACGCGGTGATGAACCGTCGGATTCCACAAAAACGCGGGAAACTGCATGACTAGCTGGGGACCTGTTAGCTCTTCAGGGAGGATTCTGCTCCAAGAAGTTAATTTGTTAGTTATTTGGTTAGTATGATCTGGGTAATCTGAGGCACGTTTTACCGCGGAGTTCTCTAAGTGTGATACAGGAGTGGTTGAAGCAACAGCATGCAGGGAGCAAAATAACCATTCATTAACATATTTACTGCTGCCTGTTTATACATCATGATACTTCCTTGGTGAGGCTGCATAAAAATATCCATACCTCATTCAAGGTTCGAACCGGGCTTCTTTGTATGGAAGCCATCAAAGTTCTGTAAGTCGGCCCAATTCACAACGCACGGCACATGCTGCACTGGCGTCCTTCTCGCTATGTTACACGAACGCCCCCAGCACTCGGCAGTTCTGTCTGCACACCCATTGACACCCAGCACCACCTCGTCTGCTGCGAGACCGTTCGTACTGTACAATGACCTGGACACTCTGGCCCTGGCCATCAGGTTCTTGTACAAGAACTTCCCTTGCAGCCGTTGCTCTTGCCTGTCAGCCATCAACCTTCAGAGCTCAGATGCTCATTTAATGTGTCATTAAAGTCATTCAAACGCCAGTCATAATGCCTGCAAGTCATTTAATCTATTTCTGTTACAAACTGCTAATTAATCCGTTTTATTGCAGCCCTTTGACACCCAAGACCCTAAATATCTCTAATACGACAAGGATTACAATTTTATTGCAATAAG
>Ga0123353_10017751_pt1 | contig 10483 bp, 8 predicted proteins | sample TergutLab28metaG_3_FD_92763 | JGI IMG/M metagenome (GOLD analysis project Ga0123353, IMG submission 92763) | Labiotermes labralis P3 segment gut microbial communities from Petit-Saut dam, French Guiana - Lab288 P3 | ecosystem: Host-associated > Arthropoda: Insects > Digestive system > Gut ... | reverse complement strand
GGCGCACAGTCTTTTGGTACGACAACTGGATAAAACGAGTTTGAGTGATTGGGCTTGTGTGAAGTTATCGACGATAGGCGAGAGTTGTCGAGCGTTGTTTCGAGAGTCGTTACGGAGTCTGATGAGGAACGCAATGATGCTGACTCCCAAGACAAGGAGGGCGATGCCGAAATAGCGGAGCGGTTTGGAACGTTTCATCGTGTCAATTATACAACGAAAAAAAAGAGCCGCAATCTTTAGATTGCGTCCACAGAACCCACCGCGTAGCAAGGGACAAACGTTCTACCCTTGCTTACGTGGCGGACTCTGTTAACTAGATAATCTCCTTCTCAATCACACGCATCGACTCCCAAATTTTGCTACGGTAACGGAGTACCAAGCAGAAACAATAGAGAACAACATACAGTGTCAGAACTGCCCAACACCAGAGGATGCCGAGTCCGAAAAACTGAATGCCTATGAAGCAGCAAATCGGATAGAGCGGTGCCAAGATGGCGGTCAACCATGCGATGAAAATCGTGTCTCCTGCCCCGCGAAGCGTTGAATAAAAAATCGCTAAACTGCTGTCAAAAAAGAGATACAACGCAATGAATCGAAGCAACACGATGCACAAGTCGCTCATTTCGGTAAACTCTTCCGGCGATGTGTACGCCGCAAAGAGCGACAAAAACATGTAGGGGCATACCAAAAACGCGAATCCGAAGATGCCGGCATAGATGCAGCCGAACATCACAGAAGTCATCGCAACACGCCGTGCTAAATCCGGTCGGTTTCTACCCAGTTGATTGCCGACCATCGAAGAAACGGCAATGCCGATTCCATTGAGTGGAATAAATGTAAACGAGTTCAGTGTGAATGCTATTGTCGTAGCATTGCGTTGGACTGCCCCCAATCCGCCGATCATGAAAATGAATATCGAAAACGTGAGCATGTCAATGAACGTGTAGAGCCCCGCCGGAATGCCATAATAACAAAGCCGACCGATGAGAGGCAAATCGAGCCGCATCCCGCCGAGTACATGAAATTTGTTGGCGTACCAGTCCTGCATGAACATTAGCACTACATAAATCAGAAATCGCACCCACAAAGTAATAGCGGTAGCAATGGCGGCACCGGCAAGTCCCCATTCGGGAAAGCCGAATTTGCCGAAGATTAAACAGTAATCGAGCAAAACATTCAGTCCGAGGCAGAAAATGTTGTTGCACATTTCGACTCGCATTCTCCCCTGCCCTCGAAAGAAGGACGCAGCGGCTTCTGCACTAATTGCCGCTCCGCAACCCAAGAGCGTGTAAAAATAATAGGTACGTTCAAGTTCGACCAGTGCTTCGTCGTGTCCAAACCAAACGAAGACTTCGGTAAAGGGTCGATACAGTAGCAGGAGAATCGGCATCGTGAAGAAGCCGAACCAAATTCCTTGCCAAACGATTCGTCCGATATGGTGATACTGTCCACTGCCGTGATATTGGGCGACAAAGGTGGTAACGAAGCCAGCGGCTGCTAGTGGGACAGCAATGGCAGTCCAAAAGAGCATGCCCGCCTGCATGGAGGCGGTCATGGCATCGGGACTGTGCCACATCAGGAACATGCGGTCGGTGAAGTTGATCAGCGAGATGCACCCGCCGGAAATGATGAGCGGAACGGCTTGCCGGAGGACATCCCATCCTCCACAAGGTCGCGTCCACCAATTGTTGCTTCTGTCCATAACCCGCCTTCCTATGCGTTGATGTATATCTCCTATCTCCTACCACCCGATATACGGTGCGACGTACTCCTTCAAATTATACGTCCAAGGCATCGTCCACGGATTCCACACGGGATACGCCACCGACATGGCGGATACAATGAGACACAGCAACGCAATTCCCCGGGTAACAATGCTTTTGCCGAACTGATCCGCCGCCGCTACAAGTGCAACCGACCATAGCGGAGCAAGCCAAAAGACCCAACGCAGCGCTGATGTATTGCCACCATAGTTGCGCAACTCCTGCTTTAATCCCATGTAAAATGCGAATACAACCACACTCGTAAATAAGATCATCAATGCCATCCCCCAGTATCGGCGATCAAAGAGCCAAATCAGGAGTCCGAGCAAACTCAACACCCAAACCGGCGTGAGCGAGTACAAACCGTGATGCCCTATCGTCGAATGGAAAATGTAATCTCTCCGGCTCGGCTCACCCTTGTCCAGCCCCTGCGGGTTCTTCCAGTAACTGTCCAATACTCGCGGCGTGCCATCCGAGTTGGTTCCCCTTTCGTATTTGTAGATGTACCAATCCGGCTGCGAATACGCTGGCAACAGCGTCTGGTGGGCGGCGTAATTCGCCGCAAAAAACGCTGCCGCAACGAGTAACGCGGCTGGAATAAAGAAGAAAAATGTGCGGACAAACTGATGCCAAAGCAACCACAAGCCGATCAAACCACAAAACAGCAACGCAGGTTTCTCACAGGCAACGGCAAACGCACCGAACAAGCCGGCAAGGATGTAATACCGCCATCGGGTCTCCTTATCGAAGACAATCCGGACCGCACAGTAAAACGCAATCGTTACACTCATTACGCCGGGAATGTGATTGTTAAGCGTGATCGCAAACGTCGAAATCATGGTTCCGAAACAGATGAAGGCAACGGTAAATACACGTCCCCAGTTAGTCGTGCCGAACCGTTCGACCAGTCGGGACAGCAAAAACCAAGTTATCACAAGCGGCAGAAGATTGAAGATGATAAGCGTAACCCGAACGATTAAATGCGGGTCTGTTTCCAGTGTAGGTTTCTCGCTACTTGTCCAAAACAGCGATGCAAGCAGAAACTTTTGCAGGAACTGTTTCTCCTCCAGACTCTCCAACGAAAGTTTTATTTCCGGAGCCCAGTACATCAATGCGTACGGTGCCGCCATCAGCGTCGGCAAGAGCGGCGGCTTCGACGAATAGAGGTATCCCGCCATCTCATCACGTTCTTCGGCTTCGTCCTCTGCAACCTCCCCCTCCGCGACATCTTTGGCTTCCGGTTCCGCATCGGATTGCTCGGCATCAGGTTGTTCGGTGGGTTCAATGACTTCAACTTCCCCATCCCCTTTCACGCCACCTTGTCCGCCACCGGAAAGTTTTCCGATAAGGTTAGTAACTTTCTCGATGTATTCAGGAAATCGTTCGACAAGTTTCGTTACTTGCCCGACTACCTCTTCACCGTTTTGTTGAAGTACCTCCATAAGAGGTGTTTCGGCGGCAATGTTGTTATGTTTGACCATGTCAATCGTGTCCCAGCCGAAGGTATTCTGCACTTTGTCGATGGCGTACCAGACGGTTTCGGTGCGTGCAATGCCATCGGGTTGCGTAACGGTTCGCCCGACCCGCATTTCCGGTTCGACGAGTGCCCGAATGGTATTCCATCGGCTTCGGTCATTCGCACTGAAAAAAGGGAGTTCCCGCCTTTCATTGGCAAGAGCCTTTTGTCTTCGTTCTTCGAGGTCGGCGAATTCCTCTTCGGTGGCACCTGCAACACGAAGTGCTTCTGCCTGTCGGTCAAAACTGCTATTCACTGTACTGAACCGGGACTGCTGCAATCGTTCCATATCCGTCCGATTGACGGCGGCGATGCGACCGAGCATAAGTCCTGCCGCTATGACAATGAGTAATGTGTAGATTTGTCGTCGTGTGAGCATGATAACTGAAGAATCCAAGGGGACACCGTGAGTCTAGTATACTGTAAACGCACTCAAATTGTAGTTATTGACAAGAATTTCCTGCCAAATCTGCAACAGGATTTGCCGGTTTTGTCAGATAAAATGGTTGTGATGTTGCGAACCAGTCGCCCGACGGTCGACTGACTACCTATGCCGATGAAAGCCGGAATCGCAACAAGGAGATGCCTTTAGGTCTTTCGTCTTTTTGTCGTGGCAGCGCGTTTTTTTTTACAATCGGGACACTGCTTGGCTTCGGCGTTGGTGGTTTCGGTCTGTTCGATGCGTTCTTGTACTTTTTCTTGAAAGGTCTCCTGGAGGAACTTGCGCCCTTTGTCGAAGAAAAGTCTTCTAGTGCCTCATTTCCCAAATGCTCTTGCTTGATTTTTTCGTAATCACTATTCTTCAGTTCACGAGGTCATTTTTATGGATTCCCGATTGAGTCGTCGAGTGCTCAAACGTGGCAATGTTGATTCCGTCCAAACACTCCAAGGAAAAATAGTGAACTACATCCAGTTTTATCATCAAACGCCAATGCCAATAAAATGGAAAGGTGAAAAAATAATGGAAAAACTTAAGAAATAGTATTTGAGAAATGAGGCACTAGGATGTCGAAGGTTTCTGCGAGGGGCGCGTGATCGGCGACCAAGTCGCATTCGTCGAGAAGGGCTTCGAGTTTCGCCACAATAAGTTCGCGGCTGGAGGAGCGGGGGGGTGTACGCTGCATAAAAAAACTTCCGTGAAAAACTGCATGCCACTACATGCTACAAAAACCAACAAAACCTTGACACACCCGTGCCGCCCGGTCGCCGCAATCGTATGATTGCGATTATTGCGAGAGTAGGGTATAATGGCAAAACTATGAAGCGGATAATGCTCGTGTTCTTGTGTTTGCTCATCCCCTTGCCGGTCATTGCCGACGATGCCATCGACCGGGCGATGCAAACGGTCATTGCTATTTTTCCTGCCGATCCTGAGGCAGATGCAGGTGGTGGAAGCGGAGTCGTCATTTCGCCCGATGGCTTTGCTGTAACTAATTTTCACGTCGTGCAACCCTGCGGACCGGCAATGAAAGCCGGGATGGCGGACGGAAAACTCTACGATGCCGTCGTCGTCGGACTCGATCCCGTCGGCGATATTGCCCTCATCAAACTGCTTGGACCCAATAATAATGGACACAGTGATTTTCCCTACGCTCCCTTTGCCGACAGCAGTACCGTTGTTGTTGGAGATACCGCTATCGTCATGGGCAATCCGTTTCTGCTGGCGACCGATTTCAGTCCCTGCGTGTCGATGGGCATCATCTCCGGCATTAACCGGTATCAATTTCCTGCCAGGACGTTTTTGGAATATACCGACTGCCTTCAAACGGATGCCGCCGTCAATCCGGGCAACAGCGGCGGTCCCCTGTTCAATGATCGCGGCGAACTCATCGGCATCATCGGGCGTTGCTCCTTTGAAAAGCGAGGACGTATCAACGTTGGCATCGGTTATGCTGTTTCGAGCAATCAGGTTCACAATTTTCTTGGCGATTTGAAAAGCGGACGCATTGTCGATCACGCCACGTTCAATGCCATTGTTTCAACTGACCGGGAAGGGCGCGTAATGTTCGACGATGTGCTTCCAACTTCCGATGCTTTCCGTAGCGGATTGCGACGTAACGACGAGTTACTCCGATTCGCGGGACAAGTCATTGACTCGGCAAACACGTTCAAAAACATCATTGGCATCTTTCCGAAACACTGGCGGATGCCCGTTACGGTGCGAGGAAGAAACGGCGTGCGGTATGATCTGTTGATTCGGCTTGCCGGTCTGCACGGCGAGAACGAGTTGATCGAGATGACCGAAAGAATGATTGCTCCGCCGATTGAACCGGAGAGAGAAGGGGAAGACGGAGAACGTCGAAGAGACGACAGAAGAGAAGACGAAAGGAGAGCGGAACCTCTGCAAAGAAAGGAACACTACATTTCCGATGCGGTCAAACCTTTTTACGAAGAGCGGCGAGGATATGCGAACTTCTATTTCAACCGCGTGGAACTGGAGCGAGTCCTGAAACTCTTTCGTGAAGCAAGTCCTTTTACGCCCCTAAGAGCCGGGGACGAAGGCGTACTCGCCGCAGTCCCCGGCTCTTGGGAGTTGACCGGCACCTTCCGAAATCGCCCCGACACATTTTCGTTTCGAATCGACGACGCAGGAGTACATTACGAACTTCCGATAGGCGGCGGCTTCTGGAATGCCAACTTGGTATCGGAGACCGATGGCTCTACTGTTAACCCGATAGCACATTATCAGTCTCCACACGGCAGCGGCGGACTTTTCACAGCGTTGTATTTGATGCGGCTGTTGACTCTCTCTGAAACCATTGACGCAGAACTAATTGACGGTGGCGAAATCGTGTACACCGGCACCGCACCGATTGACGGCAATTCTGCAAGACTGTATGACGTATTCACCCTCACTTGGCGCGGCAACGATGTCCGGTTTTATGTTGATCCGCAGACAGGTGCGTTGCCGTTGCTCGAGATGTCCGGCAACAGTCTCGACTTTCCCTGCGAAGTCCACTTCGAAGGCAACACAATGGAAGTCCGCTACGGACGCATCCTCTTCGGCATCTTTGAAACAGGAATAACGTTCAGAGAGCCGGGGACTGTGTTGCCGGACGACAACAAAAGCCGGAATGGAGCGCAGCGCAATGACGGTAACGTTATCGATCCGGTCATCGACGAAGCCCTAAAAAAAGTCGTCAAAATTTACGGAGCGGAAGCGGCGGGCATTCATGGTTATCAATCGGGCATTCTCATTTCGCCGGAGGGTTACATTCTGACGGCGTTGACCTCGGCATTGCAGGCGAATACGATTCGCGTCGTGTTGGATAACGGTCGCCGACTTGAAGCCCAACTCGTGGCGGCTGATCCTGTTATGGAATTAGCACTGATTAAAGTGCCCGGGGGGGACTTGCCGTATTTTGATATATTAAATAACATCCCCTCCCCATCTGGGGGAGGGTTAGGGTGGGGACGACTAAATAACCCTCACCCTAGCCCTCTCCCAGCGGGAGAGGGGACGATAAAATACTCTCTCGGGTCGCCGATTTTTGCAATTTCCAACCCCTTCAACATTGCCCAGGGCAACGAACGGGTAACGGTGCAACGCGGAGCAATAGCGGCACGGACGACGTTGTCCGCGCGGCGTGGTGTCTTTGAAACGCCGTACAAAGGGGACATTATCGTGGTGGACATCACAACGAACAATCCTGGTTCCTGCGGCGGGGCGTTGATCTGTGCGAATTCAGGCACGCTTTTGGGAATGCTCGGCAAGGAACTGCGGAATAATGAAAATCACAGTTGGCTCAACTTTGCACTACCTACGTATGTGTGGAGCGATTGGGTCCGAGCGGCTATGGAGCAAGGCGGAACGATCAGCCTCTTCACGGAGCAGACGGTGCGTGAGCGGGAAATGATTCCCGAGGACACGATTCGCATTTTTCAGGACTGGGGCATTTTGTTGATCACCTCGGTCACTCGCCGCACTCCGCCGTTCATCGATTCGGTGCGTCCCGATAGTGAGGCAGGAAAACTGGGACTACTGCCGGATGATTTGATCGTCATGGTGAATGGTCAACTGACTCCCTCGCTTTCGGCAGTAGAACATCGGATCCATCAGATACCACCGGATGAACCGGTAACGTTGACGATTGAACGCGATGCAACGCTACAGGATGTAACGTTGCAACGATAGCAACTCTGATGTTGGTTTTTGGAAGAGTAGTATCATGAAACATACGCTTGCTTTTTTATTAGCACTATTTTGCACCCCGCTCTTTGCCATCGAAGACGAACTTCGGCAAGCCCGGTTGCTGACGAATCAGGGACAATTTGCCGCCGTTGAAGTCCTCTGCCAAGAAGTATTTGCGCAACCCAATGTCGCCGACATCGACAAAATCCGATTGGCTACCGAACTCGTGCGGTCGCGCTCCATGCAATTGCTCACCGTCGAATCGGCACAACGAGCCGCGATTGTCCGCAGACTCGAAACTCTCGAAATAACTTGGTTCTCGCCCATTGCCGATAACGTCGTTCCCGATCGTGTGCTCGCCAAAATCACACTTCGATTGCAACTGGCGATGGCATATCAATCGCTCGGCGATGACCAACGGCTTGAAGGTGATGTCGCGTCTGTAGCAAATATGGAGGCGGCATATCAGCGAGCGCGAGTCACGTTGCATGATGCCATCGAGCGGCTCAAATTGTGTCAGCGGGAACTCCAAACTTTTCGACAGCGTCAGTTGGCATTGGAGTATTCGATCACAATGCAACTGGGCATTGCCCGAAAGTCGCTGGCACTGACACTTACGGAGGAAGCAGAACGCAATTTTGAACTTCGACAAGCCGCTGCAATGCTCTCCGAATTGGCTTCGATCAGCAGTACCGATCCCGTCATTGTGCAATGCAAAGTCGAAAAAGCGGCGTGTCATCGGCTTGCCGGGGAACTCGAACAATGTGCTAACATACTGACACAACTGCTGGGCGTCGCCGCCTCTCTTTCGCCGGAGTGCCGATTGCGGGTTGAGGCGGAATGGATTCGCTATCACGTTGTATCGAGAACCAACATCACCGGAATGCGGCAACAATACGCGCAGGATCGTACCGATGCGAGTCGGCATCCCGACTTCGATCTTGCCCGACTGGAACTTTTTCTCGTGAACGATCCCGGCAGAAACATTCAACCGGAACATGCCGTCGCCATGAGATTTGAACAAACGATGCGGCAGTTAAATGCTTATTGGGGACGACGTGCCGCTACGACGGTGAGTGTCATGATGCGCGACAATCCCGGTTCGGTCTCCGCTACTGTGTTAGCAACGCTTGCCGACACTCGGTTCCGGGAAGGACAATTCACGGAGTCGGCAGAGTTGTACGAACAAGCGGCGGCAAGAGCGGATGTAAATCGGCAAGCGGAAGAGATGTACCGGTACAACCGACTTGCCGTTGCCGCCTGGGCAACAGCAATGGAACAGTTGCCATCCGGTGTGTCCACTGTTGAATACGAAGATCGGTTGATTCCGCTGTTGCTAAAAATGGCGAAACAAAATCCGAACCATCCCGAAGCGTTGGGGTTTCACGCACAGACGATTCTGTGGATGAGAAAACGTATTGCCCAGCAGCCGGAAGTGCTAGATGAATGTGTTGCGTTGATCAATGAGCATGCGGAACTGTGGAAGGAGTCACCGGTGTTGCCGGAGTTTCGCCGCTGGTTGATCGTTCAGTTGGAGCGGCAGGGACGCACCAGCGAAGCGGCAGTGCTGTTGTCGTTACTCGATTTAGAGCAGTTGGGAGCACTGCCGCCGGAGATTCAGCGACTTCGTGCCCGGCAACTTGATACCGAAGGCAACACGCAGGAAGCGATTGCTATTTTGACAGCACTATTGGAACGGCATGAACCGACAACATTGCAACTCATCGCGGAGATTCTCTCCCGGCAGACCGATGCGAAAAGTTTGAACGATGCACTGGATTATTGGGGGGAATTGGAACGCACTACTACACGAAACAGTGAGCCGTGGTGGGCAGCGCGGGAGGGGATCATCGAGGTTCTCTTCAAGTTGGATCAGCGTGACAGGGCGAAACAGTCTTTTGCCCCGCTCCCCATTTTGTATCCCGCTTTGGGTGGAGAAGAACGAAAGGAACGACTGATGAAGCGGTTTGAAGAACGGTAGCGCAAGAGCGGATGGCATGGACAATCGAGAACTCACGGGAACTTGGGAGCCCCTACAGTTTCCTCATAGCGTCCCGGAACAGACCGGGTGACCAAAGCAAATCGGTGAGTGGGTGCGACCTTGCCGATAAGGAATCCGCACCAAACGAGGTATCGCCAAGCGAAGGAAACGAAGTGCGGCGAGAGGAATCGTACCAGGAATTTTGCTGACGGTCAATCAATATGCTGGCGGCGTAAAGAGCGTAGCGGGCGGGTTGATCGGCGCAAACTCTGATTCATTGGAAAGCGCGGGGGGCGCAAGTCTCCCGGTGGGAGCACCACTGATGCGTGGCACACCATCGGCGTGGGCGGTTTGCCGGAACTGTTCCGCTCGAGTAACGATTTCCTCACCGAGAACGACTCTCTCCGGCTGTAAATCGAATTCGTAAGTCTTGTGGTCGGTCAATTTGCCGGGAAGGAGCACTTCGGAGACGAAGTCGATGCCGATCCACTGATACCACGGGGCACGCACCGACACCAACTCGGTCTTGGTTTCGTAACTCTGCTGGACGATTCGGAACTCCCGTTTGCCGTAATGGTCGAAATTGGTCGAAAACGGAGTTCGACCGATTTCTTTGCCGTCGAGGTAGACGGTCGCCCCGGGCGGATTGCTCATGACGGTCATTTTTCGCCGAACGCACCCGCTGAATGCCGACACGATTAACAGAGCGATGATAATGAGGCACAATTTCCTGCGCATACGGGATGGTACTGAAAACGGCGGCGGGAGTCCAGAGCAATTTGACATTTAGCCGGTACTCCGCGTACATTGATATTATGAACGAAGGAACGGAGTAAGCCGACTATTAATGGTCGGAGTCGATGATAAAAAATCGTCGCCACCGACTTGAAAATGAATATCCCGATTATCGCTTTGGAACTGTAACAAAATAACTTGGACGATTTTCCAATCACCTTGGTTTCAGGGTGTAGCCCAGGTTCGACAACCGCGTCACTTTTTACGAATGTTGAAAAATTTTTTAGTCGATAATTCTCCGAAATCGGCGGTTTTTGATCCGAAAAATGCCCCAACACTGCCGCTGTGTCGTTTTT
>Ga0123353_10017750_pt1 | contig 10483 bp, 6 predicted proteins | sample TergutLab28metaG_3_FD_92763 | JGI IMG/M metagenome (GOLD analysis project Ga0123353, IMG submission 92763) | Labiotermes labralis P3 segment gut microbial communities from Petit-Saut dam, French Guiana - Lab288 P3 | ecosystem: Host-associated > Arthropoda: Insects > Digestive system > Gut ... | reverse complement strand
TACCTTATGCGTCCAATAAAATCAATAATCGTTTTATATCTATTATTCATGTCGATATGGATATTGAGTAACATGGTTGGTAGGTTAGCCAGTGTCGGGTCCCGCCTTCGGGCGGAGCCAGCAGTCATCGTAAGTCATCGCCGGACACGCCGGGCACGCCGGGCACGCCGGGCACGCAGTTGTTGACGAAAAGGTTGCGCTCATGCTATACTCGGAGGCACAATCGCGACTGTTCCGGGTCTCCGGGTTATCGGGTTTCCGGGTTATCGGGTTTCCGGGTTATCGGGATTTCGGGTTTATCGGGTTTCCGGGTTATCGGGTTTCCGGGTTATCGGGATTTCAGTATTTCAGGTTATCGGGATTAATGGAAAAAAGTGGGTGGGCGGCGTGTTCATCAGGCACAGTGTCAAAAACATATTGCGCTCCTGGCCAAAGTCCCTGCTCTTCTTCCTGCTTCTGACAGCGCTTAGCGTTACGCTCTGCGTTGGCATGAGCCTGACCACCGCCATCGTCAGCTTCCTGAAGGATTGCGACGATAGCTACACTACGGTCGCCTTGTTCGAGTATATTGGCGTGGACTACCCTGACGAGACGGTACTCGACCCGGGCATTGCGCAATGCATAGCCGACTACGATTTCGATTCTATCGGGAAGCACCCCGCCGTGCAAAACTGGGACCCGAACGCAATAGCTTTTGGCTCCATTTCGGGAAAAGATGCGAACTCCGCAAACCAACCCTTCAAGAGATCCCTGGTCGCCGTTGTGCTGATAATGAGCTATAACGAGTATGAAAGCTGCTACCAATATACAATTGTCAAGGATCTCCTCGATCCGGACTCCGAACCATATAGCGGCTACCTGTTCACCGCAGGGATGCAACTGGAAAAAGGCCGCTTCTACCTGATCCACGCAACGCGCTCCTCCGGGATAACCAATTACAACTATTCCAGGATAAGCCCGTTTCGCAACGCCACCGCCGCGCATCACGGCATGGACGGCTCGATTGAGAACATGTGCGTGGACGTCAGTTCGCCCGATGGCGGATACATTATCCCGGATGACAGCGTTTTTTATAAGATCGCCTCGACCTATATCACATTTAACACAGGCTTGACCGTTCACGCCGTGAACGATATGGAGGCCTTCTTACCGGTCCAGCAAGCTGAGCTATCAGTCATAGAAGGCAGGAGCTTCACCCCGGACGAGTACAATAGCGGCGCGAAAGTCTGCCTGCTGCCGGGGCGCCTGGCAGACCTCCTGGGGGTGAAGCCCGGCGGCTGCGTCGAACTCTCTTTGGCTGTCCAGGCGGGCGCCACGAAGCAGGAGAGCTACTGGGCGGGCGCGGGCTTCACATACAGCGACGATTACGTTGTCGTGGGCATATTAAGCCCAAACGACGACTATAGGGACAGCATCTTCATCCCCAAGTCCGGGGACGTCGACCTCTCCGCAAACCAGTATTCTTATACATTGGGGCAAGCGAGGTTGAAAAACAGCAAGGCCGGGCAGTTCTATGCTGATATGGAGGGCGCCCTTCCACCCCGCGTCCGGATGACTGTCTATGACCAGGGCTACGAAGCTGCGGCGACTCCGCTCCAGGATGTGCTGCGCGTCGCGCTCATCCTCACGGTGGTCTGTGCACTGACCACTATTACCATGCTCGCGCTGTTCGGTTTCCTCTTTGTCTATCGACAGCGGGGCCTGACAAAAACAATGCGCCGCATAGGCGTGACTAACGGGGGTATCCTCTGCTACTTCACTTTCGGCTCTGGCTGCCTCGCACTGCTCAGCGCCGCCCTTGGGGCAACCGTCAGCTATAGACTCTCCGGCTATTTCATGGACATAGTGCATCAGGCGATAACCAATTATACTCAAGACGACCTGCGCTACTCAAATGCCAGCCTGACAATCTCAAAGACCGTAGAATATGCGCTAAAGACCGGGTTTCATGTATTCGCCCTGACTGCGCTCGCGATGTTTTCCTTCGCTGTCCTGGCTTGCTTTGCCTTCACGGTCGTGAGCATCCGCGCAAACCGGCTGAGCCGGCGGCCGCGTTCCAACAGCGAAGCAGCGTCTCCCACTCCGGAGGGGATAGCTTGCATAATCGAAGGTTCGTCTCCCACTTCTGAGGGAATGGTTTGTGTAAATGAAGATATTCCTCCCACTCCAGAGGTGACATCTGGCGCATTCGAAGGTTCGCCTCCCACTCCGGAGGGGGCGGCGATCCGCAGGGCTGCGAGCCCTTCCCGCCGTGTGGGGACGGTTTCCCGCTCCTTGAGGGGCGGCGCGCTGAAATACGCCTGGCTGAGCGTGACTCGCGGGGCTTCCCGCTCGGCGCTCCCGGTCATGCTTTGCGCGCTCGCGACCGCGCTCTTGCTTCAACTGACCAGCGCAACTGTTGCATACGAAGAGAGCTATGACCAGCTAGTGCGGGACAGCGATATCTTCGGCCACTTCACGGACTACCGGGGCGTCTGGCGATACGGCTTGCTGCTGGACGGGACGATACTCCACAACATCCACCAGAGCGGCGCCTTGTCCGGGATCTCGATAACAAGATCCCTCCGGTATGCGTACGATCTCAACTCCCCTTCCGAGAACGCCACCGGTTATGAATGGGAGACGTATCACGACAATATCGCCGCAGGGCCAGGATTCATCTATACAAACGACCTCGCCGCAACGCAGGAGTTTTTCGGTTGTGTCGAGCTGCCGGTGGCTTTTGCCGACGGCTACGACCTCTCGGTTTTCTCCCGGATCATGCCTGATGATGAGCCTTTCGCAGGGAAGATCGATCCTGATACATTTGCTAGTGCGGAGCGGGGTCCCGCCCCGTGCATCGTCTCTACAGCGTTTCTCGAATCTAGCGGCCTGGCTCCCGGGGACACGCTCGACGTCGTCACGACCGACGGCGACATGCTTAACTACGTTACTGCAACAATCGTGGGCAGCTATGAAAAGCAGGGCGCCGCCGATAACATATACGTTCCCCTGAACGAGTATCGCTGGACATATTTCGTAACAACCTACGCTCGACGACAATATACTACCTGGTATTATGACATTCCATACTCATATATCCACGACCCGGATGCTGACAAGGATTTGTTGCGTCGCTTGTCCTTTGGCAGCGCTGAGTTCAAAATGCGTGGCGCGGAAGGGCTCAATTCTTTCAAAGAGTTCCTGTATGATCAGGGGTATTCCGAAGTCAACAAGACCCGCTTAATCCGGAGCTTCATAACCATAGAGGACAAAACATTCCTAGCTGCGCAGCGGGCCATGACCCAGCGGCTGTGGTATATGCAAAAAGTATTCCCCGCGCTGTATGTGCTGCTCGAGTTGCTGGCTGCGCTCATACCGTTTATCCTCATCAAGCTCCGCAAGCGCGAGGCCGCCCTTATGCGAGCTCAGGGCGCCGCAAGGCACACGGCCTTCTTCAGCTTGTTCCTGGAGCAGGTCATGCTCTGCCTGCCCGGCGCACTGCTTGGCATGGGAATATGGCTGGCGGTTTTTGGGAAAGCAACGGCGGCGGGGCTCATTCTGGGGTTCATATTTGTTCTGTTCTGGCTTCTGGGGGCGGGGATTTCCGCATTTACGCTCAACCAAAGCCCGGCGAAAATATTAAGGGCGGAGGAATAGGATATGGCTATCATAGAGCTGAGCAACGTCCATTACAGCTATAGCGGGGGCGCGGAGACAAAAAACGTGATCAGGGGGGTGAGCTGCGCCTTTGACCGGGGGGCTTTCTATGCCATCATCGGCAAATCCGGCAGCGGCAAGAGCACGCTCCTGAACCTGATCGCGGGGCTTGACCAGCCTTGGGAGGGCGAGGTACTCTTTGAGGGCGCGCCCACCTCCGCCCTGGACCTGGACGAGTACCGCAGGAAGAACGTGGCTGTCATCTATCAGGACTTCTGCCTGTTCCCGCTGCTGACCGCGCTGGAGAATATCCTGTATCCCATGGAACTGTGCCGAGTGGCAAAGAAGCAAGCCAAAGAGGACGCCATGAGTCTCGCAAGCCTGGTCTCTTTGCCGGGGGAGCTTATGGACCGATATCCGGGCAAGATCAGCGGCGGGGAGCAGCAGCGGGTGGCCATTGCCAGGGCGCTGGCTATGGACAGGCGCCTGATCCTCGCAGACGAACCCACCGGCAACCTGGACAGCGAGACGAGCGCCAACATCATCGCGCTGCTCAAACGCCTCGCAAAGGAGCAGGACAGATGCGTCATCGTAGCCACTCACGACATAAGCGTGATGAAGAGCGCAGACGCCGTGTACCTTATGGTGGACGGCCGGCTGGAAGGAGCGGAAATATGAAATCCTTCAAACTGTGCGGTTGGATACCTTTTGTAGACTGACGCTCCCATTCCATCCGGCACATCAAGGTGAATGCACGTTTTTTTGTAGGGGCGCGCATTGCGCGTCCGTGTTGAGTCGGAGATCACTGAACCTTTCTCGGACGGCCAATGGCCGCCCCTACGGGGTTTGTGCGAAACCGTCGCTTATGCAAACATATTAATGGCCTTTAGCGGTCTGTGGATGCATGAGCAATGCGAAAGGAGAGGTCACAAATATGGACGAAATGGCGACCGCAAATGAACCCGGAAAATTCATAGCAATCGAAGGAATCGACGGCTCCGGGAAAAGCGTACAAGTCAAGCGCCTCACTGAGCGCCTTTCTTCGCTTGGCGTCAAATGCTACGAAACAAAGGAACCAACTGATTCGCCAATTGGTTCCTTGATACACCAGATGATGACAGGCAGGATTGTCGCCGATGATAAAGTGATAGCGAGCATGTTCATTGCCGACAGAGTCGACCATCTGCTCAACAAGACGGATGGGATCCTTGAGATGATCGGCAAAGGGATAACAGTAGTAACCGACAGGTATTATTTCTCGTCGTATGCCTACCACGGGATAGATATCGATATGGATTGGGTGATACAGGGCAACGAACTCAGCGCAAACATCCTGCGTCCAACGCTGACGGTGTTCCTGGACGTCCCTGTAAAGAACGCCATAGAGCGCATAAAGCGCGAACGGTTCCACACTGAGCTATATGAAACGGTGGAGCGTTTGGAGGCTGTCAGGATAAAGTACTTTGAAGCCTTTGAAAAACTGGAGGGCGTCGAGAACATATCTGTCATCGACGCGAACGCCGATATCCCAACCGTCGGGGACAGGATTTGGGCCGCCGTATCCGGGCTCTTCTAATAATAGCTACATGCGGTCTTCTGACCGAATGTGGCTCGTAGGGGTGGATGGCGATCCACCCGTCGGCATCGGTTCGGGCAGATTGCCATCCGCCCCTACGGCAGAAGCCCCATTAAGAATGTATATACTGCGCCCTGGACATAGAACAACTGCCCGGTCGTGGCGATAGCATCCAAATCCGGGAAATGCCGGAGGTCTGCTGCATCCAGCACGCCCAGCTCCACCAGGTATTTTTCTGCGTCGATGACCACCGCGAAAGCATCAGGCGCCAGCATATCGCCGGGCGCCGCCTCATACCCCTCCGGATACCGCCCGCGATCCCCTAACGAGGCGCACTCCGCCGCTTTCATGAACACAAGCCCCACCGTGATATCATCTGTATCCACGGATGTCACCCAGGCTGGGATCTGGAACCCACCACGCATCGCGGACCGCTCATGCATGACGCCCATTATCGTATTGAGCCTGTTCTGCAGCGCCCAGCGGTGCGGCGCGTCGTCATCCAGCCGGTAATCATTGGAGTACCCGCCGTACGCAAGCCCAAGCTCCCTGATCGCGGCCATGCCGGGGTATGCCCAGTGATCCATTACCGCCATACGGGGCGGGATGTATTCGGACAAGTAAGCCCCCTGCTTTTTCAGTTGTTTCTGCAGCCAGAGTATGGCTGCTTCGTCGCTTGTCATCTGCCTGACCGTGACGCCGTTTTTAACGCTGTAAGCGACGGCGGTGCCGCAGGCTTCCCCTGCAACCATGCCTATGGGGACGACCCTGGCGCTGCCGTGTGGCAGGGAATCGAATGACGCGCTGCGGCCGGCGATCAGCAACTGGTCGATGGCCTGCGGTACAAGGCAGCGAAACGGGATGCTGTAAATATCCGGCGCGCCGATAATGTTGCCCAGATTGTCCGGGCTCGTGGGCTGAAGGTCGACCGGGTAGCTGCCATGGCCGACCCTGTCCCAGTGATCCCTGTTCTCAAGGACGTCCGTGATGGTCAACCGATACTCGCCTATAAAATGCCTGGTTTCCCTGACATACAGGCGTGGGGCATGATCCACAAAAACCACGTTTTCAAAACCGGTAAAGTTTTCGCGCATAAACTCGATGACGTATGGGATTTCGCGCCGCCCCCTGGCGATCCCCTCGGCGTATGACTCCGGGTCAAGTGCGTCGACGCCAAAGATGAGAAGTGCGTTGAGCAGCAGGTCGCCGTTTTTTTGCCGGGCGATGTTTGGCCCCCGGAAGCGCATGTTTCCATCGACGGAAACATAGTCCAGCGCTTCCTTTCCATATCCCCATGCGGAGACAGAGTCCGCGCCTGTGTCCGGATTGTCGTCGTTTTCCAGATAGTCGGTGACAGCGCCCCAATCCACCCCGGAAACCTCAAAGACCAAGGTCACGCCCTGCAGTATCCCGTGGGCGCCGTAATCCTCGCCCCCCACCGTATATGGGGCGCCCGCCGCCGCCGCTACGTCGCCGTCCACGGTGGCGTCTATGACTGCAAGGCTGCGGATCACTGTCGGTTCCGAACTGCCCGGTTCCAGTACCTCGAGGCCGGCGATCGTGTTCCCCTCCATGACCGGTGCCAGGATATCCGCATTCAGCATCACTGTCAGGTTTGGTTCGTCCAGGCACTTTTGCATAAACCAGGCTTTCGCTTCCCCAACATCGAAAGCATTGCCCAGCGCGCTGTAGAACTCTTTGAAAATACCCTGGGTAAGCAACACATTGCCCGCACCACGCCTGTAGTTCATGTCCAGAAAATTGAGCATGCCCAAGGTAAACAGGCCGCCCAAAGCGTCGCCTTCCTCCACCAGAAGCGTCTTCATGCCGTTCCTTGAGGCCGCCAGCGCTGCGGCGATCCCTTCCGGTTCCCCTCCCGCGACTATTACGTGGTAGCCCTCTTTGCCGTCGATGATCGGCCCCGGCACAGGCGCCTTATTGGCTGAGCCGAGGTATATCAGAAGGCCGGCAACGGCCAGGGCGGCAAGTGTCACAGCCAGGACCAGTGCCAAGATCAGCGCCGGTTTTTTTATTGAGGTTTTCTTCTTTATGTTTCTCACATTGGCGACCTACCTTATCAGCGCCAGCAGTTTTTCCGCCGTCATATCGCCGCGCACGTTATACCGCTTGAGTCCGAAAAGGCTTTCCGGAGAGTCCCTTTTCACAATGCTAATGCCTTTCCTGATAGTCACCGTGGCTTTGACACCATTGTCCCTGAGCAGCTTTTCGGATAGCTTGCTGTGCCTGCCGTATGGATATGAATAGACGGACGGGCGAACTCCGACCATGTTTTCTATCTGCGAAGCAGCGCGCTCGAAATCCGCATTGAAAGCCTCAATGTAGTCCTCTTTGCCCTCGCCGCTCATACGAAGGACGCCTTTCCGGAACGGGCCCGTCTCGTAAGGCTCGTTCTGGTGCATGTCAAAAGAATGGCTCTGTATGGAGATCGTGCCGGACTCAACCATTTTCAGCGCTTCGGCATCGCCAAAATGCAGTGGGTACACAGGGTACTGCGTGTCCTTGTAGAGGGTTTCCCCGTGCAGCACCCCGATGATGAATACGGTTGCCTTCATGTCATACTTCCTGAGGATGGGATACGCTATTTCAAACACGCTCATATAGCCATCGTCGATGGTGATGACAAGAGGGCGTTCAGGCAGCGACGCCCCATGGTAGACGTAATCGAAAAGCTCTTCAAACGAGATTGCCGTGTAGCCGGCGTCGCTCAGCGCCTTTATATGGCTTTCAAACATTTCCGCCGATATGACTGTGCCTGGGCTGCTGTCGTCATCGGCGAAATGGTGGTACATCAATATAGGGATGCGGGCGCTGTTCCCATCGAGCCGGACGGCCAGCCTTGATACGACCTCGAAACGGAGAACCAGGAAGGATAGGCTACCGAGCAGGACAATGACAGCCGCCGCGATACGGAGCAAAGCCGCGTGTTTCTTGATGAGTTGCATGTTTCGCGTCACCTCATTCGAAGGGCCTGTTTGGTTGCGATCCACGGACGGCTAATTATATCCAATATTCCGCGCACGGTCAACCGGCATTGCACCCCATAATCACCAAAACAACGGAGGGCACGCCCCCGTCGGAGTATGTTTCTCGCCAAAATGGCATTGTGTATATTGGTAAATATAATTTTAGTAATTTCATCTTGACTTATTTCTCCAAAAGCGGTTTAATAAAGTCAAAGAGATAGAGGAGGCGGTCAGGATGTTCATCGGACGGCAAAAAGAGCTTGAAACACTAAGTAAACAGTACACCAAAAACGAATTTACATTCATTCCGATATACGGTCGTCGGCGTGTCGGCAAAACGCAGTTGATTGAAGAGTTTATCCGCGACAAACGCGCGGTCTTTTTCACCGCCGTGAACAAGGGAACGTATAAGAGTAACCTGGAGCTTCTCAGCAGAGCCATATTCGACGGCAGTGAAAGCGCGCCTGTATACAGTGATTTTTACGGCGCCTTAAACATGATTCACGAAATGGCACAAAGGACTAAACTCATATTCGTAATAGACGAGTTCCCGTATCTCGCGCAATCGGAAGAGAGCATAATCTCCATATTGCAACAGTTCATAGACCTGAAATTTCTTAAAACCAACATGATGCTGATCCTTTCGGGTTCGTCGCTGTCGTTTATGGAAAACCAGGTTCTCGGCTATCAAAGCCCGCTGTACGGCAGGCGAGCGGGTCAGATCAAGCTGTTGCCGCTTGACTTCCAAACAGCGCGGCTCTTCGCACCGAACTTCCCCAAAATCGACCAAGCGGTGATGTACGGCGTAACGGGCGCGATTCCTAAGTATCTGTCGCTGTTCGATGACGGGTTTTCGCTGGATGAGAACATCCGTGGGCAGTATTTTGACCGCGACGCTTATTTGTTTGAGGAAACCAATAATCTGCTAAAGCAGGAGTTCAAAGAGCCTGCATTGTACCAGTCGATAATCACAGCAATTGCGGCGGGCGGCTCGCAGTTGCGCGACATCAAAGGCAAAGTCGGCGAGGAAAGCAGCACGGTAGCTACCTACATGAAGTCGCTGCTCGACACTGGAATCGTTAAGAAAGACGTTCCCGCAATGGATAAGCCGGGTAGCCGAAAAACGATTTATCGCCTTGACGACGGTATGTTCCGCTTTTGGTATCGGTTTGTTTACCCAAACGTGTCGCTTGTCACGCTTAATAAAGGCGCTCAGGTTTACGAGAGGATCAAACCGCAGATCATGGCGTTCATGGGCGAAGTTTTCGAGAAGCTGTGCATTGAATATATGTGGGGCGTTTACAACGCGCTGCCGTTCGCATTTCAGAATATCAGCCGTTGGTGGGGGAATAATCCCGACTTGAAATCACAAGCGGAGATTGATTTTGTCGCTTATTCCGAAGATGCGGAGCAGGCGATTTTCGGCGAATGCAAATGGCGCAACGAGCCGCTTGATAAAGGCGTTGTCGACAGTTTAATTAAGAGATGCGAAATGTTCAAGCAGTTTGAGCGTAAGTACTACTACTTTTTCTCAAAAAGCGGGTTTACCGAAGGTGCGTGGGAGTCCGCGCAGGGGCGGGACGATATTCGCCTGATCGGATTTGCAGAAATGTTCGAGTGACAGCAGATCGGGAATGAATGCCACCCCGATGTGCTGGGAGCGGCCCCTTCTCGTACAATCAACTACCTTATCCCTGCTCCGCATTTTGGCAAGCTTTCTTACTTTCCTCTCGCGCTGTGTAGAATCTGCCTGTTGGGTGTATCCCATGACTACCTGTGTAAGTCCGGCTTCATGCTTGCTTGCTTAGCGTATCAGGCGGTGGATTTCGCCAAGCACAACCACTTGTGGAAAATCAACCTGTATGTAATGCCTGGTCGGGCAATCGCTCCGTCGCGAGTTGTTGCCAGAACAGCATCTGCAGCCTTGACGGGGAGTCGAACTCATGATCGTGTGTTCGCCCTCCCTTTTCTACAACTTCGGGTTGGTCGCTGTCCGCAATGTATCCGATGTGCATCCTCAGCGCCCGCTCACTGCCGGATAAACCACCGTGGTATTTACACTATGTTCGGGGTCGTCTTTTACTCGGTGAAAACATTCGCACATGAAAACCAGCATAAGTGATATCTTTGTGACAATTCTTTGCTAAAATCCAGCACCATAGCGCTGCAATAAAAAAGGCAAACGACAATACATACTCGGGACCTCTTTGGTAAGACAAACAGAAATACATCGCACATATACTCGACAATAGCGCTCCGGATTATGCGTTGGGTATGACTGTAT
>Ga0123353_10017748_pt1 | contig 10483 bp, 7 predicted proteins | sample TergutLab28metaG_3_FD_92763 | JGI IMG/M metagenome (GOLD analysis project Ga0123353, IMG submission 92763) | Labiotermes labralis P3 segment gut microbial communities from Petit-Saut dam, French Guiana - Lab288 P3 | ecosystem: Host-associated > Arthropoda: Insects > Digestive system > Gut ... | reverse complement strand
TTTTTTGTAAAAAATTAATTTAATGGATTTTTCCCAAATCGGCCGGAAACGTAGGAAAAAGGGGACAATCCCCCCCCCCCCCTCACATCCGTGGGTAAAGAATGTCTTTCACTGCACCGTTTTTCTCGGTACTTATAAACGCTCAACAGCATTGCGAGAACAGCTGCTATATCGAATTGTATCCAAGTGGCACAACATGTGTAGAAAGCAGTGTAGAGTTTATTTATACCCTTTAAGTGAACAGTGCCGTTAACTGCACCGATTTTACGAACCATGTAAATACAGAGCATCGTTATGTGTGTATTTACGGGTTAAAAAGTAAAGTTCACCCTACCAGTCCATTTAGGGCCAGAGGGGGAGTAAAGGTACATCTGTACTCTTGCTTTAACCTCGGCGCTAGATGAGGTGTTTGGTCAAAGACACACCTCTTAACCCCCAGCTGAGACGCCCGGTACCTATTGTACACGAGGCTGGGTGAATCCTAGGGGTGCTCCGGTTTTCAGTAAATTTGTACTTGTTTCAGAACGTTGTAAAGACATTGCAAATATAGCTAGACTTTGGGAACTGTGAATTCATCCGTGGAAATTTTAGTGGACTTTGTGTGGCAACTACTGCTAGTAGGAGTAGTAGCAGTATTAGTTGTAGTAGTAGTAGTAACGGCAGTTGCAGACACAGTGCTAGCAGATCCGCAAGACTGAAGACTGTACATTGAAAGCCACTTTAGGAATTATACTCTGAATTCATTGTAACAGTATTTTGTTTTAAGTGTACCAGAAGGATTTCATCCTTATCTTTTTGTGTGAGTTCCGTCTGTGTTTTTAAAATGGAAAATTCCTGTCCTGTTTTAGAACTGTGTTGGTTGTTGCTTAGATAACTTAGTGTTTTAGAATTGTGTTGAATGTTACTTGAAAAGCGGTGTAATAGAGTCGTGCTATTTGTCATTCTGAACTCTGTTTCAGAACTATGTTTCAGAGTCATGTCAGTTGTTCTTGTGCAAACAGAGTTGTAGGCTTTGGTTAATCGTTACTTTGAAATTTTTATGTTTTCGAGTTGTGTTAATTGCTGCTTTGAGATTTTTTTTATAGTTGTATTATTTGTCATTTTGATAACAGTGGTTTGGAGCTGTGTTGGTCGTTACTTTGACATTAGAGTTGTGTAGGTTGTTACTTTGTTAACTAGTGTTTTTGAGCTGTGTTAATCATTAATTTGAAATCTTAGTGTTTTAGAGTTGTGTTAATTGTCACTTTGAGAACTTGGTGTTGTAGAGTTGTGTTAGTTGTTACTTTGAGAGCTGTAATGGAGAGAAGGAACTCCGGAAAGGCGGCCTGCAGGAGTAAGAGGCGTTATACCGGCTTACTAGTGAGATACAGAGTGGTTAGTGGCTGGCGAAGAGGGGATGGTGAGATGGAGTCTGCAACATCAACAGCTTTGGAGCAAAGCGTTGCAAAGCCGGAAACTGCTGCGGATTATCGACTTCTGCTGTGCTATGTTACGTAGGTAGCAAGAGGGAATGAAGGAAGCAGAGAAGAAACAAGAATGTAAGCGACAAAAACAAAAACGTTTCTAGACTCCACGCTAAACTCAAATTGTAGGATTATTGCTAAATTTATGTACATAATCTGGTGTGCTACTGTGCAGGGTGCGAGGCATGACAAACTGCTTGATTTATACTGTCTTCTGTAATGTTGTGTGCTCAGAATTGAGGCCGAAAGCTGCAAGAAACTAAAGAGGAAGCCTGAAATTCGTCTCAAATATAAACTATTTCTGCATCACCCTGCCTCCAGCGTACCTTTACCAGGAGGACGAGCTGGTACTGCTTTGGAACTTTTTATTCCCCTTTGGCGCTAAATCCAAAATCGTGTCTGGGCTGCCTGTTTTTATTTTTTGAGGTTTCTAGAGTACACACAATTGGACATACCTGGTAGGACTCCTCTGAACGGGTGATCAGCCTGTCGCAGAGGCCGCTCATTACACAACAGATACAAGAGATAACCATCTATGCACTCGGCGGGATTCGAACCCGCGATCCTAGGATCAAACAACCACAGTCCTGCGTCTTAGACTGCACGGCCACCTAGATCGTCCCTTGGAACCTTAGGAGCCGTAAATTTGTTTCGCCCTGGCAATAAATGTAGAACTTATCACGACATTCCCGACTTCTTCTCTTCTCTTCTCTCCATCTTTTCTCTTCTTTCCTCTATTCCACTCTCCTGAACACTCCTCATCTTTCCTCTTTTTTTTTCGGAAGGTAACTGGTTTCGGTACACCTCGACTGCGATGTAATGTAACTACTTCTGAAGCCGTTTGTCATTATTAGCTTTTCGCCAAGACGTACAGAGCGATTAGCTTCATGTATTCGTAACGTCTGGCTGTGTGGACGTAAGTGATTAGCTTCACTTTGTGGTCGCTCTTACCCCAGTATATCTTACATTTGGAAGTGGGCGGATCCCACAGCCAGTGTGGACTCTGTGGTAAAGTCGGGAATTGAATTCCGTAGAGAGCCACTTCACAGTATTAAGGCGTTTGAAACTAAACGTATGTAATTATGTATTATCAAATTATTTGCAAACCCGAGCATTTCAGAATAATGTAGAATAAAAATATTTGTTCCTAAGGCGGTGTATATTAAGATTATTATCTCCTTTTATGGGCGCCCTTTAGTATGGTAGGAAGTTACGAAATATTTGGATTAATCTGCTGCCTACAAATTCAGGAAATGAAAGCTCTTCAATCCTGAAGAGGAAAACAGGAAGTTCTTTCGAATCGTTGGTCTGTATCCACCAACTTACAGGTGTCACATCTCAGAGCATCCCAATATGGATGTAGTTACATCTGCAATGGGAATGGTATGGCAAGTATAATGGAACTGCGATTTCATCACATCGAACATCTACATCCACGTGTGCGGAGCTGCTGAAATATTCATAGTCTTTTGAATCGTAGAATAGGATTGACTTGCTTCTTCTGTATTGGAAGTACATAACCGATGTGCAATTTCTTTTGAGCGTGTGAAGTATTTATGCTGCAGACATGGCTGAGCTTTCGTATAAATAATTATACAGTCTACATTAGCGGAAGAGGAATTAAAGTGCCTTCTAACTTAGCTTCGGATGTCAATTAGGTAGCACTGCCACTTTGTGTGCGGGGAATCCCTGGTTTATATCTCGACTCGGACAGTTACAATTCTGAGTGAAATTTTCGTGGTCTTCCTCAGTCCCCCAGACAGTTTTGTGACTGACGCAGGCGAGACTGTGACTGCATCCTCTTCATCTTTTCCAGTTCATTACTCGCAAATTATTCCTTCACTCAACGCTACGGCGCATGGAAGTATAGCCAGGGCCAGTCAGAGAGCAATGGGCGGCCCAGCTTGGCAGCTGACCGGGGGTAAGACGTCCCTGGAATAATGGGAAATATGTAGTTGGTAAACTGAGGTTTTCCACACGCGAAAGAATTTCTCACATAATTTTTCTCATTTCGGGTAGGCCTCCTCAAAAATATTTGCCAGCCCTGCTTTAGGCCGAATTTTAAATAACATCCGTATGAAAGGGCGCCAGATTATTAGCTTACACAAGGCGCCAAATTAATGTCTGACATGTCTCAATCCTGCCCTGGATCTAGAAGTGCCTCGCTAGACGTGCGTTCCCGAAGTCCCAGGTTACGCTTACGGTTTTCCAAGTATAGCTATACCTCTGCTCCACTCTTGGCCTTCACGGCCTGTTCTAGGGTGAACCTGACCTTATCTTAGCAACGCAGTTATTATCAGAAACGTTGAAATAATACGAGTAAGATACCAGTAAATATAATAGTAAGTAGGACTGCATGTCATCTGCTTTTAACCAAAATAGGAAGGTGTCGAAATTTTGGTAAAAATCCCCCTGTTCAGAATAACACGAACGTCCATCTGGTGGGAATAGAGTTGTTCCGTGTGGAAAAACAGAGGGACGGTCAGGTATCCCGAAGAAGGCATTGACAGTTGTTCTGCAGGTGCACCTGCAAAGTGAAGTGCATGTGTTAAAGGAATCGCCACGCCAAGAAGACATTTGGGGGAGTGTAGATATTACAGGCTTGGCGCTAGCTGGAGCTGCGTGGTTGGTTTCGCACCATAGATGCTTTATTACCGGAGAGCTATACCGTTTTCAAGCATATAGCAATTAAACTGAACAACGTGCATGGAATTGGCGTTGATAATTTTATGTAGGCTGTCGCTGCAATATGAAGAACACCTTTCAAAGTTGTTCTGTATTTCTCGTTTTGAGTGGTTAAGAATAATTAAACGCATTTTGTGAGACTTCTTTAATTCCTCAGTAAGGGTTATTTTGTGACCGCTTCTTTCGGGTCGTGAGAATTTTCTGTCTACTAAGATGTCATTTTCCAGCATTTACTTTTAGAGATATTTATTACAACACAGCTAGCAGCAGACTGTGGCGAATTACCTTCATGTAGGAGCGGGGATGGATCAGAAAGCATACTGATTACTCTAGAGAGTGGACGAGCAGGGAATCGTTGGCTTCCCGGCACGTCTAAGAGAATTTTCTCGTTCCTAAAGCTTCCGGCCATCCAGTGTCATATTCAGTGGGCGCCAGTGGTAAAGTGGCCGGCAATGCAACTGACTACTCCAGCATCGTATTCAGTGGGCACCGCTAGTAAAGTGGCCGGCAATGAAGCTGATTATTCGAATATCATGTTCAGTGGGCGCCGGTGGTAATGTGGCCGGCAGTGTAGCTCACTACTCCAGAATCGTATACAGCAGGAAACTACGGTAAAGTGGCCGGCATCAGCTGACTGCTCACCTCTGTTCAGTGTCGAGTTTAAGATGCGTGGAAGTAGGTATAACCGCACTTCTCGTGGTGCATGACAAAAGATGAGTAATTATCACATTTCCACCCCTTTGTGTTCGTACGTACTTTGTATTTACGCTACGCGTATTACATGTCCCATATAGCTTACGTTCAATACGGAATACAGGCTATTCTCTTAAATATTGGCAATCTAAACCAAGTTTATTCCGAAGTTTCTCCATCTTTGTCCATACAGGCACTAGGCAATACCTGATGCATAAGGATTATCGATATAAATTAATTCCATGTTTTCAGTTGTTGGCGCTGCCGAAGGACGCATGTGCTGCGTCGCAGGGTTCTGGGATCAGGGTTCAGGTAGCGATCGACGCTTGCTATACGTTGGCCAATTATGGCCATTATTATGCAGGTGTGGTGGACACCGCGGGCTAGCCCACCCACGTAACCAGGATAGTTTATTGCCCATACGCCACCTCCTTATAAACACTGAGACAGATTCGCGAGTGAAGTGTCTACTGGAAAAGTTCAGTGTGTGTGTGTGTCTGTGACGCGGAGTGAGTGCAAGCGAGCGGTCGGCAATATACAGTGTGCACGCGGAGAAGTGGTGCTTATGTGTGAGTGTGTATTGTGTGTCGGGAATTACATACCAACCACAAGCACAGCAGTAACCACACAGGCCTCCTGGGGCATTATGCTTTTGGTCCCTTTTTGATAAAAGTGTGCATTAAGAAAATAAATCCTATAATTTAAATCCTGGTGTTCTGCAGATTGCACCGAAAGAAAAATTCGGCACCAAGGGGTTAAAATTCTTTAAAGCTGGCACTCCTGGAGGTCCTGAGTTCAACTGTCGGTCCGGAGTTCGGCTGTTCTTTCATCATGTTCATCCAGTTCATCCAGGTAGATGGCCGGTATAGTATCTCAAATTAGTTCACTAACACTTCCACATTTTTCCCAGTTCATAATTAATTAATCATCTCGTCATTTGACGTTATATGGTCTGGGCTACACAGTGTTTCGTTAAATAAATAAATAAATAAATAAGATTGATTTCGTAAGGTACCTGTGCCTCGTGGATCGTTGTTTGTAATTAAAATAAACTGTTACCTCTTACTGTAAACTCGTGGTCGTCAGGTTCCTCCAAAGTGTACTGACTTGGCAGAAATGGACTGTGATTAAGTGCGGCATGATTGTTATGTACCTTTGTTATTTGGTCTCTGCAAATTTGGAGTTATGTACGCTATTAGTAAGACGCTGGCCTTTCAGTGCAACGGCGAACTGACAGGGTAGTAAGATACGTAGGTAGGGGATGAAGGCTGCAATTCACTTGGATAGTTACTGGTATCAAGAACCGATCCCTGCCGCACAATATACACACTCTTCATCGTAAAGACCAACGCATTTATCCCTTTAAGGCTGAAAAATGTGAAAGTGGAAATGATAAAGAAACAAGCTGTTTATGCAACACACAGAACACAGTGTGCCTCAAGTTACAAAGAGGAACCATTTAATGTTGTTTAGTGTAGTAGTTACTGTTTATTGTGAGAGTTACAGGAAACGCATATACCCCGTGAAGAAAATGTGGACTTTATAGTGTTGAACTTAGCGTTAAATGCACGGTTACCTCTCGACTTTAAACGGTTACTGTTAAAGGAAATGTCGCTCGGAGGTTTAACAATCGGCATAGCATCATATTCTGGAATACTTGAATCTCTGAAATAATCTCCGTTTGTTATGAGAATCACAGCGAACACATTGTATGTGCAAAATGGAGAGTTTGGAATGTTAAAAAACAAGTTGTGATTACCACTGTGCTTTAAATGGTTAAACCGGTTTGATTAATGTGATTGTCATGTATGTCTCTTTAATATATTTCTGTATTTACGCCCAGACTAACTTCGTATTGACAAGTCAATTCCTTCTTTTTGTTGTCTTCTTTTTTTCCCTCCGTTTTTCCTGTCTTTGTCTCTCTCCTTTTTCGCTGTCCATTTCACTTCTTTCTCTCTTTCGTTGCTGAGCGACTGTCTGACTTGAGGGTTATCGGAACAAGTGGAGGCATTAAAAAACTACCAAGGTAGTGACACACCTGAAGTAGCAAGTTGTTTCTGGATTATCTGGTGAGTCAGCTAGCGATACATGGGTGTCTCATCCCCGTTTTCTTGGCATTCCACGTCTCGTAATGTTGGGGTGTTCATGGCGTGTCTTCCACATGGAACAACTTGAAGAGGAGGTGAACAATTTCCAGACAAACATGCCATTGTTATGTTTTACTAAAATTTGCGGAAGCTTTCTAATTTGATATAAAATCAAAACTGACGGGTACATTATATTGACACTCTGCTTTTACATGCATTTTGAGCGTAACTCGCGAAGTGTTTGTGGGAGCAAAAACTCTTTTAAGAAGCGTTGTTGAGAAAAGTGAAACACATTTGAGCAAGTGTTCTTGGAGAGCATCACCAGCATTTTTTTTTTTTTGCAAACTTATCGATTGTTGCTTAGCTGTGTAAGTAGCAATATTGCGCCTAGATCATAATTTTAAGTAACAATGTTGTCAGCAATACACCGCTCCAGTGTAGTTTGTAGTGTGGTCTGTGCAAGGGCGTGGCCAGTAATTCTGGCTGTGGTGTGTGTAATGGTAGGAGCATTAGTAAGTAATAGTGAATTAGGATGTGTGGAAAAAAACAGGATAGTCAAACATACGTATAACGTAACATTGTGACGCCTTCGCTTAATGTGTGTACCTTATCGACTAGTCTGACAAGCCGATGCCATTTCACTCGAAGAGAGCGCTTTTTTTTTTGCGATTCAACGTCCGCCGCTACATTGAAACATGCGTAGGTCTTCATGAAAAGTGGCCGATATTTTTCCTCGATTTTAACCAAAATTTTTTTCGACAAATTTTCATAATAGTCTCAAATATCAAATTTTATGGAAAACCATCCATTGGGAGCCGCGTTGATACATGCGAACAGACGGACGGACATTACAAAGGTGTTAGGCACTTTTCGACGACTATGCGATCGAGCCTGAAAAGGTCGTTGCCTAATCTGAGGTGGGTTGTGATTTCTTTAACGACAGTATCAATATCGGAGACTGTATAAGGTGACGAACTGGAAGGGATTTGGAAGCAAGCCTCCGTGGTGTAATCGTATGGTAGTATCCGAGCATTTGCCTACAGTGACTGAGGAAAGCCACCAAAGTTTGGATAATTAGTGTGCCGACCGAGATTTCGACGAAGAATCACATTCGAGGCACTACTGCACCATACTCCCAGACGACGGAGGAAAACGACGAGAAATCCTAAGGCTCCAGTCTCCTATAAATGATACGAATTCACCCAAGTTCTGAGTGTTCAGGCAGCACTTGGACGCATAGACAGCGGAGAGGAAGGTCGAAGCTTTCTTTAGTGTGTGAAATCCTTCGCTGAAACTGTTTTTATCATTCTGAGGCATGGGTTTGCATTCCACGGCAGTCCGGGTTGAAAATCGATTTTTGTTATGAATGAGGAGCCCTTGTGTGACAGACAAGGGCCGCTTTAATCGTGCCTTATCTGGTTCCGATGGGAGGCATGGCTGTTGTAGGGACGGGCGAACTTAAACGTGAGATCAGAGCTGCCAGCCCGAACAAATTGCTTGATAAACGGTTTTCACATGTGTAGTTAAAATGCATTACATTTCGTCAGCCCCATGTAGATGCCCTTTATTGTTATGAACGTTGAATTGGGAGGGAACAGTTTTTAAACTTCTGGATAGCCCGCGTAACTATACCGTTCACCTCCACGAATATTACAATGTATGTATGTGTTTCGTATGATTCTGGCAATGAACCATTATTTCCCTAAACAGCATTAAAGATTGATCTTTGTAATGGTAACGGTTTATGTTCCGTAAGAGGTGGTATCAGAAATGTTATGTATTAACTTCATGCCTTAGAGCCCTTCTTACCAGAAGGACGAGCGGGGACTGCCTGGGAAAGTACGGAACGGTAAAATTTGTTTCCTCCCGCTCTTACTACACCCTTTTGTTTATTCCTTCTGTCTCCTCTTGAGAAGCCAGTAGTTTATCAGCTGGTTAAAAAATCCCCTGCATTTTAAGGAAACCGAAAGTTCATTACCGTGTTTAAAATAACCAGTTCTCCCTATGCGACACCAGATGAATTGTCTGCGCCTTCCCATCCTACTTCTTGAATACCCACTTTAATATTATCCTCATATATTTCTACTTCTTCCAGCTGGTCTCCTCCCCCATTTTCAAAACCAGAACGGCGTGTGAATTGTGCTTTTCCTCCATGCGTGCCACGTGTTCACCCCATTTAATTTTTTTATTTGATTAGAGTAATGTTCGGCGAAGAGAGTAAAAATTACGAGGCTTCCTATTATGCATTTCTTTCTATACTCCTTTTACTTTCTCCGTCTTAGGCCTAAATATCATTCTGAATAGCCCATGTGTGTGAAGCCAAGTTTCGCATGCATATAAAATTGATAGTTTTGTGTATGTTAATATTCTTGTTAGTGCATAGCTTGTAGGAAGAGAGACGCTTCTTAACCAAATGGTAGCAACTTTTATGGTAAAGATAAAGTTCACCCTAGAAAAGCCACGAAGTCCCGGATGGGGAGTAGATGTATAGCTCTACTCTTTCTTTAACCTCGGCGCTAGATGGGGTGGGTGGTCAACGCCACGCCCCGGCCGCTCTATCCCCAGGAAAGACCCGGTACCCATTGTATAGGAGGCTGGGGAGGACCCACGGCCGGTCTGGACGGGTGCGGAAAATCTCTACCCCACCCGTATTCGATCCCTGGACCGTCCAACCCGTAACAAGTCTCTGTGCCCACTAACTGAGCTATCCCGGTCCACAGCAAATTTGATGTATCATATATATTAATTTCAGGTTTTATAGGGTTAAAATTATGGTACTGGCATTTGCCCGAAGGATGGTAGAAGACACAGATATCGTGGAGTTGTCATTGTTGCGTGCGGTACAGACCGGTACATCGCGAGTAGTATGTCTTGAGAGACAGTCCCGCAGTTTTTATCAAACTGTGAGCCGTGGACCTTCGAGAACTTTCTTTCACTTTTCGGAGAATTGTTGGAAGATGGTGGGCTATTATTTCTACGACGTGCTTCGCACGAAGAGAACATAAAATTGTCTGTTACAACTAAGTGGACCTACATATTACGTTGCAACATAATTTTTTTTCTTGAAGCCAGGTCGGCTCAAACTGTAGCCTGCGGTCAACATGTTGCCTAAGCCAGTCTATATTGCCCGCGGATAAATTTGAAATGAGATAAAGTCTTTTAACCCTTTCCCTGGCAAAGCCGATTTAGAAGGCCAATAAAATTATTACAGCATTTTAGCTGCTTATTTATGGAGACATACGCTGCATTGTTAATACATTTTACAAACATATAACGTGCAATGGACCGCCTCTGTGGTCTAGTGGTCAGAGTTTCTGGCTACACATACAGAGGTCCCGGGTTCGATTCCCGGCGCTACCAGATTTTCTGAGTAGTAGTGGGTCTGGAACGGGGTCCACTCAGCCTCGTGAGCCTTGTGAGGTCAATGGAGGTGCTACTTGAATGAAAAAAGTAGCGGCTCCAGGTCTAGAAAACAGAGATTAACGGCTGTGGGGACCCGTTGCGCTGACCACGTGACACCCCTCTATCCGCTAAAGTTGGCACTAACTTCGCCGA
>Ga0123353_10017746_pt1 | contig 10484 bp, 2 predicted proteins | sample TergutLab28metaG_3_FD_92763 | JGI IMG/M metagenome (GOLD analysis project Ga0123353, IMG submission 92763) | Labiotermes labralis P3 segment gut microbial communities from Petit-Saut dam, French Guiana - Lab288 P3 | ecosystem: Host-associated > Arthropoda: Insects > Digestive system > Gut ... | reverse complement strand
CCCCCCCCCCCGCCCCGCCGCCCGTGGTTGCCCACGCAATTGTAGGGGACGCGCCCCCGCGCGTCCCGCCGTACCCCCCGCCGCACCCCGCCGCACCCGACTCAACATTAAAATTTATTATAAATTTTAATGTTGAGTATTGCATTTATGTGCATTTTCATGTAAAATTGCCCTAGAAAGAAACCTTTGCGAGGAAGCAACAGACATTGAAGGAAGGAGGACGTAAAATGTTCGGCAATCGCAATACAATTAAGAGGGCAATTAAGGGCATCTCTCTATACTGCTTGTCGCGCCAAGAAGAGGGGAACCATTATCCATTTGGGATAGCGGATTCCCTCTTTTATTAGTTACCTATCAAAATGGTTGTAATTTGCGCAGTGTTCCAATTCATATATTACCAGCATTGCTGGGACGGAGGGATAAAAATGATCTGGAAAAAGTGTTTAGCAGTTCTGTTAGCAATTCTCCTATCCTGTGGCGGTATAACGTCCGCAGTTATCACGCAAGCCGCCGACATAGCAGTCGACATCACCGACGATTTTACCGACCCGAACTTCCGCGCGGCGGTGCTTGACCTGATCGAGAAAGCCCCAACCGAGCGCATCTATGACACCGATGTGGCGGGGATTACATGGCTCGATGTTGGCAACAGGGACATACAGAGTCTGGCGGGGCTGGAGTGGTTTAGCGGCCTGACTGGGCTTAGTTGTGTTGAGAACCAGCTTGAAGAGTTGCCTGAATTGCCGAGTGGTTTGGAATATCTCTCTTGCTGGAGCAACCAACTTATTCAGTTGCCAACACTGCCGAACGGACTGAATGGGCTTGATTGTGCTTATAATAAGCTTGCGGAGCTGCCTGTGCTGCCGAGTGGTTTGTATTATCTCTCTTTCGGCGGCAACCAGCTTACGGTGCTGCCTGAACTGCCGAGTGGTTTGGAAACTCTCTATTGCTATGACAACCAGATTGCGGAGTTGCCTGTGCTACCGAGTGGCTTGGAATATCTCTATTGCGACAGCAACCAGCTTGCGGAGTTGCCTGTGCTGCCAAGTGGTTTGTATTATCTCTCTTGCGGTAACAACCAGCTTACAGTGTTGCCTGAGCTGCCAAGCGGTTTAGAACATCTATATTGCGGCGGCAATCCGCTTTCGGGGTTGCCTGAGCTGCCGAGCGGCTTGATTAGGCTATCGTGCTACGGCATCCAGCTAACGCAGTTGCCTGAGCTGCCGAGCGGCTTGACTGGGCTTGATTGCGGCAACAATCAGCTAACACAGTTGCCTGAATTGCCAAGCGGCTTAGAATCTCTCTCTTGCGGCGGCAATCAGATTGCGTCATTACCTGCTTTGCCGAACAGTTTGACTTGGCTTACGTGCGACGGCAACCGCCTTACTCAGTTGCCTGTGCTGCCGAGCGGACTGACTGGGCTTGATTGTTCCTACAACTTCCTGGCCGGTTTGGACGTGACCGGCTTGCATCTCACATTTCTCGACTGCCCCTACAATTACATGAAGGATGAATCCGCCGTCGTCGGTTTTACCGGGCAGTGGGGCGATTTAAATGAATGGGGTGATATTGCTTTCAGATTTGCCCCACAGCGCTCCGGTAACCCGCCCAGCGGAAGGGACATTACCGACGATTTCACCGACACGAACTTCCGCGCGGCGGTGTATGAACTGATCGGGAAAGCCCCAACCGAGCACATCTATGACACCGATGTGGCGTGGATTTCGTGGCTCGATGTAGGCAACAGGGACATACAGAGTCTGGCGGGGCTGGAGTGGTTCGGTGGCCTGGCGGGGCTTGATTGCTGGGGCAACCAGCTAACTCAGTTACCTGAACTACCGAGCGGTTTGGAATTTCTCTATTGCTGGGGCAACCAGCTAACTCAGTTATCTGTGCTGCCGAGCGTGCTGACAGGGCTTGATTGCGGAAGCAACCAGCTGACTCGGTTGCCTGTGCTGCCGAGCGGTTTAGAATATCTCTCTTGCGGCAACAACCAGCTAACGGAGTTGCCTGAACTGCCGAGTGGTTTGGAATCCCTATATTGCTGGGGCAACCAGCTAACTCAGTTACCTGTGTTGCCGAGCGGACTGACTGGGCTTGATTGCGGGGAAAATCAGTTAACGGAGTTGCCTGGAATGCCGAGCGGCCTGACTGAGCTTGCTTGCGGCGGCAACCCGCTTTCGGGGTTGCCTGAACTGCCGAGCGGACTGATTAGGCTATCGTGCTATGGCATCCAGCTGACTCATTTACCTGAGCTACCGAGCGGTCTGGAAGCTCTCTATTGCAATGACAACAGGCTAACTCAGTTGCCTGAGCTGCCGAGCGGTCTGGAAGAGCTAAACTGCTCCTACAACGTCCTGACCGGTTTGGACGTGACCGGCTTGCATCTCACATATCTCGACTGTGCCTACAATTACATGGAGGATGAATCCGCCGTCGTCGGTTTTACCGGGCAGTGGGGCGCTTTGGATGAGTGGGGTGGTATTGCGTTCAGATTCTCCCCACAGCGCTACGGCAACCCGCCCAGCGGAAGGGACATCACCGACGATTTCACCGACACGAACTTCCGTGCGGCGGTGCTTGAACTGATCGGGAAAGCCCCAACCGAGCGCATCTATGACACCGATGTGGCGTGGACTACATGGCTCGATGTATACAACAGGGACATACAGAGCCTGGCGGGGCTGGAGTGGTTCAGTGGCCTGACTGGGCTTGATTGCGGCAGCAACCAGCTTGAAGAGTTGCCTGAACTGTCGAGTGGTTTGTATTATCTCTCTTGTGGTGGCAACCAGCTTGCGGAGTTGCCTGTGCTGCCGAGCGGCTTGGAACATCTCTATTGTTGGGGCAACCAGTTAACTCAGTTGCCTAATCTGCCGAGCGGACTGACTGGGCTTGATTGCGGGGAAAATCAGTTAACGGAGTTGCCTGAGCTGCCGAGCGGCCTGGAATATCTCTGCTGCAGCAACAACCAGCTAAGTCAGTTGCCTGAGCTACCGAGCGGCTTGGAATATCTATATTGTTGGGGCAATAACCTAACTGGGCTTGACGTAACCAACAATGTGAACTTGACTTTTCTTTCCTGCGAATACAACGGTATGATCACACCCGACGATGTTATTGGCTGGCAGGAGATTGGACTGGTATTGGATGACAACTTCTTCTTCCATCCGCAAAACGGCGAAGTCGTCGACAGGTCTTCTTTATATGATGCCCTGGAGAGATTCTACGCCTTGTCCCCCGCCGACTGGACAATCCCCTCTTGGGAGGCCGCCCAAACCATTTTGTCGCAAGCCCAAGCAGTGTATGACGCGCCCGATGCCTCACAAGAAGAGGTTGACGCCGCCGCCGCCGCCTTGCATGACGCGATAGATAACCTTCTGGCTCCCCTCCTGTTTGGCCTCGGCGATCAGCTGGCATCCGTCGTGCTCAAAAAGGGCATGAAGTATCAGCTGAACATCGACTCCAACAGCCCGGAGACGGTATTCTACATAAGCTCCAATCTCAATGTAACGGTCAGCGACACAGGTCTCGTAACGGCCGTGAAGACAGGCAGTGCCGTCATCACGGTGATAGATGTCTGGGCGCAAAGATACTTCACCATTGCTATCAACGTCACCAGCTGATATACCCTCGCAAAACGCGCCGCCCACAAGGCGACATACGTACAATGACGAACAGAGGTATACCCCTTGCACTGCAAGGGGTATACCTCTGTTCCGTTGCTCGCGCGTCCCGCCGTGCCGCCGTACCCCGCCGCCGCCCGTACGGTCATCCCCGTCGTAGGGGTCGCGCTCGCTCGGCCCGCCGTACCCAGCCCGACCCTGTCGCCCCGCGCGTCCCGCCGCACCCCCGCGTCCCGCCGCGCCGCCCGCCGCCCGTACGGTCATCCCCGTCGTAGGGGCCGCGCCCGCATGCCCCGCCGCCCCCATGCATCCCGCCCGCGCGTCCCGCCGCGTCCCGCCGTACCCCGCCGTACCCCAAACGCCCCGCCGCCCGTACGGTTGCCCCGACCGTCGCCGTTGTCGTCGTCGTTGTAGGGGACGCGCCCCCGCGCGTCCCGCCGTACCCCTGCGCGCCCGCATGCCCCGCATCCCCGCCGCCGCCGCCCCCGCGCACCCCGCCGCGCCGCGCCGCGTGCGTCCCGACTCAACATTAATAATTTATTATAAATTTTAATGTTGAGTATTGCAATTATGTGAATTTTCATGTAAAATTGCCCTAGAAAGAAATTATCTTTGAAAAAACATGCGGAAAAATTGTATTTTATTAGAAAAGCACCTGGAAAGAAAACTACACTTTGCTTACCATTAGGGATAATAGATCCCCTCAAATTAATCATTCAAATTCCCTAGCAACCCCTAGCAATCCCTATCGAATTGGATGTATTTTAGGTGTTATTTGGATGTAATATGGTTATTATTTGCGCAGTATTTCAATTTATATATGACCAGCATTGCTGGGACGGAGGGTAAAAAGATGTTCTGGAAAAAGTGTTTGGCACTTCTGTTGGCAATTCTCCTATCCATTGGCGGCATAGCGTCCGCAATCGGGAACGATCCTACTTTGCCAGACGGCGGGGAGGCTGATGCCGCATCGCTTGTTTTCTTTGGCGAAGCCGCGCGCTCACTGATAAAACCTATGGAGGAAGAGTCGTACATATCTTACATCAAGCTGACGCTGGGCAACGACACCATGATTGTGGATGGGGAAGAAATAACGGCAACGCCACCATTCGTTGCCGACGGAGATGTGCGGCTTCCCATTGTCGATATTGCCGAAGCCTTGGGCGCGGAAATTGATATTGACGATTCGACCGGTGAGATTACCATCGAAGACGACGGCAAGGTATGCGAGCTCGACGCCCCCCCTGAGGCGAATTCAGTTGCGTTGTTTGAAGCGCAGGAAGTCGCTGACTTTTTTACGCTCGATGCGTTGATCGACGGCGAGGACATCATCCTGACAAGGCCATTCCAGACGAAAATGTTACTCGTCCGAATGCTCCCGGGGACAAAGCTGGCCGACACCTACGGCGCGTTGGATATTGTGACGGACGATAACGGCCAGTATGTGCTCATATACGGCTCAATATCCCAAGCCAAGGCCGCCTTTGATAAAATCAAAGCCCTGCCGGACTGCAAAAACATCGCGCCGAACTATATAGCTTCTTCCTGTGAAATGCCAACCGGTAACGACAGGCCGATTGGCGACAAGCCGACCGGCGACAGACTGACAGGCGACGACAAGCCGACCGGCGACGACAGGCCGACCGGCGGCAGTTTATTTGGCGACAAACGGCCTGGCGAAATGCCGCCCAATAGCAAACCATCCGATGACAAAGCACCCAGTGGCAAGGCGCCCGATGACAAGGCACCCGATGGCAAGCCATCCGGCGGCAAGCTGACCAATGGCAAGCTAACCAATGGCGGGCCGGCAAACGCGGACGCCACAGCACTTGCCCTTCCGGAGGCGAGCTGGGGGACGGAACGCATACGCGCGGACCTGATGAAGGGCTATCTAGCCGAAAACGGCAAAACAGGGGCAAACCTAACCGTTGCCGTGCTCGACACAGGCGCGGATGCCGACCACCCCCACCTGACGGACCGGATGGTACCCGGGCGCAATTTCTCCGAAACCAACGACTATGACCCGAATTGGACGGCAGACGGGGACAGCCATGGCACCCATGTTTCCGGGACGATCGTCGACTGCACCCCCGGCAATGTGAAAATCATGCCGGTCAAGGTCTTGGACGACTACGGGTACGGGTATATGACGGATGCCGCCGAGGGGATCGTGTGGGCGTCGGATAACGGCGCGAAGGTCATCAACATGAGCCTGCGTTGGATGGATTTTGAAGATGACCCGGACTGGGACTGGGTACAACGGGAGGCTTGCGAATACGCGGCCAGCAAAGGCGTCGCGGTGGTCGTCGCGGCGGGCAACGAACAAATGGACGCGAAGTATTGCTCGCCCGCCAGGCTAGAGAGCGTCATCACGGTGGCTGCCACGGGAGAAGATGACGCAATAGCCTATTTTTCTAACTTTGGCGACGCAATCGATGTAGCCGCCCCAGGCGTGTCCATCCTCAGCAGCGTGCCGGGCGGGGGATATGAATATTTTAGTGGGACCTCAATGGCTTCCCCCCACGTGGCAGCCGCTGTGGCTATGATCAAGCTAGACAACCCAGGGTTAGATCCCGAAGGGCTGAGGACGGCGGTACGCGCCACGACGGTCGATCTGGGGCAAAAAGGCTGGGATAGGGTTTTCGGATCGGGCGTGGTGGATTTTCGGCTATACTTGGGGTTCGCCGCCGTCCCCGTGACAGAGATTGTGATAGAGGCTGAATATATTGAACTTGAATATTCCCATTATTCCCAGGGAACGCCTTTTTGGATAGAGATGTATCCGTTCGACGCCACGGACAAGAGTTTCACCGTCACTTCCAGCGATGAGGACGTGGCCGTGTATCGGGATGGGCTCATTGCCCCCACAGGCGTCGGGGAGGCTATCCTAACATTCAGTACAGCAAGCGGCCTCGTTTTTTCAGTCAGCGTGGACGTGCTGGAATCGTCCAACTGGCTGGATTATGCCGCGAGCGAATTTGCCGGCGGGAGCGGGATAAAAGCCGACCCATACCTCATCGCCACGCCAGAACAGCTCGCGAAACTGGCGTTTGAAGCCAGGGTCAACCGCAACCTGTACCGCGATAGGCATTTCAAGCTGATCGCCGACATCGACCTCGGGGGGAAATACTGGTCGCCGATCTATTATTTGGGGATTCGTTTCGGGTGGTGGACTGAGGCCGAAGGATTCCAAGGCAATTTCGACGGGAACAACCATGCCGTTTCCAACATGAAAATAACGAGCAATTATTATAATATCTTTGATGATTTAGGATTGTTTGGCCAAATCGGGGACAGGTTTGACCCGGATTGCCAGATAGTGATCCAAAACCTGGCTATCTTGGATGCGGACATTGACGGGACTGGCGGAGCTACCATGTCCACGGGCATATTGAGCGGCACAGCGGAGAGTACAACGATCCGGAATTGCTTTACCACAGGGAGGGTGTCGGGAAGCGGCTTGATCGGGGAAGGGGGCGCGACCATTATCGACTGCTTTTCAACAGCGGATGTGTTTATGACGCATCCAGAAATAAGCGTAGGCGGGCTCATTGGCATTTCGAACAATAGCTACGATGGGAACTACGGGGATATATTTACTTCCTATGCGTCCGGGAATGTCATCTCAAATGAGTACGGCAATGCGGGATTTGTGGCCAACGCCAACGCCAATCGGATCGTCAATTCTTTTTCAGCGGGGTTTGCCCCGTTTGGAGGCGGATTCGCCTATGAGAAGGGCTATGGCACGATTTCCAACTGCTATTATTTGGCCGACAACCCGCAAGGGATCGCGAATGACGAATATCCGCCGACCACCGATCTGACGGCGAAGGATATGGGCTTTTTCAGGGACGCGTCGACCTATACCGACCCGGACAATTGGGATAGCGAATACCCATGGGACTTTGCGAACGTGTGGGCGGCAGATGATAATATCAACAATGGGATGCCGTATTTGAAGAGTTTCCCGGTTTCGTTCTTTGCCTTAACCGCTGCGGAAACGCCAAGGATTGTAACGCAGCCAAGGGATAAAGCCGTGCCGGTTGGCGAAACGGCGCAACTCAGCCTTGCCGCCAACGTCGGCAGGGGCGCCCTGAGCTATCAGTGGTATGAAAACACAAGCAAGACCAACAGCGGCGGCGACCCCATCGGCGGCGCGACGAGCGCGAGCTATACCACGCCCGCGATGGAAGAAGACGCCGTTACATACTACTACTGCGTTGTGACCAATACGGACAACGCGGCGCCAGGCGTCAAGGTGGCTACAGCCGTGAGCCGCGCGGTGGCCGTGCGTCCGGGGTTTTCAGATAGCTTCCGGGTGGGGGGCGACGTATATAGTATGCTGGAAGACGCCATTGACATCGTGCCGGCTGGCGGGACTATCCATATGCAGCGGGACGTGGCGTTGTATGAGACGGTTATTATCCGCGCAAACAAGGCATTTACCCTAGACTTGGGTGGGCTTAAGCTTTACAACAAGGAATACCTTAGCTGCCTTATAGAAATTGCAGCCGGATCCATGACGATTCAAAACGGCAAGGCTGTGAATACGACCGGCGTTGCCCCCTTGATCGTAACGAGAGGGAAATTACTCATCCTTGACGGCGAGTATGTCGGCTATGACGACGCTGTGTATGTGGAAGGTAGTGGTTCGGTGATCATCACATCCGGGCATTTCGTGTGTACGGACGATGAGTGGCAAGACGGCTGCCTTGTTGTGTTTGGAGACGGGCGGATCGCCCTCGCGCCGGGTTCCGTGGCAAGCATCCGGCCGTGGCTGAACAACCCAGACGCTACGGATGTAACTGTGACGGCGGGCGAAGCGGAGGCGATTTATCTCAACATCCCCGTGTCCGTGGACATCACAGCGTCTTATGATGTATGCTACTATCAATTTATAGCGCCGGAGGCCGGGACATATGCCTTTACAAGCTCCGATGCCGACGCCGATCCGTACGGCTGGTTATACGATTCGAACCTCAACCTGATCGCTTACGATGACGACGGCGCAGGTGACTTGAATTTCAGTATCGTACAGACCCTATTGGCGGGGCAGAAAGTATACATAGGAGCCGGATGCTATGGTTCAGGATGGGGCAGCTATACGCTGACTGTCACGCAAGCCATAGACATCACCGACGACTTCACCGACCCGAACTTCCGCGAGGCGGTGCTAAACTGGCTTGGCAAGGGTCCGTTCGACCGCATCTATGACGTCGATGTGGCGACGCTACCGTGGTTGAGCGTGGGTTATTGGGGCATAGAGAGCCTGGCGGGGCTGGAGTGGTTCGGTGGCCTGACGGGGCTTGATTGCGGCGGCAACCAGCTTGAGGAGTTGCCTGAGCTGCCGAGCGGTTTGGAATATCTTGGTTGCGGCGGCAACCTGCTTGTGGAGTTGCCTGAGCTGCCGAGCGGTTTGGAATATCTTGGTTGCGGCGGCAACCTGCTTGTGGAGTTGCCTGAGCTGCCGAGCGGCCTGACAGGGCTTGATTGCTGGGGCAACCAGCTTGAAGAGTTGCCTGAACTGCCGAACAGTTTGGATTACCTCTCTTGCTGGAACAACCAGCTCACGGAGTTGCCTGAACTGCCGAGTGCGCTGACTGTGCTTGATTGCGGTAGCAACCCGTTTGTGTCATTGCCCACTTTGCCGGACAGTTTAACTTGGTTTTCATGCTGGGACAGCCAGCTCACGCAGTTGCCTGAACTGCCAAGCGGTTTGGAATATCTCTATTGCGGCAATAACCAGCTTGTGGAGTTGCCTGAACTGCCGAGCGGTTTGATTGGGTTTGAATGCGACAGCAATCAGATTGCGTCATTGCCTGCTTTGCCTGACAGTTTAAATTGGCTATCGTGCGGGGACAACCAGCTCACGCAGTTGCCTGAACTGCCGAGCGGTTTGGAAGGTCTCTATTGCGTCAGCAATCAGATTGAAGAGTTGCCTACTTTGCCGAACAGTTTGACTTACCTCTCTTGCTGGAACAACCAGATTACGGAGTTGCCTGAACTGCCGAGCGGTTTGGAATCTCTCTATTGCGGCAGTAACCAGATTGCGGAGTTGCCTGAACTACCGAGCGGACTGACTTTGCTTGATTGCGATAACAACCAGCTCACGGAGTTGCCTGAACTGCCGAGCGGTTTGGAAGGTCTCAGTTGCGGCGGCAACCAGCTTTCGTCACTACCTGCATTACCGAACAGTTTGACTTACATTATGTGCTGGTACAACCATCTTACGGAGTTGCCAACACTGCCGAACGGTTTGGAATCTCTCTATTGCGGCGACAACCAGCTTGCGTCATTGCCTACCTTGCCGAACAGTTTAGCTTGGTTATCGTGCTGGAACAACCAGCTAGCGGAGTTGCCTGAACTGCCGAGCGGCCTGTTGGGGCTTTATTGTGGTGACAATCAGTTTGCGGAGTTGCCTGAACTGCCGAGCAGTTTGTATTATCTCGCTTGTGAAGTCAATCAGCTGACGGAGTTACCTGAACTACCGAGCGGCTTGATTGAGCTTAACTGTGGTCACAATCAGCTGACGGCGTTGCCTGAACTGCCGAATGGTTTGGAATATCTCTTTTGCTGGTACAACCAGCTTGCGGAGTTACCTGAACTTCCGAGCGGTTTGAGAGATCTCTCTTGCAATGGTAATAACCTAACTGGGCTTGACGTAACCAACAATATGAACTTGACGTGGCTTTCCTGCGAATACAACGATATGATCACACCCGACGATGTTATTGGCTGGCAGGAGATAGGGCTGGTTTTAGATGAAAACTTCATCTTCCATCCGCAAAACGGTGAAGCCATCGATAAGTCTGCTTTGTATGATGCCCTGGAGAGATTCTACGCCTTGTCCCCCTCCGACTG
>Ga0123353_10017745_pt1 | contig 10484 bp, 7 predicted proteins | sample TergutLab28metaG_3_FD_92763 | JGI IMG/M metagenome (GOLD analysis project Ga0123353, IMG submission 92763) | Labiotermes labralis P3 segment gut microbial communities from Petit-Saut dam, French Guiana - Lab288 P3 | ecosystem: Host-associated > Arthropoda: Insects > Digestive system > Gut ... | reverse complement strand
TCACAAGCGGCACCCTCGGTGATGAAATAATCAATCACGAAATCAGCAAGTTGAAAATTCTCTTTGCTGGGGAGGGAGAACTCGGTCCATCTGTGGGTACCAGCGGAAGCCGCAGGTACCACAGCCATGGTGAGTAACATTGCCGCAGACAATACTACGCCGAAAACTTTAGAAATTCTGCTTTTCATCTGCGAATTTTATTTCCTTTTATATTATTTTGTAGAATTGTTTTCTGTAAGAACCAATTCTTAAATTACACCAATGTAAGGATTTTATAGAGTTTTCTCTCTTTATGCGACCGTTTATTGAAACGGCATTTGTAACAGGATTTAAAGCAATTAAAATCTTATTTCCCTTGCGGGTGCAAACAAACACACCACCCCCTTCCTGTAGGTAATTAGGTACATCATAGCATGCCAAGCTGGCAATTGCAACACATTTTATAACTTTTTGTTACAAAAATATCAAATTTTGCATAAAAAAGGCACAAAAAACTTTCTTGAAACAAAAATAGTCTTTTTAAAATCTTTTTTGCCTTCATAAATTATGTATCTTTAAATTATGTAAAATATTTTCGCCTCAATTTTTTGCCAAGCGATTTAAAATAAAATGGCTGTTGTTTCCCTAATATTATACATTGTGCCAACAAGAAACCATCGGCAACCTTTTAAGAATCTTTGGCCAAATTTACCAAAAATTCGGCGTTGTTCTTAGTTTTTTTCATGTTGTTGATGACACGCTCGGCTACCTCAGTAGGTGAAGGCGAAGCATCGGCAATCATATTTACCATGCGTCTTAGCAACATGATTTGTTTATATTCTTCAGCGGTAAGTAACAGCTCTTCGCGTCTGGTGCCACTGCGTTTTATATCAATAGCGGGGAATAACCGTCTCTCAGCAAGGCGTCTATCCAATACCAGTTCCATATTGCCGGTACCTTTAAATTCCTCATAAATAAGATCGTCCATACGGCTGCCAGTATCTATAAGGCAGGTAGCAAGTATAGTTAAAGAACCGCCGCCGTCTATATTGCGGGCAGCACCGAAAAAACGTTTGGCAGGATGCAAAGCTACCGGGTCAAGGCCACCGCTTAGCGTACGGCCGCTGCTGGGTAAAGCTAGATTATAAGCACGGGTAAGACGGGTAATACCATCCAGTAAAATCACTACATCTTTGCCCATTTCTACAATGCGTTTGGCGCGCTCCAAAGCCAATTCGGCTACGCGCGTCTGGTTTTCTTCTGTCTCATCAAAAGTAGCGCCGATAACTTCGCCGGCTACCGACCGACGCATATCGGTCACTTCTTCCGGACGTTCGCCTATTAAGCACACCATCAGGTGTATGTCGTTATAGTTGGCGGTAATAGCGTTGGCGATAGCTTTAATCAGTAAAGTTTTGCCGCTTTTGGGCGGAGCCACAATCATGCCACGCTGACCGCGACCGATGGGAGCAATAAGGTTAATAAGGCGAGTGGATATATCGCGCGGATTGCTCTCTAAATTGATAAGCTCATTTGGATAAATAGGAGTCAGCGAGTTAAAGTTTGGGCGACGCTTAGCACTTTCGGGGTTTTGACCGTTTATAGCCTCTACTCGTAGTAAAGAAAAATACTTCTCGCCCATTTTAGCCGGACGCCCCTGCCCTAAAACAAAGTCACCGGTTTTTAAAGAAAAACGGCGTATTTGACTTTGCGAAACATAAATATCGGATGATGAAGGCAGCAGGCTTTCCTGGCGTAAAAAACCGTATCCGTCAGGCATAATCTCCAAAATACCTCGGCAAAAAAGATTTCCCTGATCTTCAGCTTGGTGCTGCAATATCTTAAGAGTTATGTCGTGTTTTTTCATAGTGACAACATTAGCAATGCCCATTTCCTTGGCAATAGCTACTAGTTCGTTTCGGTTTTTGCTGCCCAAATCGGAAATATCCATAGACACCGCAGTACTTTCGCTGTTATGACTGTTTTGGCCATAAAAATTTTCTCTGTTATCTGAGAATATGGCTTTGCCGTTAGACTCGTTTTCGTTTTGTTTTCGTCTCATTTTTTTGTTTACCTTAAAAAATTTGTTTGTATTTTTAGACAAAAGGCTTTATAGCCTCTTTGATTTGAAATTAAAAATAAAGTGAACTGTGCAATTAAAGACGTCCATTTTTACCAAATTCACTCTGCGCTTTTTGCCAGTCTTCAATAAAGCGTTTCTGACCGGCGTCAGTCAAAGAATGTTCGAAGCATTGTTTAAATACACTAAAAGGAATGGTTGCAATATCAGCACCAGCTTTGGCGCACAAATAAACATGCTGAGGATGGCGAACTGAGGCGGCAATAACTTTAGTTTCATAGCCGTACAATTTATAAACTTCCATAATATCTTTAACAAGTCCTGCGCCGTCCTGATTAATATCATCTAAGCGCCCTATAAAAGGTGATACATAGGCAGCACCAACCCTAGCGGCCAATACAGCCTGATTTAAAGTAAAACATAAGGTCATGTTAACTTTAATGTTTTCTTTGGCTAAAACAGCCGTAGCTTTAAAGCCGTCTTCGGTCATGGGCACCTTAACTACCACATTGGGGTGCCATCCGGTTATTTGGCGCCCCTGTTCTATCATATCGTATAAGCCTTCGGCGGTTATCTCAGCCGATACAGGCCCGTTGACTATATCGCAAATTTCTTTTACCACGCCTTCATAATCGGCGTTGCCGCTAAGTAGCACCAAGGAAGGATTTGTGGTAACACCGCTGACTACGCCGTAAGAACAAGCTTCTTTAATCTCAGAAACCTTGGCTGAATCTATATAAAATTCCATTTAATCTCCGTAAAAATTATTATTTAATCTAAAGACATTTTAGTTTGGCCGCCGGCTAAAACCACTTCTTTGGCTGCTTGTATAAAGCTGTAAAAAAGCGGATGTGGACGGCCGGGACGCGATAAAAACTCTGGGTGGAACTGACAGGCTACCATAAAAGGATGCTGTTTTATTTCAAATATTTCTGCTAGACTGCCGTCAGGAGAAGTGCCGGAAATAACCAAACCGTTTTTCTTAAGTATATCGCTGTAACAGTTATTAAACTCAAAACGATGGCGGTGGCGCTCTACTATTTCGCTACACCCGTAAGATTTTTGGGCTTTAGTGCCTTCTTTTAGCAAGCACGGATAGTTGCCAAGGCGCATAGTACCACCTTTATCGTCTATTTGCTTTTGCGTTTCCAGTATATCTATTACCGGATGGGCGGTACGTGAGTTAAACTCAGTGGAAGTGCAATCTTGAGTGCCTAATACGTAACGTGCAAATTCAATAACCATTATTTGCATGCCTAAACACAAGCCTAAATATGGTATATTGTTCTCTCTGGCATATCTTGCGGCAACTATTTTACCTTCTATACCCCTATCTCCGAAACCACCCGGCACGATGATGCCTTGAGCCTTTTCCAACAGCTTTTTGCCGCTCTCTTTTTCTAAGTCTTCGCTTTGCACCCAAATAATGCTTAAATTAATACCGTTTTCTATAGCAGCATGGCTTAAAGCTTCGCGCACAGAATAGTAGGCATCCTGTAATTCTATATACTTGCCCACTAAAGCAATGTTAACTTGACCCTTAAGATTATTGATATCATCGGTAATTTTCTTCCATTTGGAAACATCAGTTTTATTTAATTGTATATTTAATATTTTGCCTACCAGCTCGCCCATGTTTTCTTTTTCCAAAACTAAAGGCACATCGTAAATACTGGGAGCAGTAGGCATAAAAATCACTGCTTCTTTCTCCACATCGCAAAATAAGGCTACTTTATCACGTATTTCTTCAGGAATAGTACGATCGGCACGCAGTACGATAACGTCAGGCTGAATACCAATTCGCCTTAATTCACCCACGCTGTGCTGAGTAGGCTTGGTTTTAAGTTCGCCTGTAGGGCCAATATGCGGCAGTAAAGTCACATGGATATAACATACGTTTTCACGGCCGGCATCTTTGCGCATCTGTCTTATAGCTTCTAAAAATGGTTGGCTCTCAATATCGCCAACCGTACCGCCGACTTCCACAATAACCACATCGGCCTTGCTTTCTTCTGCCAATTTGCAAAAACAGCTTTTTATTTCGTTGACTAAATGCGGCACAACCTGTATAGTACCGCCCAAATATTCGCCTTTACGCTCTTTAGCTATTAAACGTGAATATATTTTACCGCTAGAAACAGATGAGGCAGCGGTAAGCTCTATATCTATAAATCTTTCGTAGTTACCTAAATCTAAATCTGTCTCGGCGCCATCTTTAGTGACAAACACCTCGCCGTGCTGATAAGGCGACATAGTGCCAGGGTCAACATTGAGATAGGGATCCATTTTTTGCACCGAAACGCTAAGCCCTCTGGATTTTAAAATAGCACCCAGCGAGGCTACGGTAATACCTTTGCCCACCGATGAAGCAACGCCGCCGGTAACAAATATATACTTAGTCATAACACAACAATCCCCCAAAGGAAATTTTTGGAATTTTAAAAATGAAAATGAAAAAAGAAAAATATGAGGGGAAAAGAGAGGTTTTTTTGACCTTCTACATTATAAGAGCAATACCTAGCCGATGTCAATTAAGAAAACGCCTTTGGTCTTATATAAAAGATTTGGTTTTAAATAACAAAAAACTAGGCAGTAAATCTTTATTTTTATACTTCGGCTGTTTCAGGATCTGGTTCGCAGAAACTTTGATATTGGTTATTTGGCAGATGGCTGCTAGAGTATAACTGATCACTGTCAACAAAATCATTTTCCAAAGTAAGTTTTTCCATTTCCAGCTGCACAGGGATAGGGTATTCGCCAGTAAAACAGCCGGCGCAAAAACGTTCTCGGGGAATACCTACTGCTTTGATGAGCCTATTTAAAGATAAATAGCCCAGCGAATCGGCGCCGATATAATTTCTGATTTCGTCTATACTTTTTTGAGCAGCGATTAGTTCATGACGCGAAGCCATATCCACGCCAAAATAACAAGGGTGCTTAATTGGCGGGCAGCAAATACGCATATGCACTTCTTTAGCGCCAGCTTTTTTTAATATGCGTATGATCTGCGGCGTAGTGGTGCCACGCACAATACTATCGTCAACCAGTACTACGCTTTTATTCTTTAAGACTGGAGTAAGCGGATTAAATTTAAGTTTTACGCTATCTTCACGCATGCCTTGCACCGGCTGAATAAAAGTACGCCCCACATAGCGGTTTTTGATTAAGCCATCAACTGGCGAAATACCGCCTTTATAGGCATAGCCGTAACCGGCAGGAGTAGCAGAATCAGGCACGCCTATTACCATATCGGCATTTAGCGCCGGAAATTCTTCGGCTAGACCGGTACCCATAGCCTGGCGGGCTGAATATACCAAACGGCCGTTGATTACGCTGTCTGGACGAGCAAAATAAATATACTCAAAAATACACAGGCCGCCCTGTTCTTTAGGGGGTTCGCCCTGCATAACACGATAACCGCTTTGGTCTACACGCACGATCTCTCCTGGCTCAATCTCGCGAATAAGCTCGGCATTAATATGGTCTAAAGCACAAGTTTCGGAGGCTATAACATAGCCTTTACCTTGCAGACAGCCAAGGCACAGCGGACGATTACCAAGAGTATCACGCACACCGTAAAGAGTATCTTTAGTCATTAAAACCAAGGAGTAGGCGCCTTCCAAACGACGCATGGCATAGCGTAAACGCGCTTCCCAAGTTTTCTCGGGAGCAGAAATTATAAGATTAGCTAATACTTCGGAATCGGTAGAAGTATGGAAATTATAACCTTTGGCCAGCAGCTCCTCTTTGAGAGCATAGGCGTTGGAAATATTGCCATTATGGGCCACGGCCAATTTAATATCATCCTGACCAACAATGAGTGGCTGAGCGTTGTTTATGCGCGAAGAACCGCTGGTGGAGTATCTGTTATGGCCTATAGCCATATCGCCGGTAAGATTTTTTAAAGCTTCCTCTGTAAATACCTGAGAAACCAACCCCATACCGGTAAAAACTTTTAAATTCTGTCCGTCGGTAACGGCTATGCCGGAACTTTCTTGGCCCCTATGTTGTAAAGCAAAAAGAGCAAAAAAAGTGTATCTGGCTACTTCTTCGCCGGGGGCATAAATGCCAAAAACACCGCAAGATTCGTGCAAATTAGATGCACCTCTTTTCTATAAGATTTGACGGTTTTCCGAAAAAAGCGGCCTTAGGTCTTTTAAAACCCGACCGAGTTTAATTCTACGCTTTTAAGCAACAAATAGTCAAAACAAAACCGTACGTGTTAAATTCCGGTTACACCACCCAGTAGCCAATAGCCTAGATAGGCAATGAAGCAGCATTTAATAATCTTGCCGAGTAGCACAAAAAAGATAAATTTACGCTTGCCTATATTGGCCGCTCCGGCTGCTAAAGCTACCGGGTAGAAAAACGGGTTGGGAACAACCGATACTAAAAAGACAGCTAAAAAACTATATCTTTTCATTAAGCGCATGATCCAGTTGTAGACGCGTGCCCATCTGCCAACCGACTTTTTGGCGTTTTCGTTTAAAGAGGCTCCACCGCCCACACCGGTCATATATATAGTAAAAGAACCTATCGTTTCGGCTACAGCACCTACAACACCCACTACTATGGGACCAGCCCATAACTGCCAACCAAAAGGCGGCGGCATAGTAGCGCCCAGAGTAAACTGCACAGCTAAGCCCGGCACAGGAATAATAGCCGCCGAAGAACCGATAAGCGAAATAATAAACAATCCTATGTAGCCCCAAGCCCTAAGTTGGTCAAAAAAGGGCGGATATATCAAAGCTATTGCGATAAAAACGATAGTCATAAATAAACCAAGGAAGGCAAACCAAGATTCTCTACGGGTAAAAAACCTTTTGATAATATTTCCTTTTTTGTCTGCTGTTGCAACCGCATCGGTTCTTGGCCATACGTAACCCGGCCTGTTTTTTGGCACCTCTATCTTGCGTACGCGAGCGCCTAAATGCGGGTTAAAAAGACCGATAGTAGTACCTTCCACCACAGCATCAAATAAATCGGAAACTTGTTCGGGCAGTCTTTTGTTTTCCTCAGGCAATTCAGCAAATGGGTCCTGTAAAGTCTTAGCATCAGATAACGGCGATGCTTTTGCATCTTGTTCTGAAACTTCATTATTGATTAGACAGCTATCCTCAGGCGACAAATAGCTGTTTTCTTTTCCTGTCGAATTATTTTTATATGTCAATGTATTCTCTTTTCACCCAGATATTATATACGACCTTATATACGAAAAAATACAAGATAAATATTGTTAGGAGATTATTTGGCCGCATTAAACATCAAATGTCTAAAGCCATCGTCATGCAGTTCTACTGTCACAGCAATAGTATCGCCAGCTTTGAATTCTTTGTTAAGTAAACGCGAGGACAGCGGGTTTTCCAGCAATCTTTCAATAGCCCGACGCAAAGGCCTAGCCCCGTATTCGCTGTTATAGCCGCTTTCTGCCAAAAACTCTTTGGCCTCTTTAGTGACTTGCAATTTCATTTCTTTTTCAGCTAAGCGCTGTTCAACTTCTTTAAGCATAAGATCGGCAATTTGAATAATCTCTTCTTTGCCCAGTTCTCTGAAAACAACTATTTCGTCTATTCTGTTTAAAAATTCGGGGCGGAAAATGTTTTTAATAGCCGCCGTTACGCTTTCCTTGATAGCCTCGTAACGCGTCTCATCAGCTTTATTATCTTTAGAAGAGGTAAAACCCAGCGGTCCGTTGCGACGTATTTGTGATACACCGGCATTAGAAGTCATTATGATAACGGTATTTTTAAAATCCGCTATGCGTCCCTTGCCGTCAGTCAAACGTCCGTCATCTAACACCTGTAACAGAGCGTTAAATACCTCGGGATGGGCTTTTTCAATCTCATCCAGTAATATTACGCGGTATGGACGCTTACGCACCGCTTCAGTTAACTGACCGCCCTCGTCATAACCCACATAACCTGGGGGAGCACCGATTAAACGCGATACGGTATGCTTTTCCTGATATTCGCTCATATCAATGCGCACCATAGCTTCTTTATCGCCGAACAAAAATTCGGTGAGCGTACGTGCAAGTTCGGTTTTACCCACACCAGTAGGACCTAAGAACAAAAAACTGCCGATAGGCCTGGCCGGATCTTTAAGACCGGCCCGTGAACGGCGGATAGCTTCGGAAACTGCTTTAACAGCTTCATTCTGGTTGATCATGTTATCATGAATACGGTCTTCCATATGCACTAGTTTTTGCGCTTCCTCTTCTACCATATGTGCAATAGGAATGCCCGTCCAGGCCGATACCAACTCGGCTATCTGTTCCTCGCCTACTTTTTGAGTAATCTTTTCACTCTTAATCCACTCTTCGCGGGCCCTATTGTATGCCTCCTCGGTCTTTAAACGTTCAGCTTTATATCCAGCTATAGCTTCGTAGTCTTGTTTTTCGGTAGCAGCTTCTTCTCTGTCAATAAGCAAGCTAAGCTCTTTGCCTAAGTCTTTAACATTCTGCGGAGCGCTTTCGGTATCCAAACGAACTTTTGAAGCTGCTTCGTCTATAAGATCGATGGCTTTATCGGGCAAATGACGATCGGTCATATATCTCTTAGATAACTTCACAGAAGCTACGATAGCATCATCGGTAATTTCAATCTTGTGATGGGCTTCATAGCGCGGCTTAAGACCGCGCAAAATCTCTATGGCGTCTTCAATATTAGGCTCGTTAACGTATACCGGTTGAAAACGCCTCTCTAAAGCCTTATCCTTTTCTATATTCTTGGCGTATTCGTCCTGAGTAGTAGCACCTATGCACTGCAGTTCGCCTCTTGCTAAAGCCGGTTTTAAGATGTTGGAAGCATCTAGCGAACCTTCGGTAGCGCCTGCGCCTACCACGGTATGCAATTCATCTATAAATAAAATTACGCCGCCACTACCTTTTTCGGATGCTTCCCCGTTGGACTTTTCAACTTCATCAATAACAGCTTTTAGTCTTTCTTCAAATTCGCCGCGAAATTTACTGCCAGCTACTAAAGCACCCATATCAAGAGCCATTAAGCGCTTATTTTTTAAACTTCTGGGCACATCGTCTGAGATAATTTTTTGGGCTACACCCTCTACTACTGCTGTTTTACCAACGCCAGCTTCGCCCACCAAAACAGGATTGTTTTTGGTGCGCCGTCCCAAAATCTGCATCACGCGGCGTATTTCTGGATCACGACCGATAACCGGATCAAGCTTGCCTTTTTTGGCTTGTGCAGTTACATCTTTAGCGTATTTTTCCAGTGAGCGGTATTTGCTTTCAGCGCGCGGATCGTCTACTTTATGAAAGCCGCGTATATTATCCAGAGCGCTATACATTTTTTCTTTGGTGACACCGAAAGCATTTAATATGGGAAAAACCTGTAAATCATCTAACAAAGCCAAAAATAAATGCTCTACGCTGATAAACTCATCATGCAGGCGGTCAGCCTCGTTTTTGGCATTATAGAGCATGCGCTCTATTGCTGGCGTAGAGGTAATCATGTTGCCGCCTGATACTTTGGGGCTTTTCTTTATTTCCTGCTGCACGCTTTCGCGCACCATGTCTATATTGACACCCATTTCATGAAATATGTCTTCTGCTAGACCTTTAGGCTGACTTAAAAGAGAGGCTAATACGTAAATAGTGTCTATCTGCGAGCTTTTATTTTCTCTAGCCACATGGGCAGCTCCGTTAAGAGCATCTTTGGCAGCTTCGGTAAAACGCTCTTCAAAATTTGGCATATTATTACACTTCCTATTCTTATTGCTGGTTATCTACAATAAATTTTTTCAAATGAGTATTTTCTTTGGCCAATTTATTAGTTTTTTGCTGCAACGCATCGTTGTCTTTTTGCAGTTCTTCTATTCTATTTAATAAATTAAAAATTACTTCAACGCCGGCCATATTTATGCCCAACTCATCGGAAAGGCGTATGGCACGACGCAACCTTTCAATATCATCTTCGGAATACAGGCGTATATTGCCCTCCGAACGCGAAGGTGATATAACGCCTACGCTTTCATAATAGCGCAGTTTATAAGTTTTAACCCCCAGCATTCTGGCGGCTATTGAAATAACGTATCGCGGATGTATAGCTTCATCATTTTTCTTCATTCTATGGCCTCTTTACTTGCTCTGTCGGTATTGTTCGAGCAAGCTTTTTTGTTTTTCATTAATTACTGCTGGCAAAAGAGCGCTTACCGTTACCAATAAGTCACCGAAGGTTTTGGCTTGCGGCATACCTTTGCCTTTAAGAGTAAAGGTTTTGCCATTTTGGGTATAAGGCGGTATAGTTAACATCAGAGTTTTACCGTCTATGGTGGAGACCGGTGTCTCGCCGCCTAAAATCATCGTTTCGAAAGACACTTTGGCATTCGTTTTAAGGTTGGATCCGTCTATCTCAAAACGAGCATGCAAAGCAATATGTACCACAATGAATATATCGCCGGCTTC
>Ga0123353_10017744_pt1 | contig 10484 bp, 8 predicted proteins | sample TergutLab28metaG_3_FD_92763 | JGI IMG/M metagenome (GOLD analysis project Ga0123353, IMG submission 92763) | Labiotermes labralis P3 segment gut microbial communities from Petit-Saut dam, French Guiana - Lab288 P3 | ecosystem: Host-associated > Arthropoda: Insects > Digestive system > Gut ... | reverse complement strand
TGCCGGAACAGCCGCACCCGCCGAATCCGCCTCCACGCCATAAAAACGATGCGCACACGCGCCTTCATCGGTTTCGGGGCCAACCTCGGCGATCCTTTCGCCATCATGCCCCATGTCCTGAAAACGCTCGCAACCCTGCCGGAAACGCAGATTGCCGCTTGTTCCTCGTATTACCGTAGCGCGCCACAGGGGGTCAGTGGCCTGCAACCCGATTACATCAACGCCGTCATTGCCCTGGATACCGGCCTTTCCTCCCAGGCACTGCTCGATGCGCTCCTTCGCATCGAGGCTGCCTGTGGGCGCAACCGTACCGTCGCACTCGCGGCGCGCCCCCTCGATCTCGACCTGCTCCTGTATGGCGAAACGGTGATGCAAACCCCCACGCTCACCCTGCCCCATCCCCGGCTGCACCAACGCGCTTTCGTTCTCCTTCCGCTGGCCGAAATCGCCCCTGCCCTTTCCATTCCCGGCCACGGACCACTGCCCGCGCTCCTTGAGAAGGTAAAAGACCAGCGTATCGTCCGAATCGGGGACATTCGCCCGGTGATGCCCGACGGCGACGAATAACAAATGTGTAGTGGATTTCCCCGGAACGGGGATATGGAGCGGGTGAAGGGAATCGAACCCTCGTATGCAGTCGGGTAAGGAGGTAGCCTCACGGCCACCCCCTCCCCCAAGAACCGTACATGCAAGTTTCCCCGCATACGGCTCAAGCAACCCATAAGCACCTCTACTTGAACATAGAGATACCGGCAGCAAGCCCAGCATTCTCCAGGACGTGGTGTTGCCTGTGGCAGTTCGGATGCAGCAGAACCAGATTGGTCAGCTTATCCGACCCCCGCTGAGATCGTTTGATTACATGGTGAAGATGCCAACCAGTTTCTCTCGTGATCTTTTGATTGCAAATGGGGCATTCTCCTTCCTGCCACCACCACAACCAGCGGAGTTTGCGTCGTCCTTCAAGCGAGACTTGTCCATCCGCTTTGCGAGCCGTCTAGAAAAGTACTTGTCGAACGAAGGATCACACGGATTCGCTTCTGCCATGATCTTGGTATGGGGCTGTTTCCAGTACCCCGCCAAAACCGGCAGTTGCTTATCCTGATCCGCAAACAGCCAGTTACGCCCCTTGAGGCATTTGAAGTAGCGCTGTTTGATCCACCGTTTTCCCTTGTTTGGATGACGACGGCATGCCCAACGCCACAATGCTTGCCAGATTTGATGATCGCATCTTGCAAACGTTCGTGATGCCATTTGACTTCTGTGATAGTTGGCCCAACCCCGGATGACTGGGGTCAGTTTCTCGATCACTTCAATCTGTCTGGCAGCTTTTCTTTCCCGTAGCAGATCGCGGATTTTCCCAAGGAACGCCTTGATATTCTTCTTCGATGGCTGGATAACCAGCATTCGATTGAAATGCCTGAAGTTCCATCCCAAGAAGTCGAACCCCTCTTTCACATGTGTGATTTTGGTTTTCTTCTCCGAAAGGATGAGACCCCGAGTGGTAAGAAATTTCTCCACAAGAGGTTTGACCTTCTCTTCCAGAAGCTCTTTTGAGCCTCCCGTGATGATAAAGTCATCCGCGTAGCGCACTAGATTTACTTTTGCTGCACGCGCATCCCGCACCGTTCTGAACAGTGTAGTTAGCTCACGTTGCAGGCCATCCAGTGCCAAGTTAGCCAAAACAGGGGAAATGATGCCTCCCTGTGGCGTACCTGCTGATGTTGGGAAAAGTTTCCCCGTTTCGATAAAGCCTGCTTTCAGCCATTTCTGAAGGATGCCTTTGTCCATACAGACATTGGTAACCAGCCAGTCGTGACTGATATTGTCGAAACAACCTTTGATGTCCCCTTCCAGCACCCATTTTGGGGATGCCTTCCGACCCAGCACGTTTCGTACTTGCTCAATGGCATCAGCCGTTGAGCGCTCGCGCCTGAATCCGTAGGAATGAGGATCTGCCGTTGTTTCAGCAACAGGCTCCAGCGCCAGCAAATGCAGCGCTTGCATCGCCCGGTCGCGCATGGTGGGTATGCCCAGAGGGCGTTTGTCACCGTTTGCTTTCGGGATGTAGATGCGTCGTAGCGGTAGCGGCTTGTATCTCTTGTTATCAAGATCAACGACCGCTTTCCACTTCGTTTCCGGCGTATCCCAGGTTTGTTTATCCACACCTGGAGTTTTCCGGCCTTGATTCTCCGTGACTTTCCGAACTACCAACGCTTTTGCGCTGCTGGATTTAGTCAGGAGTTTTTGCAGGGTGCGAACCTTCCGCCATTCCCCTGTTCTTGCTGCCTTCGCAATACGTGTCTGTAACCTCGCAACAACCTGATAAGCCTTGACCCATTGAATCTCGTGCCAAGACTGCCAAGTCGTAGAGGCGACATCGCAATCAGACTGCGTTGCGTCCATATCAACCTCCAGTTGTATGGAGCGGGTGAAGGGAATCGAACCCTCGTCACATGCTTGGGAAGCACGAGCTCTACCATTGAGCTACACCCGCTCTGAACCTTCGGAGGAGGACGCAACCGTCCCCGGGCGGGGATTGTAGCATCAACCCCCTCGGGTTAGCGATTGACCAGACCCTTCTTACGAAAGGTCACCAGATGGAAGTCAGCACGCTTTCACGTCAGGGCAATCTTTTCATCCCCTATCCCCTCCATTACAGAAGAGCATTCGCTTTTTCCATCATCCTCTACCTGCACAGGTGAAGCGACCCTTGCGGGGCACCTTGTTCTTTAACACGTATACAAAAGCGGAACCCACAACCTGTCTCACGACAGGCTGGGATGCTATGGATTGCCTCGTTTTTAAAGAACGCCCATACAGGCTTACCACGTTCCGTACAAGTAACGGAGTTGGGAAGGTCTCGCCTTTTCACCGGTGATACTTATGTCAGCGTGCCCACACCAAGCAAATGGACAACCGATCACATGCCTTTTGGCAGAGCCCAATACAACAAGTTGCTTTGGCTCATCAAGCTTGACGGTGTTTATCAGCGATTCACTTACGTTGACCATCCAACCCAGCCTAGCGCCTCATCCGGATGCAACTTCCGAAATCACGCCAAACCCCTCGCAGGGTATGACGTACCCCTAGAGGTGGCTACATTGTCAGAGCGCTTAGTACCCCACCGTTACCAGTGACGCGCTGCTCTTAGGCTACGAGGTGCTGAAACCTCGGTTCAGCCTATTTTCCTACTACCAGATGGCTTTGCCATCGGAAAATAGCAGAACAATTACTTGTACAGCCTTCGCCGACAAGATTGTTCATCCTGACGGATGAACTAAGCAGGTTGTTGAATCAGGATAAAGCGCCTGACAGGAAACCCGTATACCTTGCGACTCGTGTCGCGCGCTTGGGAAGCTACCGTTCTACCATTGAACTACACCCGCTCTGGACCTTCGGAGGCTGCTCGCCACCGGGCCGGTGATTGTAGCATTTTCTCCAGCTTTATTCTGTCTCGCTGCGCGTGACAAATGCTCTGACTCGCCCATTCCGAAGTATCATCCGCCGCATGATTCACATCACCGTCAACGGACAACCCGAAACCCTGCCGGATGGCTCCACCGTGCTGGCCCTGCTCGAACGGCGCGGGCTGATAGGCATGCGCCTGGCCATTGAACGCAATGGCGAGATCGTGCCGCGTGCGCGCCACGCCGATACCCCGCTTGCCGAAGGCGATATGCTGGAAATCGTCTCGGCAGTTGGTGGCGGCTAACCCCTTCCTTCTTACCGGAACCCGAACATGAACGATCATCTAGTAATCGCCGGTAAAACCTACAAATCCCGCCTGTTGGTCGGAACCGGCAAATATCGGGATTTTGCCCAGACGCGTGCGGCGGTCGATGCCTGCGGCGCGGAAATCGTCACCGTAGCAATCCGCCGTACCAATCTTGGGCAAAACCCGGACGAACCCAATCTGCTCGATGCCCTGCCGCCAGAGCGTTTTACCATCCTGCCCAATACCGCCGGTTGCTTTACCGCCGAGGAGGCCGTCCGTACCCTGCGGCTGGCGCGCGAACTGCTCGACGGCGCGGCGCTGGTCAAGCTCGAAGTATTGGGCGACGCCCAGTCGCTCTACCCGAACATGCCCGAAACCCTGAAAGCCGCCGAAATTCTGGTCAAGGAGGGTTTTCAGGTCATGGTCTACTGCGCCGATGACCCTATCCAGGCAAAGATGCTCGAAGACATCGGCTGCGTGGCGATCATGCCGCTGGCCTCCCTGATCGGTTCCGGCATGGGCATCCTCAACCCGTGGAACCTCGCTCTCATCATCGAACGGATCAGCGCGCCCGTCATCGTCGATGCCGGAGTCGGTACGGCTTCCGATGCCACGATTGCGATGGAACTGGGGTGCGATGGCGTGCTGATGAACACGGCCATCGCCCACGCGAAAGACCCGCTGCTCATGGCGGGGGCGATGAAAAAAGCGGTCGAGTCCGGGCGCGAAGCCTGGCTGGCCGGACGGATGCCGAAAAAAACCTATCTTGCCGATCCCAGTTCGCCGCTCACTGGGCTGATCGGTTCATGAGCGCGACGGCCTGGGATGCCGCCACGGAGCCTGATACCGACCCCGCGCCCGTACACCACCTTTCCAGTCGCTCGATCCGCAGTTTCGTGCTGCGCCAGGGGCGCATGTCGCCCGCACAACAACGCTATCTCGACGAGATGATGCCGAAAATCGGCATTCCATATCGGCCAGAACCGGTCGACCTCACGACAGCATTCGGACGCATTGCGCCGAAAATCCTTGAAATCGGCTTCGGCATGGGCGAGACCACAGCGGAAATCGCCGCCAGTCACCCCGAAACCGATTACCTCGGCATCGAAGTACACAACCCAGGGGTCGGCGCGCTGTGCAAGCTCATCGCCGAGGGCAACCTCACCAACCTGCGCATCATCCGGCACGATGCCGTCGAAGTGCTGCGCGACATGATCCCCGACGGCGCGTTTACCGGGGTGCATGTGTTTTTCCCCGATCCCTGGCGCAAGGCACGCCATTACAAACGCCGCCTGATACAGCCCGATTTCGTCGCACTCATCGGGCAAAAACTCTCTCCCGGCGGTTATCTCCACTGCGCGACCGACTGGGAAAACTACGCCGAATGGATGCTTGAAACCCTCTCGGCGAGCGCGCTGGAAAACACCGCCAATGGTTTTGCGCCCCGTCCCCTTTACCGCCCGCCGACCAAGTTCGAGAATCGCGGCCTGCGCCTCGGCCACGGTGTATGGGATATCGTTTTCCGGCGGCCACGATAAAACAGGGCTCCCCATGTTCAACTTCATTTTCCATTTGTTGCGCTATACCTGGGCCTTCCTTGACGGTGCGCGCCGTGTTGTGACGAACCTCATCCTGCTGGCCATCATCGTGGTGGTGATCGTTGCCATCGTGCATCCGGGACCGAGCGTGCCGAAGGGCGGTGCGGCGCTATACGTCCGCTCTATCGGCACGTTAGTCGAACAATCCGCCTTCAATCCTTCCCTGGATTTCTTCTCCAGCGAACAGCAGAAAGAAACGGTGCTGCCGGACCTGCTCGAAGCCATACGCGCTGCCCGTGACGATGCGCGTATCAAGCTGCTCGTGCTCGAAACCGACGCCATCGAACCAAGCGGTCTTGCCAAATTCGGTGAATTGCGCGCAGCCATCGCCGATTTCAAGACTTCGGGCAAACCGGTACTGGCGCGCGGCGAACGCTTCGACCAGAACCAGTATTACCTCGCCTCCATCGCCGACGAAGTGCATCTGGCCCCCGACGGTTTCGTGCTCCTGCCAGGGTTGGCGATAGTCAGGACGTATTTCCGGGGCGCACTCGACAAGCTCGGCGTCAAGGTGCACCTGTTCCGCGCCGGGGAATACAAATCTTTCGGCGAGCCATTTATCCGCAACGACATGTCGGAAGAAGACCGCGAGGCAAATCAGGCTCTTCTCAACGGGCTATGGAACCACATTCGCGGCGAAATCAGTACTGCGCGCAAGCTGACCCCGGCGCAATTCGACCATTACGTCCTCAATTATCTCGATACGCTCAAAGCGGCCAAGGGCGATCTGGCCGCCGCCGCCCAGACTGCCGGGCTTATCGACCATCTTTCCACCCGCGACCAATGGAAAGCGCGGGTCAAGGAGCGTCTTGGCGATAAAAGCGCCAAAAATGATTTCCTTCATATCGAAACCAGCGCCTACCTTTCCGCAGTCCGCCGCGCCAACCCTGATAGAGCCGACCAGATCGCCGTGCTGATCGCCCAGGGAACCATCGTCGACGGCGAACAACCGCCCGGATCTGTCGGCGGCGACAGCTTCGCCCGCCTGATCCGTGAAGCGCGCGAAAACAAACAGGTCAAAGCCCTGGTCATCCGCATCGACAGCCCCGGCGGCAGTGCATGGGCCTCTGAGGTCATCCATCGCGAACTCGAACTCACCCGCCAGGCGGGCAAACCGATCATCGCCTCGATGAGTTCCCTGGCGGCCTCCGGTGGGTACTATATTGCTGCGGGAACCGACGAAATCTACGCTGAGCCCGCCACCCTGACCGGTTCGATCGGCGCCATCGCCATGTTTCCCGAGTTCTCCGAATCGCTCGGCATGTTTGGACTGAGTGCCGACGGTGTCACCACTGCCCCACTGGCCGCCGCGCTTGACCCGCGCCGCCCGCTCGATCCCGTGGCAGCCGAAGCCATGCAACTGAGTATCGACCACACCTACCAACGCTTTCTCAACATCGTTGCCAAGGCACGTAAGATGGCGCCGGACGCCGTCGATAAAATCGCCCAAGGCCGGGTCTGGAGCGGCCAGGAAGCCGTCGGCCTGGGGCTCGTCGACTACATAGGGGGGCTGGACGCCGCACTGGCCGCCGCAGCCAGCCGTGCCAAACTGAAGAACTACACCGTTACCTGGCCGACGCAGAAGATCCCGCCCATGCGCCTGTTGTTCAAGCAGCTATTTGCCACTGCCGACGACGGAAACCTTGCCGCCGCGCCCTCCCCCGCCATCGTCAAGCGGCTGACCGCCGATTTAAAATCGCTGGCCCTCTGGAACGACCCACGCCACATCTACATGCACTGCCTATGCGAGATGCCATGAAAACCATCCCGTTCGCCCTCGCCCTGTTTGCTTGGCTGCCCGCACTCGCCCAGTATCCTGATGACGATTCATTCCAGTTCCGGATCGAAGAAATCAGGTCTTCGAACAATTCTTCGCAAAATATCCGGTTCGTCGCCACCAATAACACCGCGGGACCGGTATCCCTTTTTTTCGGACTGACCGGAAGCAACCTCACTGTAGACAAAAGCCTGCCATTGACGCTCGTCATCCCCCCGAATTCCACCCAGGACATCGTCCAAGTCACCCAGACAACACGCTGGGAACCTTTACACTCCAAACTCCGTTACTCGTACCAGCCTGGAAACATTTTCATGTCGCCCGACAGGAATGCCCGTTACATCCTGCCGTTCCAGAAAGACGCAAAGTTTCTCGTCGTTCAGGGGCCTGCCGGCATGGGTGTGCCCGGCACGCTCGTCACCCATGACAACGACTATTCCCGCTACGCCTACGACTTTGGCGTTTCCGAAGGCACGCCTGTCATCGCGGCGCGCGAGGGCATGGTGCTCGACGTAAGAGACCACTTCACCACGGGAGCCCCCGACCCGTCGCTCAGCAACAGGGCCAACTTCGTCGCCATCATGCACGACGACCGCAGCATCGCCTATTACCTGCATCTTTCGCCACGCAGTGCGCTCGTCAAATCCGGTCAGTGGGTATGGGCCGGGGAACACATCGGTTACTCCGGCAACACCGGTTATACCTACGGCCCGCATCTTCATTTCGACGTGCGCCGGGCAGCCGTCTCGGAAAAGGGCGAAGTGGTTCAGATGTCCATCCCGGTGGATTTTTATCAGCGCGACGGGTGGGGTGAAAGAATCGTGCTTGATGAAGGCATGCTGATCAAGGCGCAATAGGGAAACGCCGATTCAAGGCATTTTCGGTTCAGGTTCAAATGGGCACGGGCGGCAGGATGCCGCCCCTACGGCAAATTTGACACCTGATTAGTTTCGAATCGTAGGGCGGCATCCTGCCGCCCGTATGCACCCGCAAAGAAATATAAATCCCACGCGGTTTACACCTGCGCCATCCCGCTCCAGTCCGGGCTGGTGATGATCCGGCTCATCACGCGCTGAACCATGACGATCATGCGCTCGCGGTTGATCATGGGATTGCGGATCGTGCGCACCATGAGACCTTCAAACATGGAAGCGATAATTTCGGCCATCGCGGCAAGCGTTTCCTCATCGTCGTCCTTGCCGCCTGCCCGGCGCGCAAATCGCAGTGTTTCGATCAGGCTCTGCATGCAGTAGCAATCGGCGGCCTGGACGATGCGGCCCACCTCCGGGTTACGGGCCGCCTCGGTGACGATTTCGAGCCTGAGCCCCGCCAGAAAGGTATCCATCGTGTCTCTCACCCCATCGGCGGACAGTCTGACTACCGTTTCGTGTACATCGTGAGAAGCCCGCAACTCGGCCCAGATCAGCACCAGGCGCTCCAGGTCGCGCTGCACGATGGCAGCGATAATTGCTTCCTTGTTCTCAAAATAATGGTAGATATGCCCAGCACTCATCCCTGCCTGCTGTGATATCTTGGCAATGCTCGCGCCATGAAACCCATATGCACGAAAACAGTGCACCGCAGCGTCAAGTATCTGGACTCGCCGTGCTTGTGCGCGGGAATACTCGGCTGACACGGGGGTTTCTGGAATGGGGGCGGTCATGGTCGTTTCATCTGTACACTTTACCGTTGCCAATTTTGACATTTACTGAAAACTGATAACTGATATCTGATAATGACTACACAGTGATACACAGCAAGCTTGCGAACACCCCTGAGCCTAACATAGAATGAACGCTCATTCTAAAATAAATCTTCCGCCCCAACCTCCCGCGAGGCTTCCCATGAATACCCGTTATCATCAACCGGTTCTTCTTGCGATGGTGCTCGCCGGTACCTTGTTCTTTACTGCTTGCGACAGCAGCAACTCATCCCCTGCGCCCGGTGCCGCTCCCGGCGCCACCCCTGGTGCCGCCCGCGCCGCTCCTGGCGGGGCCCCTGGCGGCGCTCCTGGTGCAGGCATGCCACCACCCATGATGGTTGGCGTAGTCGTGACCACGGTCGAGGCCGCTCCTCTGGTCTCCGAACTGCCAGGACGCACCACCCCGTTCATGGTGGCCGAGTTGCGTCCCCAGGTCACGGGCATCATCCAGAAGCGGCTTTTTGAGGAAGGCCGCACGGTCGCCGCAGGCCAGACGCTCTACCAGATCGACCCTTCAACCTATAAGGCCGCCTACGACAGCGCCGCCGCCAACAAGGCGCGGGCTGAAGCCAATCTCTACAATGCCCGCCTGAAGGCGGATCGCTACGCCGAGTTGGTCGACATCGAAGCCGTCAGCAAACAGGCCAACGATGACGCTATCGCTGCGCTCAAACAGGCCCAGGCTGACGTAGCCGCAGCTAACGCGGCACTCGACAAGGCTCGCATCGACCTCGATTTCACCCGCGTGAAATCGCCGATTTCAGGCCGTATCGGGCGATCTTCGGTCACACCGGGCGCACTGGTTACCGCCAACCAACCCGCTGCACTCGCCACCGTACAGCAACTTGATCCCATCTACGTCGATCTCACCCAATCGAGCGCCGATCTCCAACGTATGCGCCGCGATATTGCCTCGGGCAAGACTTCGCTCGTCGGTGAAGACATCCCCGTGCAACTCATCCTCGAAGACGGCAGCCTTTACGAAGAATCCGGCAAACTTGTCGTCTCCGAAGTCTCGGTCGACCCCGGAACCGGCAGCGTCACCCTGCGCGCCAGTTTCCCCAACCCGAAAGGCATGCTGCTCCCCGGCATGTACGTGCGCGCCCGGATGGTACAGGGGCAGTCCGAACAGGCCGTCATGCTGCCGCACGCGGCGATGAACTACGACCAGCGCGGCAATGCGATCGTGATGGTGGTCAATGCCCAGGACATGGTCGAAGCGCGCCCCGTGCAGAACCGTGGCACGCAGGGCGATAAATGGATCGTTATCGGCGGACTCACCGCCAATGAAAAGGTCATCGTCGAAGGGCTGCAAAAGGTGCGTCCAGGCCAACCCGTCCAGGCTCAGGTCATCAGCGGCACACAGGATAGCGATCCTGCGCCGCAATCCGTCGCCGCTTCCGCGCCTGCCACAAACTGAGGCTCGACCATGGCACGTTTTTTCATCGACCGCCCCATCTTTGCCTGGGTCATTGCCATCCTCATCATGATGGCGGGGATTTTGTCCATCTTCACCCTCCCGGTTCAGCAATACCCGGACATCGCCCCCCCCACGGTCGTCATCAACGCCACCTATCCCGGCGCTTCGGGCAAGGCGGTAGAAGAATCCGTCACCCAGATCATCGAACAGAAGATGACCGGCATCGACGGCCTGCTCTACATGAGTTCCACCAGCAACTCCTTCGGCCAGGC
>Ga0123353_10017743_pt1 | contig 10484 bp, 11 predicted proteins | sample TergutLab28metaG_3_FD_92763 | JGI IMG/M metagenome (GOLD analysis project Ga0123353, IMG submission 92763) | Labiotermes labralis P3 segment gut microbial communities from Petit-Saut dam, French Guiana - Lab288 P3 | ecosystem: Host-associated > Arthropoda: Insects > Digestive system > Gut ... | reverse complement strand
GTTGCGCTGACCACGTGACACCCCTCTATCCGCAAAAGTTGGCACTAACTTCGCCGACCGGCGGCGGCCGCTCTGTCGGTATAGTTCGCGTGCCGACTAAGGCCACGGAGTTTAGTTTTCTTTTTTGAATCTTATTGATATTAATATAAAATATTGCGTTTTTTGTGCTGTTTTTATATTAGCGAAAGCCACGCCTTCCTATTTTACCAAATGTAAGTGTTTTTGTGTTAACTTCCATGTATGTTAATAAATTTAGACACCGCTTTAACGTTTAGAACAGAGCTCAGCATCCAATCCTTACAATCCACAAGCACGTTTCTGTAATTCTCACAGTAAGCAGCGATTATTTTTGCTTTAGTAAAAGGAAGTAATGCATTAGTATGAACCTGTACCTAGTTTTTGAATTTCAGTCGATTATTCAAATTAAATTAAAAATCATTTACGTAAATGCAGAATAAAATTACAGCTGTACAGAGACTTAACGTCATACTGACACATTTACATTTTTAAAACTGCTCTGTGTTGAATAACTTATTTTAAAATGCGGTGTGTTCTGTTTGCAGACTGGATGACGTTGCTTTTAACTCGCAGCATCCATTTGTTATCGTATGAAAGTATGTTTTAATTTTGGTTTGTTACATTTCGTTGTGCTTATGATTTTAAAGTAGTATTACAGTTCGCATGTTTTACAGAATCGATACTTTTTGACAAATGCCTGATAATGGCCACACAGAAATCTGAAACCTGTGTAAAAAAATGACTGCAGTTTGAAGTACTGTGCAGTAGGCATATTCTGTCGCTAATTGTATGCAATACATGATGGCAACGTTATGGACTAGGGCTCGATTCCTGGTAGGGCAAGAGATTTTTCTCTTTTACACGGAGGTTAAGACCAACTCAGGAGCCTTTTATTCATAGGGTACGGAGTTTGAGGCTAACCTTTACCCCATCTAATGCCGACGCTTGGAATGAGCGGGGTTGTACCTCCATGTGGCATGTACAGAGACAAATTTCTGTGTAACATATACAACTGTGGCCTTCAGTTAATATTTCTTATTACTAACGTAATCAGGCTGGTGCTATGCCTGTGCATACGACAACTTTGATTTATTTAAAAACACCTGAACATCTAGAGAAGTTAATTTTTAAAAAGAGGTTAGGCGGCAAGGGGTCCTTGTGCTGGGGACCTAAAAACTCCATTGTCAGGGGTTGACCTCGCCGTCATATTTGTTTACGTATGACGTCACAGTTAGGTTGAGGTCATTACACCTGCCAATGCCAAGGTTCTTTCGCCACCTAGTGTAACATAGCCTTCCGTAACTCCAACCCCTCGTCCGTACCTCGGGGTATCGTAGATTCGTAATCTCCTCTACCCTGGGTCATGTGGGAGGCGGTAACAGGTGTGGAGAGTATACCCTGTTGGGGGATTATACGACACACGCTGGCTAACGGGGCTCTGGTCTACCCAAGCCAAGGTAGAAGGTATTGTGCCGAGGGCTGCATGGCAGTAGAGATAGCAGTGTCGTTATCGCTTCTCTTGGGGAACCAGGCCGCACCACATTGTATGTCGTCTTACCGTCTGTGTGGGGCTCAGTGAACGGTGACCTTACGTTTTTTCCCCATTTTGTAGGAGGGCTCCTTGTTTGGGGACTCTGGCGGACATAAATGAATAGACCAGTGGCTCTGGTGACGTAGTATCTCTCTCTATAGGGACCCTGGTGGGTAACATGGAGGGGGCTCTCTTACCAGGGACTCTGAGGGAAAGATGGATTTTCAGGGGATGGGATGTAGGAGGTTAGGTAGACGGGTGTCTCTCTCCGTAGGGGACCTGTTGAGGAACCTAGGGAGGGGTTCCGTTTACAGGGAACTGTGACAGATAGTGGAAAGAAGGCTCCGGAAATGGAGCAACTCTCTTTACGGGAGCTCTGTTAGGGGAACCTGGAGGCGTAAAAGAAGGCCCTAGAGTTGGGCACCTCTTTCCATAGTGGCGTCGTTGGGGAACCTGGTAGTGGGCTCATATGCTGGGGTCACGTGTAGAAGAAGGTTCTGGGAGGGGTGTCTCTCCATATAGGGGCCCCGTTGGGGAACCTGGGGAGGTGGGTCCGTCTACCAGGTTATTTGAGAATTCGCTGAAGGAGGGCTCTGGCTATGGAACATCTCCTTGTACGGTAGCTCTGTTAGGGGAACCTGCGGGGGGGGGGGCTCCTTGGTTGGGGACCCTCTAAGTTATGAAAGGAAGACTCTGGAGACGGGCAACTCTCTTCATGAGGGCTCAGCTGGGCAACCTGGAGTGGGATCATCTACCAGGGACTTTGAGAGATGGTTGAAATTGGCTCTGGTGGTGGAACATCTCTCTCTATGGGAGCTCTGTGAAGGGAACCTGGAGGGAGGGCTCCCTGGCTGGTGACCTTGATGGATAGGTAGAAAAGGCTCTAGAGGCGGGCATCTATTTCCATAGGGGTCCCGCTGGGGAACCAGGAAGGAGGTTCGTCTACCGGAGACTGTGAGAGATGGATGAAGGGGTCTGTAGGAACGGGGCGTCTCTCTCTGAAGAGGCTCACTGCGGAGGGCCTCTAAGGAGAGCTCCTTTACTGGGGACCCTGGAAGATAAGAAAGGCTCCGGATAAGGGCATCTCTCTCCATAGGGGCCCGTTTACATCCGAGGGGAACCTAGAAAGAGGAGGAGGGGAGGACTCGTATACCGGGGACTTTGAATGATGAATGAAGGAGGGCCCTAGGGGCCTCTCTATCCGAGGGGACTCCATGAGGGGGACCTGGAGGGAGGGCTCCTTTACTGAGGACGCCACAAGATATGTTCAGTAAGGCTTTGGAATGGGCGTCTGTTTCCATATGTGCCCCGCTTTTGAGGGACTCTCTTTTCTTAGGGCCTTTGATATAGACAGATATATCATGAGATATGTAAATATGACCTGTAAGCGGTTATCTCTCTACATAGGGGCCCCGTTTGGGAACCTGGAGGAGATTCGCTTGCCGGGACTTTTTGAGAGAAAAGGGTAATATATCTGGGTTCCTTTGTTGGATTCAGAGGACATTAAGATTTTAAGTCTGGGGGCCGTCTGGAACTTTGGTAAAGGGACAGGGCTGTCCTGAGATGATATCAGTTTATGGGGCACAAAGGGCCCGTCTGTAAGGCCTAGGTGCATCGGGACCGTAAGGGCTCGAACCCAATGCAAATCAATCAATCTATCAGTAGTGTGACATGGAATTAAAATCGATCATGTACCAACTAGGTCGACCTGGGCGACATCTACTAACAAAGCCTGACATAGCAAGTTCCATCTGACTGTAGAGATGGCAGCACACCACACAAGCGATCCAACAGATAAAACTGTCCTCATGGCGTTAAGCATGAATATTTTAATTTTCTGGAAGGTTACACCTTATAGTGGTTATCATACCGTTCTCACAGTTTTAATAAAGTTTAACTGATTACAGTAACACATTTAGAAAGGAAACATATTTCAGCCATATTGGTCATCATCAGGCCATAAAATGTTACAAAAATATTAATCATTAAAACGTTGAGTTTACAGAAGTTATTGATGTACGATAGAGATCTCAATTTTGTGTGTGCGTGTGCGTGTGCGTGTGCGTGTGTGTGTGTGTGTGTGTGTGTGTGTAACAGTAAAATATAGGTATTGATAAAGTGTATGTACTACACTCAGTTAAAATTCTCTACTCCAGCAGAATATTTAGGTTTTGATAGTGAGTGGTGCATAAATGCTCGGTAAAGGTTGTGATGCAAACTTAGACGCTAAAATGATATGGCTTGTGGGAAGAAAACCCCACAAGTCCAGAAACGGTCCTTTCCACACAATGTCACCAGCCAACCAACCGCTAGTCATTCACTCCACCACTCCTACAAGCTCTGCCGATTAACCAATCGCAGAGCAGGCAGTCCAGCAGGAGCACTGGAAAAAAGCCGGCCTGGCCGGGCTCCGGAGGACATTCCACTGCTCACCAGAAAGGAGTAAGCATTCATGGCTCACCAAAAAATGAGTAAGAGCACCCAACTTCGCATCTCCAGCCAACCGGCTGCATTCACTCACCTGCAGGCGACCAGAACTCTCTGCACTTCTCTGACCAACTGGCTGGCCAGGCAACATTCCCCCACCTGGAGTTGACCAGACCACTCTGCACATCTCCACCAACTGGCTACCCAGGCATTCATTCGCCTACAGCCAACCGGACCACACCACTGGAGTGAGGCCAGTAGCTGGTGCAATTAAATCATGGCTTTCTGCCACAGCACATGACATGACTATATGACTAAGACTTTAATAACTATCCAGTATATGTTTTTAATGTAGTCATTATTCAATAACATCCTATCCTACAGTAACCCACAGGTTCAATGACCGCTGTTGTATAAAAAGGTAAAGGTCTGGGCAGCAGGTTGAGGCTTCCAAATTTCAAGACAATCAGCACATGAAGGTGGAAAGGTTGTCAGCCCTATGCACTGGCCACCTTTACTCCCCAGAAAATATTCCTTGTACTCATTTCTGTTAAAGGCTGAGTCAACCCCAGGGCCATAATGCAGCCAGAAGGACTATGTCAATGAAAAATTACAATGACACCATCGAGAATCGAACCCGTGACCTTCCGGCTTTTACCTCATTGCCTCAACCAACTGCGCCACCGTGTACCTCTACTGTTGTTGTGTTTGCAAGTCATAGGTTCCAATTGTTATTTATTAAGCAGAGGTTATTGTCCTGTTGTTTCTTGGCAAACCGAAACACTGAAGCAGACATCTGAGACCTAGGAGATGGGTGGTGGAAAGGGATAGCACCATAATTTACTGCATCTGCAAACGCATACATACTGAAAACACAGCATGAAAAATTCGTCTGCAAAATGTGGGATTAAAAATTTGAAGAAGGTGATGTATGATACCTTGCTTACATTTGGAAATTATCTCACTGGATGCAGGTTACTATCTTGTAAGATATGATGCCATGTAGTCTGTAGATACACACTGCTACCTGCTGCCACCATCTTCAGATTCTTTACTGAAAATAAGCTTGGCTGTTTATAACTAAGTAGCATAACACATAAATAGCACAACTAGCACAACAACCAGTACAAAATTGGACACAATACAGAAATCACAATACCTTGCCAGCATAATTTCCTTCAACCATATAATATTACACTTGTTATGCAGGTTTCACCAAATTTTATTTTCACATAAAATATGATCATATTAGGAACAAGTAAGAAACATTCACATAGACTGTAATAAAACAATGATTTAATTATATCCCTACTTACAATCATGATAATCAGATAACATAAATGGCTATAGAAGTGTAAATATTTAAGTTTAGTTAGTATGCAGAACTCTGTGCACATGTACAGTTGAAGCAACATATGAATGATACAGTACTAAGTACACAAATAAGTACCTACACGCATAATCACTTCCAGCTACCAATACACATAATACACATTTTCCATATCACAGAAACTTTTAAAAAAACTTCAACTTCATAACTCAGTGACTAGTTTCTTATTAATTGCATTCAGAAAAACATACATTTTTTTTTTATACAGAAAATGTAAATCAACTGGTAACATTGGCTTTTCTTGCCATTAGAGACGAGACTGCTGGCCTCTCACCCAACAAATATAAATCTGAGGGCCATCCAGTCTACGTGAGTCTCGCAGACACACCCAATTATTAAAGGTTTCCTTGAAGCTTTCAAATTCAAGCAAATAATTCTACTTTACTCACCTTTATTACCTGTATTTTGGGTCCTAATATGATTATCAGTTAAAGCAGTTTACTTTTATAATCGCTCAGTCACCTGTGAATGGTTACAAAAGTTTCCACACTCAACACACAGATTACAGATTTTCAGTTTTTCACCGTGCATACTGTCACAATTCATATATATTCACCAACACATGCACACTACCCATAACTGAAAAAGCCAGAAAAGAGGAGTGGAACACTATAGTCACCATGGCAATAAACAATGTATACCCCAAGAATATTATATACAACCTAAGAAAAAAGCTTACAAACAGGAAAAATTGCAATGAAACACAGAAACAAAGAAAAGAGCAGTCAAAAAAATGGACTACATTCACATATTTCAGTCCTATGATCAGAAGAATAACAAACTTGTTTAAAGACATGAACATAATCACAGCTTTCAAGACAATTAACACTATCCAGCAACAACTGTCAAAAGAAAACACTAATAGGACAAACCCCAATGGGATATACAAACTACAGTGCAATACATGTAACAGGGTGTATATTGGACAAACAGGTAGATCGATAAACATAAGGTACAAGGAGCATATCAGATACATTAAATATAATAATCCACAATCAGCATATGCAGCACACATCTTGCAGAACAGACACGAATATGGTCCACAAAATGAAACTTTGCAATTACTAAAAAACTGCCATAAAGGTACACGGATGACTTGCTGGGAGAACCTATATATACAAACGCATTATATCCATGGAATTCTAATCACGGAGCAACAGGTTAATGAGATCAACCCCCTCTACAGTGCAGTAAACATAACAAGAATCATACCAAACAGCACACGCTCAGACACAGTAAAGCAAGAGGAAGAGTAGTACAACATCTGAACCCATCACAAACAAGGAACGGTAAGAGATTAGACTGTACTATCCAATATGCCAATTATTTGGATCTACATCAATAAACATTAGGACGATCAGGTAAATTACACCTGGAATGATGGAGACGATAGCTAATAGATCATATTACATTCTATTACAGACATGCTACCACAATGCCATCGTAGCAACAAGTGATATAAGTAACTTTAGCATGAACTAATAGCTCCCTGAAGATGGTTTAAATATAAACCGAAACATGTCGGAGATTTTTAACTATTTTAACAAATTAAAGTTTTATAGTGTCATTTAGAAAGTGTGCATGTGTTGGTGAATATATGTGAATTTCGTGTAACTTGTTTGGAGTAATACGTGTTGTGGTTAGTGCTAATGGAATTTTACAGGACGTTTTCAGTTCCCATATTCTTCTTCTTTCAAGTCTGTATATTTCTTTAGTTTCTCAGTTATGACGCTGTAAAGGTTGTGACTGTTGGAAATTGCTACATCCACGAAGTGTTCTACTTTGATGGTTTGTTGTCATTATTATTATTATATAATTAAAGTCCTACGTCATGGTCGTAGAAGATTAATATCATAAATTATAGGCTCAAACTAAATTAATAAGTGTACGGTAAAATCAAAGCAGCATTTAATTGGCAAATCTGCTCCCAAATTGCTTAACGTAATGAGAGAAAACGCCCAGTTTTGTCTGCTGTTTCATTTCAAATAATTAAAACCCACGGATCCTGTCCTCCTGCACGTGTGGTGGCCATGCTAGCATGACTGGTCACTGTTCCCTGCGGCTCAGGCCACTGTATTGCCGCTTGCTGCTAGATGATGCTTTCTTTATAAGAATGTGCGGGGGGTATGATATAGCTTTCGGCTTAGCTTCTTCCTCCAAAATCTAAGGAATTTCAAGGCGTTTGAATCATTCGAGAATATGAAAGGACTGGAGAGTAAACTTCTGCCACTTATTCAGTGTCAATAGAAGTCGATAATACAAATAGTAAGGAGGGGTACAGAAGGCTTGTAGCAGCGCGAATTCTGTTGAGAGTAGGAGAAGAGGGATACAGAAGGGAAATAAGAAGGAAATGACGAAATTGGAAGGGACAAAGACAAAGCCAAAATTAAGAAACAAGGTACGGGATAGACTGACGAAAGTCACGCGTGACGAACGCCGCATACTCTACTAAGAGCAGCCCTGTTACAGTTAAAACAACTCAAGGCATTCTCGTTACAAAATAATTTTACAAAATTTCTACATGTATCGGGCCATGAAGGTCCGCCATCAGGAAGTCAGTTGTAAAATACCAGCATGATGTTACAATGTTGGGCCGCATAGCTCAGTCGGTATAGCGACTCGCTACGGGTTGGAAGGTCCGGGGATCGAATCCCGGTGGGGCGAGATTTTCCGCAGTCGTCCAGACCAACCCTGGGGTCCACCCAGCCTCCTGTGCAATGGGTACCGGTTCTTTCCAGGGGTAAAGCGGCCGAGGCGTGGTGTTGACCACTCACCCCATCTAGCATCGAGGTTAAAGAAAGAGCATAGCTATTCCTCTTCTCCCCCTCTGAGCCTTCGTGGCCTGTTCTAGGGTGAATTTACTTTGTACCTTTACCTACGAAATGCTACCCAAAAATTTAGGGAATGAAACAGTGCACCCGAACCGGTTGCCGTATGCCCTTCCGCCGCTAGATGTGGCTAGCAGTATGCTTTGTGAATCAGTGTGCCAACATTTATCAAGCTGAGAGGATGTGTTAATAAGTTCAGTGCGTTTTTGTTAGGTTATGTTTTAGTGATCCGCCGATTTTTTACAGCTGATATGACGGATTTTAAGGAGCAAAGAATCTGCATCAAATTTTGTTTCGGTCTTAAAAAAAACTGCTGCAGAAACACACCGAATGCTACAGGAAGCCTTCGGAGATAATGCCATGAGGCAAAGCAAAACTTTTTATGGTACAAACGCTTCAAGGACGGATGAAAGTCTGTCAAGGACGATGAACGTTCTGGACGACCGTCGACAAGCACAACACCGGAAAACATAGAAAAGTTCGCGAAGCTATCCTAGCAGATCGTAGGCAAACAATCCACGATTTTTATGAGATAGTAGGACTGTCATACGGCACCGTTCAACGCATTTTGGTGGACAATTTGAAAAAGAAACGCATTTCTGCGAGATTTGTGCCAAGACTGCTGAGCGACGATTAGAAGGTCCATCGCTTTTCTGTCTGCAGGGAAATCAAACAAAAAGCCAGAGACGACCCCAACTTCATCTCCAATATCATAACCGGCGATGAAACATGGGTGTATGATTATGACCCTGAGACCAAGCAGCAGTCGTCGCAGTGGAATTCGCCAAATTCACCGCGGCCGAAAAGAGCGCGTCAAGTTCGCAGCACTGTCAAGTTCGCAGCACTGTCAAGTTCGCAGCACTGTCAAGTTCGCAGCACTGTCAAGTTCGCAGCACTGTCAAGTCCACGTTGATCTTTTTTTTTTTTTTTGACATCCAAGGGACTGTCTACAAGGAATTCGTGCCCGCTAGTCAAACCGTCAATGGCAAATGGACGCTCCGAAACCTCTCAGTAAACTGTGAGGTTTTGGAGCGGCTGAGGGAAGGCATTCGGCGCAGACGTCCACACACGTGGAAGAATAATTGGTTTCTCCACCATGACACCGCGCCCGCTCACACATCACTCGTTGTTCGACAATTCCTGACTTCCAAAAACGTTACAGTGATTCCCCACTCCCATACCCCTATTCGTCTGACCTCGCCCCTGAGAATTTTTCCTATTCCCCAAGATGGAATTACGGCTGAAAGGGCGTCGTTTTGACACGAATAAGGAGATCGACGTAGCATCGCAAGAGGTTATCGACACACGTATTTTAGAACTTCCAGGGATGCATGAAATAATGGGAAACACGCTGGGATCACTGTGTGCATGCCCGAGGGAACTACTTCGAAGGCGACGGTGGAAACTAGGAGTTACGGTAAGAAATTTTTTATGGTCAAATTCCCCGAATTTTTTGGTAGTACCTCTTAGGTTACAGTGTTATGACCAAGTATACATGGAATTATGGTGAATCATCCATCTGTATTATAAGTGAGATGGAGCAGATACAATGGAATTATAATAACAGTTATTATAGAACATATAAAGGTAATTTTGACGTTTTGCTGACCGTGCATCTCAGTATATTTATCTCAGTAATTAACTAACTTGGTGCACAAAATTTTTGTTTTAAAATAAGTTTAGTTCATGCCTCTACGTGTTTCGAGCATATGTGCTCGAAACATGTAGAAGCATGAAATAAACGTATTGTAAAACAAAACTTTTGTGCATAAAGTTGGTTAATTACTTAGATAAATATAAATTTAAATATAAAAATATATACTAACGTAAGTGTCTATTCATTACAATATACAAAATATTCAAATACTATTCGATACTCAAGCAATGCAGTACAATGTCACAGAGTGTAAACTATACATGTTAGTAATGTAAGATTTATAGTTTACCCTCTGTGGCACTGTACTGCATTGCTTGCATTTTGACTTTATATTTAAATGATAGACACTAATACTATTACATTTACTTTTATATCCTTTATAATTAATGTTATTATAATTCCACTGTGTCTACTTCATCTAAAGTACAATATACAGGGTGGCGCGGATCCGACTAACACATTTGAAATGGTCATAAGTAATATATGGAAACAGGAAAAAATAAGCGACACCGTCCAAGTATGCTATTTATTACCCACAGATTACAAGCTTATTTTCTGAACATCAGGCAGATGGCCTCCGTTTACATCAATGCATTGTTGCAAGCGTGTCTGGAAGTTGCCGTACACGCGCCT
>Ga0123353_10017741_pt1 | contig 10484 bp, 2 predicted proteins | sample TergutLab28metaG_3_FD_92763 | JGI IMG/M metagenome (GOLD analysis project Ga0123353, IMG submission 92763) | Labiotermes labralis P3 segment gut microbial communities from Petit-Saut dam, French Guiana - Lab288 P3 | ecosystem: Host-associated > Arthropoda: Insects > Digestive system > Gut ... | reverse complement strand
GCACACGCACACACGCACCCACACACATACACACACACACATGCGCGCGCGCACAAACACAAATTTTGTCTCAGATACTTCCCCCAACACGTAGGTGTTTTCACATATCACGGTCATCAATAAAGTGTATTTTGACACATTACATTTCAAACGGAGCGAGAAAACGTTTAGAGCTCTGACGGCTCCCAGGTAGTGCCTATTGTTCCTTCCTGGAAGTAAAGTCACGTCGTCAAGAAGGTACAATGAAAGGAACTGAAATGTGTGATTGTGGCGAATTTGGGTTGATTTTTGTGTTTGGTGGTTGGAGGACTGCAGTAAGACGAAATTTAATAATGTTTGGATTACTGAATTGCGGTGGTAGAGTTTCAAGTTGCTATTCTTTGGGAGGTGCATGAAGTAAGCAGTGAAAACAAAATTTTGTTACCAGCTCAGCAGTTGTAGCAGGACCGAGAAACACAACGTAAAGCCTTAATCGAATTTGCCAGAAAAATGAGAAAACTATTTCAGTCCATTCCTCACGGAAGAACATCGCATTATTGGACGTTTAAGGGATATCGCCCGATTGTCCTTCTGATAGCAGTAGCATGAGTATAAAAGTGATTATGGAGCAATGAGGGAATTAAATACACAATGAAAATGTAACCAGAATTCTGTCATGAAAAGGAAGAGACGCGAAATGAAAATTGGGGTCTTCGTGGAATGATACCTACAAGGGAAAACGAAAATACACTGAGGACCTTTCACAGAGCCACTTTGTCTACCACAAATCTCACAAGTACCTGCGTCTAAATAATATTTTAACAGGACAGGCACTGAACATATAACGTAATATTGAGGCGCGGTCGTGAAAAATTGCTGCAGTGCAAAAGCAATTAATATTATATGTTCTGAGTTTGTGTCTCTAGCCTTAGTTATCCAGCACACCAAGCGCATGCGCCGTTTTGTGTTTTCATCTGTGGCGTCTCCGACTCTACCACATTTTTCCACATTTTCCCATATACGATACGCCTTTCGCAATAATGCTATCGAACATAAAATATGTTTTAACTTTCCCTGCAATTTTTGTCTGAAACATTTCCCTTTTTAAGAATACAGAATTATATTACCATAAATGTGCATAGGTCTTCACGTAAGAGCTCTTTATTTTTGTCACATGACAATGAAACTTAAATTTCCTTGAAACATTTTAGAAACGTAACCAAATATCAAATTCCATGAAAATCCGTTCAGTGGGAGCTGAGTTTTTCCATGTGAATGGGGGCATAGACGGAAGGACGGAAGGACGGAGAGACATGACGGAGCTAAGAGTCGCTTTTCACAATTTTGCGAACGTGCCTAAAATTTATTTCCTACGTCACAGTGAACACTCTACATTAAAGAAACCTACGTTCTGTGACAGGGATGTGACAGCAGCACTACCACATGATCTGCTGTGTGGACCATTCATTAATAAGGATCGTAATGTTGACGACGACGCTACCTCCTCAACTGTTATATTCTTCTTTCTCAACTGCTTCTATAACCGGTCGTCGCGATCATCCAGGAAGTACTGCCACTTCGTAGTGAGGAGGTCATGGTTTCAATTCTAAGTGCAGAGACCGCCTATAATTAAATGTTTTCTCCTATCATCCTCAGTGTTTTTACGAAGGTACTGGGATAGTATCTGCAGTTACATCACGACTACTTCCTTCCACTTCTTTTACACTGTACTAGTCGCACATTCGTTGGTATGTAATGTGTGAATGAATTTTCCGTTAATGTACCATAAAAAGCAATTAAATTAACAAATATTTATCTTCATTGTTGTCTTCTAGTGTTCAAGGAAAGTCAACATGCTTGTTACTGTTTCGGTTTACTTACTTACTCCATGTAGCAAAGTCCTTCTTCGTAAGTTAACAGGTTTTCAGCCAGTCAAGAAATCAGCAGCATTTTATGGAGCCCGAAGGTTCATTAACACATTCACAACTACCCACCACATGTCCCTAACCTGAGCCAGCTCGATCCAGTCCATACTCCCACATCGAACGTCCTGACGATCCATTTATTTTATTCTCCCACTTACACCTGTGTCTCCCAAGTGGTCTCTTTTCTTCAGGTTTCCCCACCAAAATTCTGTATACGCCTCTCCTCTACCCCACACGCGCTACATGTCCAGTCCATCTCATTCTTCTCGATTTTATCACCCAAGAAAGTGAGGTGTACTCTTCGGTTTAACTTTCATAATTCTAACCAAAAAAGTCTTCGTCCTGAACTGCGTACGAAATCTTTAGAGATACTTTGGCATTTCGGAATTATTTTCAGGCTTCACTTTACTACCGAATTACCTCTTCTGGCATGAAACCTTTCCCTACAGCACAGACAAGTATCATCAAAACGTCACTCGTGCATAGTCGGTACAGCTTGATTTGCAGGTTCCATTCTAATCATGGTTTCCCACTTCTTTTCCTGTAAACTTGAACAGTGTCGCCCTTTTCAGTAAATTTACATTTGAACATGTAATTATATGTAGCTGATAATCTGGTTGAACACTTTATTATCCAACTAATGCACAAATATATAAATCGTAGATACAATTAAAATTATAAAATATTTAAAAATGCTCCAACATGTTTCGGATCACAGAGGATCCATCATCAGGGAGCCTTGTACATTGCTTGGCTAAAATTACAAAAATGGTTCTATTGTGTCTGTTAACATGGACGTGGTCGGTGTTATGGCAGCATAATCTGACTACCTTACCTTGGTACGGCAGTACCTCCCTATACAGTGAACGCACAACAGGTCTGATTATGCTGCCATAACACCGACCACGTCCATGTTAACAGACACAATAGTACCATTTTTGTAATTTTAGCCAAGCAATGTACAATGCTCCCTGACGATGGATCCTCTGTGATCCGAAACATGTTGCAGCACTTTTAAATATTTAATAATTTTAATTGTATATACGATTTATATATTTGTGCATTAATTGGATAATAAAGTGTTTGATTTTCATTGATGCACGGTGCAAACATGAAGATTGATAATCCGGTATTTATTTTTACGTTTATTCTGCTTGACATGTCTCCCTGAGAAAGCAACAAGTTTGTGACGTCATACTCCCGGAAGTGATATACAGCACCTTCGACCTACATACACGCGTGGATAAGTCACGGGCAACTTGTATTAAGCTCCAGAAGCACAAACACCGTCTGTGAGAAGCATGAAAAAGCAATTAGTTATACCTCACGGTGGATTTGTTACATTTTTTTTTCCAATAACGTTTGGTGAAGACACCACAATACAGAATTCTTGTTAATGCGGGTTTTCCAGCCTCCCTTTACTTTCTCTCTCTTTGATCCTACTTTTCTCTTCCGAATTCTAGACTCAAACGCTCACCATTTTTAGGCGCATTCTCAAAATTGCGAAAATCTTTGTCATGGCTGCTTGTCATCCGTCCGCATGTAACAACTCGGCTCCAAGGGAGCGAATTTTTGTGATACTTGGCTTTTGAATATTTCCATCGAGAATACACAAGTTTGATTGAAACATGACAAGAAAACGTGTACTTTGTGTAAAGACCAATGTACACATACAATTATACCTGGCTGTATTCTTCTTAGAATGAGAAATATTTCTGAGAAAAGTTGTAGAGAAAAGCAGAAAATGTTCAGTATCGTTTATCCGAAAATCGTGCGCTTTGCATGCCGGAAAACTAAAGCTACAGACACACACTCAGTATATGTAATACGTATGGTTCTTAAGCTACAACAATGGATAAGCTAACGCCTTTCGTTTATACGTTATAAATAAATTACCTGTCCTGTTTTATCTTACCTTAGGTCATGGGTTTCCAAACCGCGGACAGCCAGGTTGTATTATGGGACCCGCGGACACATTTGTAAATTGTGTGTAAATTACAAAACACAAACAATAATTTAGGCGGTTAGATTTATCGCTTATTATCATTTTACCATGTGAGACTCGCGAACTAGCCCAAAGTAGGTCATGAAATGTGTGAAGGCATGTGGCTGAGGTTGAGGTGTCAATTTCAAAGGCCATGTAGGCAGAACAGACAAAATTTTGAATATTATCACATTTTGGAATACGCTGCACTGTGACGGCTACCAATATGTCGGAGGAAACTCAACCCTCCATCTGTTATCGAAAGAAAGCATCAGATTCTTCTGTAACAGTGACATATTTTTGCTAAACTACACGGCGTCACAACCCAGAGACCAACAACCATAAGTATTTTCGGAGTGAGACAGTCAACTTGAGAAGTAATTTTACAGTTTCATACAGGGCTAGAACTGGGAACAATGAGGAAAATCTTGTAAATGCGATGCTTTAATTTAGTGCTGTTGTATGAAATGAACGCGTTACTTTACTGTATCAACTAGAATGTCGTTGTGGTGCGTTCCTGCCCAATTTGAACACCGGTTTTGTACACTTCAATGCTTCTGTTTTTAGATAAATTATTCAAAGACGTAGAACCTTTTATGTTGAAAAGGCGTCATTTAACAACCCACATGTAAGTCATGTTTAAAGATGAGAGCTCAGGTCGCTTTGCCCCGTACGATATATTTCCTTCTATCAGTTGCTGAGAATTCTGGGGTTCCATTGGAAATTCCTTCGGATGTACACAGTATGACGTCACGCGGTCGCGCTTGCCTTACTTTATGAGACGAGGGACTGCCTAGCCCTCTGGTTATATCATTAGTATGTATTGTCCGGCCGAGGCCACTAGGTGATTAATGTCCTGGACAGGGCCTGCCTTGTTACACACGACAACAGAGCCTGATCCTCAAAACACAGGGGCTGTAAAACTGCGGGCCATGTCTCTGACTTCGGCGACTTGTTAACAAATGAAGACATGCTTGTCTTGAATCATTAGGGATAGTATATTCTCTGGGGGCTCTCTGCACAACATGGGAAAGTCACCTCTTGAAAAAAAAAAAAACAGAATGTGTCAACCGCGAGATGGAATATTTGTTGGCGAATATCACTATTTTCTTATTTCCGGTCATAAAACGGCCTAGGTATCACATTTCGGGAAATAGCCTAATACACAGTGTCATAAACAGTGGGTAATACGTGTAGGTTCAAGAAATTTTTTTTATGTCTCGCTTACTTTCTTTCCATTAGTACTTTTATCTTGGTCTTCTCCACCTGTCGGGTATGTGTATCTGTATCTACAGTTTATTTAACGACACCGTCAGTGAGTACCGCCCATCTGTTATTGAAATCAAGGGGTTTATACTATTTGCGATAACAATGCCGCTCTGGGAATAAAGTGGAGACAAAAATACAGGACATTGTGTGTGGAAAATTCGGAAATTTTGAATTTTACTTCATGTGGTGCTCACACAGGTATTCCTAAAATTTTCTTTAACGATACTGTAAACACGTTGCAGGTAAAAACTCTTACCTTATTTAAAACCACGACGAACAGTTGAGGACACACACCACTGTTACAACAGATGACAGGAAAAAGAACTAGTGTGGCCACGCTGTTGCAAAATGCTGCAAATAAAATCTAAATTCAAGTGTTGAAAAATAAGGGTTCATTACTTCCATCTCTGAGTAAAACTATTTATGAGACACGCGCTACATAAGCACTCCTTGCCTTAATAGTTGAGAAGGATCCATGTATTTCGCCCATAAATAAACAATCGCATTACGGCAACATTTATTTAAATGGAACATTCCTCCCTTTCTCTGTGAAGAATAACCCACTAAGTTACATCAAATAACACAGATGGTCTAAGTGTGGGACGTCAACGCTTAACTAAATTCCTTGGCCTTATGGATTTTATGGTGGAATGCACTCAACTAAATGTAACTAAGGCCGAATTCAATAAGTGTTTTATTACTCTACCACTCCAGGCAGCTTCATGTTGGCGGAATGTTTTAGTTCCAAGAAGAACGTGTGTCAATGCTCAACTCCGTTTCTTTTAAACTTGTAAACTACTTCTCTCACAGTGAAAGGCTCTGGTAAAACAGCTGATGGCTGTCATGCCTGCCTGCCGGAATAATCGATACTATATAAAATAAGGCGAACTGCAATTAATATGATAGGCGCCTTTGGGAAGCGCCTATTGAAACCACTCTGTCATCAGTCCGTCTGCCTCTTTGTATTCATGAAAGAATTCGAGAACTACTCAATGGATCTTTGTGAAATTTAATTCTGGACGGTGGGCCCATTTAAATTGTGACTAAAGACAGCAGGCTAGTGACCGACAATTTTACACAGAGAGTACACATGCATTACTATGCACATCTGGAGGGTACTCAAGAAAAGGAGACATCCACCGAGTACACTACAGTGATACCACCCGCACTCGCACTTATATACCTGCCCCCTTCCACAACCTGTTATGCACCTACCCGCCCACATCCGGTGACTCGCCTTCCATTGGCTACTCCACCAGCCTGCCAGAACCCTGTCAGGTATAAATGCACCACACATCCCATCCCCTGTCATACTTCGTCCACCTGCCTATGAAGGTGGAACTGATAGAGGATTCCGAAACTTCGGCTATTAGAAATCAGACGCCGGGGAATTACCCAAAAGAAAATATATTACACCTGGAGGGTAACTCATTTCACATTCATAAATAAGTTGAAAAGAAACGTTTAAAATAATAATACGTATCTTCACTCTTATGTCCAAAGCCGTTTCATCCTTTAGTTTTAAATTTTTCTAAAAGATTGAACACAAGGAGAGAATTACGACAGAACTGATGCTATGATTAAATTTCCTAACGTATACTTTGCAGCACCTAATTCAAACTAAGTCTCTTGCTACTGCTATACACTTTATTACCCGTGATGGTAAAGGATTGTGGCGCACTTTTTAAATAATAATTAAAATGGGAAACTGAAATGCCTTGAAAACTATGTCCTCCTTTACTAGCCTGTGCTTTAAAATTCTCTACATGCATTAAGTTGGAACTGAACCTTAGTCTTTAGAGTAAGAAGCTGTGGCGCCGCCCCGTGCCTCACATTATTAGGTTCTGGTAGTCATAGCGTTTAAAATTATTTTTGTCTAAACAAGTTATCTGACAAGATGACATCATTGTGAATCTGAACTCTTTCAGTGCGTATTTGTACGGAATTGGATTGTGCGGTTCAGTTAACAAGACTTTAAATACATCATGCTATAAAGCACGTAATAATGTGATGAGGGGTGAATACTGAATTTGGAAAAATGTGGAGAGAAATTTGTGACCTAATTTGACGCACTGTCGAGAATCTACCGGGAGAAAGAGAGAAAAATCTAAAAATCCTTCAGCCAGAATACCTGGCCTCTGGACTTAGATTCAACACGGGCCCTCCTGGAAATGAAGCAAGAGTCATATCCTATTGCAGCGATCTCCGAACGTTTTTTTTTTCCTCGTGTGCTAATCTCAAAACCCAAAGAGGCACACGTACCAGTAGGTACTAATAATTTGAATGCCTAATTTCAGAATACTAGTCTTCCGAGATATTTTACTAGAGTCTTCGAATCTGCCAACCAGCGAAACAACAGCACTGTGTGCAGTTGCTACTTCTAATATAACGCGATTAGACGACAGGGGAGAGTCTGTATTTATAGTCGAACAATGAAATAGTATCTTCGTGTACAATTTATGAATTTTTCTCCATTTTCCAACACATTTAAAGCAATATTATTAGTGCGATTAACGTTTCTAAATTTTAATTATTGAAGAAATATTAAATTTCTTTGCCTACCACACTTGGAAAAGGACTGCTCTATTGCACCTGCGATAACCGTGTGGCTCGCGCCTGTCACTGGCGTCGTCCGCGCTGGATGCGTTTACAAAGACAGGAATTAGTGTTGCTACCGTACGTTTGACTTGATGTTTCAAGACATGGTACGTCAAGGCCGTTACTCATGATCTAGTGCGACGCTTGTTTCAAATCCATGGTACATTAAAATGTGTGATGTCGAATGTGCTTCAAGTCATATTTAAAAAGTGTATCCGTTTCTGAGACACATTTATTAAATTCTAAAGTACAATAATATACCTAAAGGTGGTAACTTCGCACACCCCACCAAAAGAATGGAATATATGCTGCATGAAACTCTTTGGTCTTCATCACTTTGCTCTCGAAGTACCGGCCTGTCGGTTCGTATCCCGTTTAGAGTTACACGGACTATCCTGTCGTATTGATCGTTTTGATAAATCACCGTCAAATCGGTAGCAAAACAAAGGACTGCATTTGTCTGAAAGTGACATAAAGGACACGTGCATTTAAAGGGTGAGCTTTAGTTGGTGCAGTCCAATTTGGTTTTGCCGGCTTCATCACAGGTGAAAGAGATTGTGTAGTGAACAAAGCGTTGAAATTTCTATTGAATTCATGCCTTCCAAATTCCAACATGAATACCAAAACCCTAATGGACACAAACTGTTTCACATAGACTATCTATACGCTGCATTTCATTATTTTTATTTCTTGTTAAGACCGCGCCCTTTTGCGTCGCGATAAAAGCTGTAGGCTTGTATTTGTAAGCTCCCACTTTAACATTTTAAAGTACACCGTGACTTTACGTAACGCTAAGTTTAAGATTCAAAGGTTTTACTTGGTGATCACATTGGCTTTACGTGCTTTACATGAATATCAGAAAAAAACAACAAATTTTGTACCTTACACAGCGTTAACCATTTTGGCGCCGGAATTATTTTTTTTTAATTTTAGCACACCCTGTATATAAAATGTGAATAATACGGGAACCAAATATGTTAAAATTATGAAACAAACAGCATTTTTAATAGAAAAAAACTGAGAATATATACCATGTTTAAAATATTCAGTACATATATTTGTTGAATAAATATATAAAATGCAACTTTAGAGGTTAGCGGTGCGGTACGAACACTATAGTTGACATTAGGCGTCTAGAGGTTAAACAGACTGCTTTTTATAAACGAGATGGAGTGTGTTTATTGCGCGGTACGCACTGAATCCTTTTACATAACACAGATACATTTCGTATGTAAAGTGTCAATATCGACAGGATTATCACTATCCCGACTGAGACTAACACTTGACTTAATTCAAGGACAATATCTCAACTAAACCACTCAGTGTTTCTTTAACGTCATTTCAAATTACATCATCAAGCCGTCTGGAGTTGGGTAAATGAAAATCGCCGAATAAAACGCCGATTCTTGTTCCTTGTTTCAGTCGCTAAAGGCACAGTCATCACTGCGCAGGGAAGAAATGCTTTTGTGTTCAGTGGCAATTAACTGTACAGTAGACGGAATTGTAGGCTTTACCGACGGCAAAAAATCTAGTATTTTTACACATGTCATAAAACTCCAAATATTTATCACGGTTTTTGGCACACCGATATTGATACGGTCTTAAATAGTCCATTGCCTCATCCTCTACCTTAATCCTGAGTCCCTTACACACAAAGAGAAATGCTAATATTATTTGAATCCATGTAACTTAAGTAGCTCTTGTAGTAAACAGGCAGTGAATAATTCAGAATTTAGCTTGTTAATCTAGGTACACAACACTTCAGAACTAAACTTAAATGATAGTTAGCCTTGCACTGTGGCCGCGTTGACTCCTGAAATTAAGCGAATAACAAGAAGCTAGCAAATGAAGTCACGCATGGGATATAGTTGTGATGAACATAATGATAACAAATCTTTTGACATTTTGGCTTTGTAGATTTTGATGTCGTGTAGCTTGGTATGTAAGTGCCACCATTATCGGAGTTATTCCTCTGAAATGTTTGTGTAACTGGATGCCATATTTCACTGTCACATTCCCTAACACGAGGACCTCGATAACAACAAGAGTGAGAACCTCAAATCACTCTATACCAATGTCGGGGATCGAGCTCAGGCACTATGTTCTGGGATTGAGGCCAGGCTAATTGCAGCTACAATTCAGCGCTGTGCAGGGAGGCATTACAGGTATGTGTTTGATTATTTTGAAGTACTACTAATGCATCTACGTTTGATGTTCTGTTAGGGCAACGGCTTATCTCTAATTGCCGGAGATATGAACACAAGTTCCGCCTCAATTAACCTTTTGATGCCTAATGTCAACTATAGTGGTCGTTCCGCACCGCTAACCTCTAAAGTTGCATTTTATGTATTTATTCAACAAAAATAGGTACTGAATATTTTAAACGTGGTATATACTCTCCGTTTCTTTCTCTTCAAAATGCAGTTTGTTTCATAATTCTAACGTATTTGGTGCCTGTTTTATTCACATTTTATATACAGGGTGTGCTAAAATTAAAAAAAAAATTCCGGCGCCAAAAGGTTAACGTAAGTGCTATTCACGCTACAGTAGTGTAATAGTATCAATTGATCAGGATCTGACTTTAATCACTATTGAGCTGGATTCAGCATGGGACTTGGGTATGGCTTATTTAACGATGCTGCTAGTATCTCAGATAGTATATTTTAGAATGAAGAGATCTTGAGTGAAAAACAAATTTGAAATAATGTTTATTATCATACCAACTTCTT
>Ga0123353_10017739_pt1 | contig 10485 bp, 9 predicted proteins | sample TergutLab28metaG_3_FD_92763 | JGI IMG/M metagenome (GOLD analysis project Ga0123353, IMG submission 92763) | Labiotermes labralis P3 segment gut microbial communities from Petit-Saut dam, French Guiana - Lab288 P3 | ecosystem: Host-associated > Arthropoda: Insects > Digestive system > Gut ... | reverse complement strand
CTTTGCTCGTTCGGAATAACTATGGCACTTTGGCAGGGCAGATCAAGGAGAAAACCTACTGGCGGTAGACTCATCCTCAGTAAAGGCAAGAGAAGGTACGAGATAGGCACGGAGAAGCAGTTCACCAAGGTGGGCGCACAGAGCCTCAAGAGATACCGCGGCTTCGGCGGTAACGTCAAGATAAGGATGCTCGCTGCCGAATACGCCAACGTCGTCGACAGGAAGACCAACAAGGTCACGAAGGTCAAGATACTTGGAGTGAAGACGAACCCGGCCGACCCTAACTTCGTTCAGCGCAGTCTCATCAACAAGGGCGCGACCATCAAGACCGACCTCGGTGACGCTGTCATAACGTCGAGGCCGGGACAGGACGGGGCCGTCAACGCGGTCCTGCTGGAATGATCCGGATATCATGACATACGACAAGGACAACGCGATCGTGCTGTGGCCCGAGTATTTTGAGGCCGGCCGCAAACGATCCGAAGGTCGCCGTGTCCCGAAGGAACTGTGCGTCAAGGAGCCTAGTCTGGACATCATCGCCAAAGCGGCCGCCATACTCGATCTGGAATATGAGATATTCGACGATGCCGCCTATCCGGGTAACTGGAGAGCGAAACGCGGCTGTGTCCGCGTGGAGAAGGGTAAGATAAAGAAGTCCGAGCTTCTGGTGAAGGTCGGGCAGTGTCTCATCGACAATCAGTGATCTCTCTTATGTCATAGGCAGAGGTCTTGTTCCTTAATGTCGGAACACTACCTAAACTCTCCGTTCTACGAAAAAAGAGCATATATGTCAATTTTCAGGAGATTTTTGTTCCTGCGGCGGTTTTGCGGAAGAATGAGCTGTACATTTTAATTATTACCTGTATGATTACGTCGCATGATATCGCGTTTGGAATCGAAGATCATCGACGAGAACTGCGAGGCGCTCGGCGTGCCCATCGACACGCTGATGGACAATGCGGGCGAGGCGCTATTCGAGGTTCTGGTGAATAAGTTCGGCGAAAAGAGGATATTGATAGTTTGCGGGGTCGGCAACAACGGCGGTGACGGGATGTCGTGCGCTAGACGCTTGGGAAAGAAGGCGACAGTTGCGATGATGTTCCCTCCCTCCGAAATAAAAAGTGCCGCGGCGAGGCGCCAGTTCGAAACGCTTCCCAAGAAGCACGTAATGTTCTCGGATGTCTCATTGGACCACTATGATGTGATCGTTGACTGCGTCCTCGGAGTGGGTGCTAGGACCCTCACAGATCCGTTGCTGAGGGATTATCTGAAAAAATTGAAGAGCTTCAAAGGGCAGATCGTTTCCGCGGACATACCTACCGGTTTCGGTACGAAGGATGCCGTGACGCCTGACATAACCGTGACGTTCCATGATATAAAGGACGGGATGACTGAGGCCAACAGCGGTAAGATCATCGTCGCCGACATCGGGATACCCCGAGAGGCGATACACTGCGTCGGCGTCGGCGATATGCTTCGCTATCCTATACCGAATGCTGACTCTCACAAAGGGGAGAACGGCAGACTGCTCGTCATAGGCGGCGGACCTTATGTCGGTGCGCCGGCCATGTCGGCGATGGCCGCTCTGAGGACGGGAGTGGACATAGTGCGCGTCGCCGTGCCGAAGAGATGTTTCGTACCGGTCGCTTCGATGACACCGTCGTTCGTCATGCACGAGCTTCCTGATGACATACTGAGAGAGATCGATGTCAAACACCTGCTTGAGCTTTCGAAGAAGGTCGATGCCGTACTGATAGGTCCGGGGCTGGGGACAGACGACGACACAATGGCCGCGGTGCGCGAGTTCATATTGAGATGCGATAAACCCACGGTGGTCGATGCCGACGCGATCGTCGCTATAGCGTCGATGGCCGTCCTCTCGAGAGAGGTTATCGTGACCCCACATAAACACGAGTTCGAGGAGTTCTCCGGTTTTGCATTGGCGAGCTGCGATCTGATGAGCATCGCGAAGAAGAGGAACGTGACGATGATCCTGAAAGGTGAGACCGATGTCATCGTGAGCAATGACAAGAAGAAGATCAACAACTCCGGAACGCCGGCGATGACCGTCGGCGGCACGGGAGATGTCCTGTCAGGAATAGTCGCCGGGCTTCTGTCCAAGGGAATGGACAAGTTCAACTCCGCATGCCTGGGGGCGTTCATATGCGGGACGGCCGGTGAGATGGCGTTCAAAGAGTTCTCGTACGGACTGACCGCGACCGATGTCATAGACATGATACCGAAGGTCCTGAGGGACAACTTGAAAGGATGACGGACATTCAGCCCGTTCACGGCCATCCTGCGCTGCGCATAGACGGCACCATTGTAGTAGCTGATCTGCACATAGGTGTCGAGAGCCATCTCGGTAGCAAGGGGTTCCATCTTCCGTCAAGGACGATGATGATGAGGGACGACCTTCTGAGCATCTCCGGTGATGCTTCACGACTGATTGTCCTGGGCGACGTGAAGGATTCCGTCCCAGGGTCGACGAAGCAGGAGTTCCAGGAGATACCGGAGTTCTTTCAAGCTATGCTCGAACACTTCGAGACGGTGGACGTGGTCATCGGGAACCATGATACCCAGATAGATGATTTTTTGCCGAAGCACGTGAACATCCGTCCCGCCGCGGGATTTAAGATCGGGGATGTCGGACTTGTTCACGGGCACACTTGGCCCTCGGCCGATGTGATGACGTCAAAGGTTCTCGTCACAGCGCACAACCACCCGACGGTGATGTTCTCTGACGGTCTCGGGAAAAGGACGACGGAACCGTGCTGGTTCAGAGCGGCGTTCAGGGATGTTGTTGGTGATTACGCAGAACACCCTGAGGAGATGATAATGATGCCTTCGTTCAACCGCCTTCTCGGCGGATCGCCGGTGAACGTGAAAGAGGAACGTTTCCTGGGCCCACTGATGACCGCGGATGTGATCGACATCGACGAAGCGAAGGTGTTCCTGCTTGACGGCATATTCCTCGGGAAGAGAAAGGACATCCTGGTTGACGGGAAATATAAAGAATAAGATAAGAGGGGTTTTGCCCCTCCGTTAGTGTTTAGTTGCGCGACACAACGTCGTACACGGAACCGTCGGAGTTCTTGATTGTTACCTTCAGCGGCATCTGTCCCGGTAGGCTGTGCGTTGCACAGGAGTTGCACGGGTCGTACGCGCGGAACGCCATCTCGGCCATGTTCAGAAGACCGGGGGACACTTCGAAGTTCTTTATCAGTGCCTTCGCGGCCTTCGCGACGGACATGTTCATCGGACCGTTGTTGTTGGTCGTCCCGACCACCATGTTGCATGCCGTGACGATGCCGTTCTCGTCGCATATGTAGTCATGCGTGAGCGTGCCCCTCGGCGCCTCTATGCATCCCACTCCGCGTCCTCCGGGCACGATGTCCTTCTGCTTTATGTCGCTGTTGCACAGGTCCTTGTCGGACGCGTTCTCCAGGCAGCGTTCGGCCGCATAGATCATCTCTAGTATCCTTGCCCAGTGCGTCGCCAGCGTGAAGTGTATCGGTCCCGTCACGCCGAGGTCCTTGAAGAATCCCTTGTACTCAAGGTACTTCTCCTGCGCATACGGCGTCGTGAAACCGTCCGCCACATTCAACCTTGAGAGCGGCGTGGCACGGTACATACCGCTGTCCGGGCCGTCCACCAGTCCTTTGTATCCGACGTTCTTGAGGTACGGGAACTTCTCGTACGACCACGGCTCCACTGCCTCGGCCACATGGCCCAGGTAGTTGAACGCGTCGTATCTGGCGAATTCCTTTCCGCTCGGGTCGACCACTTTCACCTGTCCGTCATGGAACTCCACCTTGTCGTCCTTGTTGACTATCCCCATGTAGTACGTCTCATGGTAGTACAGGTCGGGGTTCTTTATTATGTCCACATAGTCCTTGTTCTTCAGAACGACATCAGTGAACACGTTCAGCGATGTCTTGGCAAAGTCCACCAGGTTCTCGGCGATCGAGATCATCTCCTTCTGACCGTCCTTGGATATCCCTATCGACACTCCGCCGGGGACACCCATCACCGGGTGCGTCGCCTTGCCGCCGATCATCGCCTGTATCTTCTGTGCCTGCGAGCGCGCCTTCAGTACGGCGCTACCGAGTTCAAGACCGACCGCACCGACCACTCCGAGGACGTTCCTCGTCGCAGCGGGGTGCGCCGGACCCAGCACGAAGTCGGGCGATGCCAGCGCATAGAAGTGCGCTATGTGGCTGTGCACGAAGTGTGCGTTGTAGAACAGATCGCGTATGCGGAATGCTGTCTCGGTCGGCGTGGTGTTGTAACAACCGTCTATCGCCTTCGTCGATGCAAGGTGGTGCGCGCCGGGGCACACACCGCAGAGCCTCGCAGTGATCTGGTTCAGCTCGGTCACCTTTCTGCCGACGCAGAACCTCTCGAAGCCTCTCAGCTCCGGCACCTGCCAGTAGACGTTACTGACGTTCCCGCTGTTGTCAAGGAATATCTCTATCTTCCCGTGACCTTCGAGACGCGTTATCGGGTCCACCGTTATCCTCTTAGAATCTATCTTCTTCTTCTCATCCCAAATGATAGGTCCGGACATCTCACTGACCTCCTTTCTTCTCGACGACAGATCTCCTGATCAGCGCCTTGGACATTGTGAACGCATAGAAGTACCCCAGAGGGTCCTTCACTGAGGACATTATCTCTATTATGTCGTCCTCGCCGCATATCGGGTCCTTGTCGAGCACCGGGAACAGGGAGGCGACCGCTGTGAACACGCTCGCTCCCATCTCCGAAACTATGCTCGTCGGTCCGTAGCAGCCGCGGCACGGCTGCGCTGCGCGCGTACATTTCGCATCGCATCCTCCGATCGTCGCCGGGCCGAGGCACAGTATGCCCTGGTCCATCAGACAGAGTTCCGGATCGACGTCTATCTCGTGAGGCTCGACTATCTTCGTTATCCTTCTCGACTCCTTCTTGCGCGGACACTCTTCACAGAGGGTCTTCGACGACACTCCGATCATCGTTCCCTTCGGAGGAAGGGCGACGCCGTTGTACACGAAGTCCGCCACGGCCGCCACAAGCTGTCTTATGGATTCCTGCGTGGGCGGACATCCGGGTATGGAGTAGTCTATATCTATCACCTGATCAAGCGACTTGACCGTGTCGTAAAGCAACGGGAGCGTTACCTCGCCGTCCTCCGTCATGACGGAGGTCTGCGGCAGCACCGGTGCGGACTGCATGTCCTGGAACGCCTTCATCGACGGTACCTGCTTGTACACGTAGTCAAGTATCTCGTCCTTTCCGCCGGGCACGAGGTTCGCGAGCGCCGGCGATCCGCCGAAGCATGCGCACGTACCGTATGAAACGACGAGCAGTGACTTCTGCCTGAGCAGCTTGACCATGTGCTCGTTCTCGGTGTTCCTCACGGCACCGTTGATTATCGACACCGTGATCTCCTTGTCACCGAGGATCGCAACATCATGTTCTTTACCGTCGGTGGCGATCGGCCACATGACTATGTCAGCCATATCGCCTACCGTGAGTATGCGCTCGTCGGTATCAAGCATCGAAACGTCGCAACCTCCGCATCCGGCGGCCCAGTAGATCGCCATTTTGATCTTTCCTCCGGGCGGTGCACCGGGGAGCAGCGGGAACGCGTCCATCGGGTTCACGTACTCCTTCTTGGCCGACACAGCAGCGGCCGCAACGGGTGCGGCAGCGGCGGGTGCCGCTTTCACGGGGGCCGCCTTCGCTGGTGCCTTCTTCTCCTCTTTGTGGTCGGCGCATTCACAGCACTCCTCCTCCTTCTTCTTCTTGGCGAACAGTCTGTCAAAGAATCCCATTTAACCCACCTCCTTGAGCGGTGTCGGGCCCAGTTCTTTTATCGTGTTGACGAATGACGTGATAGTGTTCTGGAACTTCTCCCCCTCGGAGGCGGAGACCCATTCCAGCTTCAGCCTCTTCGGGTCGAAGCCGTACTGCTCAAGGACCATCCTGAGCAGTGCTATCCTTCTCCTCGCCCTGTAGTTGCCGCCTATGTAGTGGCAGTCCGCCGGGTGGCATCCCAGGATTATCACGCCGTCGGCGCCCTTCGCGAGCGCCCTGAGCGCATGCTCCGGGTCCACACGGGCGGAGCACATCGTTCTTATTATTCTGAAGTTCGTGGGCATCTGAAGCCTCGCAACACCGGCACCGTCGGCACCTGCGTACGAGCACCAGTTGCAGCAGAACGCTATGATCTTCGGTTCGAAGTCGGACATCACGCCACCTCCTCGAAGTCGAGGCATGCGTCTATCTCTGCCTGTATCTGGATGTTCGTGAATCCCTTCTGCTCCATCGCTGCGGACGGGCATGCCGCCACACAGCATCCGCATCCCTTGCAGAGACCGGGGTTGACATAGCTCTTGAGCCCGCCGACGCCGTCATCGACTATCTCGATGGCGTTGTACTCGCAGCATCCGACGCATATACCGCATCCGTCGCAGTGATCATCGTTGACCGATGCCACGATACCCTCGGATATGAGGTTGTCCTTGGACACTATCGTAAGCGCCCTGGCGGCCGCACCGGCGGCCTGGGCTATGCACTCGTCCATGAACTTGGGCCAGTGTGCCAGACCTGCGACGAACACTCCTTCCGTTGCGAAGTCCACCGGTCTCAGTTTCTGGTGGGCCTCGAAGTAGAAGCCGTCCTTGCTTATCGGGACCTTGAGCATCTTTGCGAGCTCTTCCTTCTCCTCTCTGTCCGGAGTTGTACCGCAGCTGAGAATAACGCGGTCCACCGGGACCTCGACCTCTTTGCCGAGTATCGTATCGAATGCCTTTACGCTGTTCCCTCCGTACGCCGGAAGACCGTCGCCGTCCTTGTACCTGAGGAATCTCACGCCGAGCGACGATGCCTCGTTGTAGAGCTCCTCGCGGAACCCGTACGTCCTGATGTCCTTGTGGAACACCGATATGTTGGCGGACGGGTCCGCCTTCTTTATCGCGATGGCGTTGGTGAGCGCATTGGCGCAGCACGTCCTGGAGCAGTACTTGGTATTGCCGTCCCTCGATCCGACGCACTGTATGAACGCCACGTCCTTTCCTTTGAACGTACCCTTACCGACGGCCAGCTCGGCCTCCGTCAAGGTCATGACCTTGTCGTCCTTGCCGTAGTTGAACTCAGTAGGCTTGTACTCGGACGCGCCCACCGCGAGTATGACTGCACCGACCGGGTACTCCTCGGATTCCAATTGAAGTTTGAAGTTACCGACGAATCCGGGGATGTCCTTCACCTTGGTGTTCTTGAACACCTTGATGAGTTCGTTAGCCTCCACCTTCTTCACAAGGTCCGTGACAAACTCGCCGAGGTTGACGCCGTCGACGGAGTAGTTCACTCCCGCGTATTTTGAGTATGATCCTCCCAGGTTCGCGCCCCTCTCCACGAGGTACACGGGGAATCCCTGTGCCGCAACGTCGAGTGCCGCGGACATGCCGGTGATGCCGCCGCCTATTATGGCGACCGATCCCGTGACGGGTATCCTCGTCCCCTCGAGCGGCTCGAGGAGAGCCGCCTTGGCTATGGCCATCCTAAGAAGGTCCTTGGATTTGGCCGTGGCCTTCTCGGGCTCGTGCATGTGGATCCACGAGCACTGGTCACGGATGTTGGCCATGTTGCATAAGTATTGATTCAGACCGCCTTCTTTGCATGCGTTCCTGAACAGGGGCTCATGCGTCCTCGGCGTGCATGAAGCGACGACCACTCTGTTGAGGTCGTGCTCCTTTATCGCCAGGGTTATCTCCTGCAGGCAGTCCTGCGCGCACGCGTACATCGATTTTGCGGAGTGTACGACGAACGGGAGCTTCTTCGAATATTCGGAGACCTCGTCGACGCTCACGGTACCGCCGATGTTGGTACCGCATGAGCACACCCATACGCCGACGCGCGGCTCTATGCCCGCGGTCGGCTTCTCCTCGGGGAACTGCTTCGGGGCGCACGGGACGAAGTTCTTGTCCACTATGAACGCACCTGCTTTCCCTGCCGCACCGGATGCCTCCGCGACGGATGTCGGGATGTCCTTCGGCGCTGCGAAGGCGCCGGTGACGAATATTCCCTCTCTGCTCGTCGAGAGCGGGTCCGAGACCTTGGTGTCGCAGAACCCGTACTTGTTGAGGTCGATGCCCAGTATCTTGGAGAACTCCTCCGCGCCGGTCGGCGGGTTGAGGCCTATGGATAACACTACGAGATCATATTCCGCCGTCTGCGGGTCGCCTGCGGCGTCCGTGAACGAGACCTTCAACCTCTTCGTCTCCGGGTCCTCTTCCACGCATGCCACGCGCGACGACCTGTGCATCTTTATCTTGTACTCATCCTCTGCCCTGTGGATGTACGCTTCGAACTCTTTCCCGTAGGACCTTATGTCCATGAAGAATATGTCCTCGTCTACAGTGGCGTGCTCCTTTGTGATTATCGCCTGCTTCGTGGCGTACATGCAGCACACCGATGAACAGTACTTCTGCGATCCTTTCTTCTCGCTTCTGGAACCGCAGCACTGTATGAATGCTATCTTCTTGGGCGCCTCACCGTTCGACGGACATTTTATGTGACCGTGATCCGGACCGGAGGCGCACATCATCCTCTCAAATTCCATTGCGGTGACGACATTCGCGAACCTTCCGTAACCGTATTCGGTGGAGAGTTTAGCGTCCCATGTCTGGAATCCGGTCGCACAGACGATCGAACCGATGTCGAGCGTTACCAATTCCTCTTTGTCCGCATAGTTGATGGCTTTCTTACCGCACGCCTTCTCGCAGAGACCGCACTTGTCGTTCAGTATCTTGCGGCAGAACGCTGGGTCGATGAGAGCGACCCTCGGAACTGCCTGTGCATGAGGTATGTATATCGCCTTTCTCGTGGTGAGCCCGTACTCATACTCATCAGGTATGTTCTTCGCCGGGCACTTTGTGATACAGTCGCCGCAGCCGGTACATTCGTCCATGTTGACGTATCTCGGCTTTTTCCTTACGGTCACCTTGAAGTCCCCGGCCTTTCCTTCGACCTTGACGACCTCGGAATAGGTCAGAACATCCACGTTCGGATGACCGTTACAATCCGCCATTTTCGGCGAGAGGATGCATGCGGAACAATCGTTCGTCGGGAAGGTCTTGTCGAGACGGCACATCTTTCCGCCTATCGTCGCATCTCTCTCGACGAGGTAGACATGGATGTCCCTGTCCGCAAGATCCAACGAAGCTTGGATCCCTGCTATTCCTCCACCAATAACCAATGCTGATTTTGTCAAATCTATGCCTCCGTTATATCCATAGTGTTTGGAACTGAAAAAGACGAATACAGTGAGGGTACTTTAACTCTTTCTACGTAACATTAATATATCTACCGTCTCGTATAGTAAGAGAACCGTCAAAGTTTGGCGAAAAAAGTCGGCGTTCGTGGCGAATATCCTTTGAAATTTTACAGAGCCAGACATTTGTTTTTTGAAGTGTGACAGGTTATATTTATGTAGTATTTTTACTACCGTTTATGCGTCTTGTACGAAATTGCTTCGTAATTGAACGAACCATATTTCTCAGTGATGCGGATGAAGAAGATTTATTGCTGTTCGCACATCGGGATGTATGAACGATCTCATGTTGGCGGCGATCGCCGCCGGTACCGCGGCGGCGCTTCTAGCCGTTCTGCTCGTACTCATGAGAGCGAGAAAGGACTCGTCCGGCTTTGCTGAGAACGGTCGCGCACCCCCAAAAAAGAGGACGGAGGGCCTGTGCGGCATATGCTTTGGCGCCGTCTCCAAAGAGGATATCCTCGCGAGATGCGGCTGCGGGCAGGCGTTCCATGACGCGTGCGCGGAACCCGTCGGTGCATGCCCCTACTGCAAGGCACCGTATGAGGAGTTGGTCCGCGATACTCCTGATTGCGTGACCTGTCCGTCGTGCGGCGCGGATGTTGCCGGCAGCGTCTGCGGGTGCGGAGCGGTGGTGAACCGGGACGGGACGTTCACATGCGGATGCGGTAACGCGCTGAGCGTGAGCGATCCGGTGTGCGGGAGATGCGGCACCGAATATGACGTATGCAAAGGCCGCGACAGGCGGTGACCTCGGAGGATATTGGACATGGTCGTGAAGGAGAAAAGAGGGAGAAGACGGTACATCGCGTTCACAGTGAGCACAGGCCTTACAAAGGAGTCGCTCATATCCGCTCTCCGGAAGGTCTGTGGCGACCCTCCGTATGTTATTCAATGCGCGGAGGGATGGGGCGTCGTCAGATGTCCGCACGACGCCGTTACCGTGACCGTTGACATCGTGCGGCTGGCGGACCCCTCATCCGTATCCCTCAGAACGTCCGGCACATTGAGGACATTGAGGGGGCTGTACCCTGAGCTTGAGAGACTCCGCCCTAAGAAGAGAATGTAAGGCATAAATACTCCCTTAAACTAACGGGGTTGAACAGAAGGAGGAAATGATCAAATGCAACCAGGACAAATGGCATACGACAGAGGGATAACCGTGTTCT
>Ga0123353_10017738_pt1 | contig 10485 bp, 9 predicted proteins | sample TergutLab28metaG_3_FD_92763 | JGI IMG/M metagenome (GOLD analysis project Ga0123353, IMG submission 92763) | Labiotermes labralis P3 segment gut microbial communities from Petit-Saut dam, French Guiana - Lab288 P3 | ecosystem: Host-associated > Arthropoda: Insects > Digestive system > Gut ... | reverse complement strand
GCAGATTGAAGCCAAGATTGGCGAAGGTTTCGTAGCCCGCACTGACTTCAATGGACGCATTGAAGAGCTGAAGGTAGCCAAAGAACAACTCACCCAAAGGGATGCCGATATTGCCGAGCTGAAAAAAGGTGCTGGGGAAAGCGACGAAAGCTCTGCTGGAGATGGATAAGGTTAAGCTGGATGGAGAGCAGCTCCTAGGGTTAAACGAACAAATAGAAGCCCTGCGTAAAGAGCAGGGCTTCTATTTAGCTCAAACAACCCAAGCGCCGAGAACAGTACGCTAAATGCTTATGCCTACCAACCTAAGGCAGGAGATGGCGGCAGGGTGCCGCCGCTACGGGGAGTGGAGATGGCGGCAGAGTGCCGCCGCTACGAGGAAAGGAGATGGCGGCAAGCCCCTGGCTTTAGCCATGGTGGGCTGGCACCCTAATGAGTATTTATAAGTATAAAATAGCAACTGCGCTCAAGGCACAGTTAGGTTAAGTTTCCGGGTATAACCCGACTACCTGAGCTACTACCTTCTCTTGCCCATACTGGCGCACACTGCGCCGGCAGTTTACCGCCAAAGCTTCGCCACGGGCATCAATATCTTTAAGCAGCGCCTCGATGGCTTGCGCATAGCCAAGGGGCGCTTTTGAGTTAAGCTTAACCAGATAGCCGTTTTTGCCGTGGCGCACTAAATCGGTGTGACCTCTTACGCGACTGACAATAACCGGCAAGCCACAGGAGAGAGCTTCCATGATATTCACCGGCAACCCCTCTTGTCTGCTGGAGGAGATAGCCATGTCTAAACAAGGGAGCAATTCGGCAAGATCGTTACGGTAGCCAAGGAAGCTAACCTTGTGAGGGATACCCAGCTTTTCCGTCAATTGCTGACATTTAGCATAGGTATCTCCGGTTACATCCCCCGCCAGAAGCAAACGCACACTGTTGGAAGGATGCTTAAAACAGTAGCGGGCAAACCCTTGGATGAGAAGTTCATGATTTTTGCGCCAGGAAAACTCTGCTGCAAAGAACAGCAAGCGTTCTTCAGCTGTGTAGCCGTATTTCTCACGGCGCACAGCTTTTTCCTCTCTGCTTAAGGGTGCAAACTTCGCCATATCAACCCCTACTCCGGGAATACAAACTATCTTCTGAGCAGGGAAACGAAATTTCTTAGCGGTTTGATAATCCTCCCGGTTGATGGTGATTAAACAATCCGTAAACCTCGCCAGGATAAACTCCACAGGAAAGAAGAAAAGCCAGTTGACCCAGGGGGCACCCTTATAGAAATGAAAGCCATGAGCGGTGTAAAAGAGCTTGCCCCGCTGGGACAGACCCACCGCCGCCAGCCGAGTAACCACCCCACCTACCGGGGTATGACAGTGGATGATAGTGTATTTATTCTGCTTCAACAATCTGCGCAGCTTAAAAACTGCCGTCAAGTTGCCAACTGCCAGGGGAGACCGTGCCATAGGAATTTGGTGGTGTTTATCGACATAAGAAAGCTCTCCGGCATCTCCGGTCACCACATGGGTTTCATACCCCTGCTCCTTAAGCCATTGCAAATATGGTATATGAAATGCCGCGATATGCCGGGAGACGGTGGCAACATACAATGCTCGTGGCGGAGGTAACTTCAAGGAAGGTGCGGTATTTATGGTGGCAGCAAAGCTACCCTCCCTTAAGGTGTAGTACAAATTCAGGAGATAGGCTGTAAAGTTTATACCTAAAAGATGGGTGAACCAGAAGACCAGTTGCAGTTTGGGCGACTGCCCATACCTCAATAACCAGTGTAAGCCGTTAAGGCGCCCTGTGTACTGTCTCTTTTCCAGTCGTGGCAGTTTAGCGTACAGTAGCAGCAGCACCATATATTCATATGCTAAAAAAGCCAGGTGCTCTCTCCGATGGGAGGAGTTGGCAGCAGTTGGGAGACTATGCTTAGCAATAACATCCAACAGGTTTTGCAAGCGTTTACTACCCTTTTGGCTGGTGATGGAACCCGGACGATTCTGGCGGTAATAATAGAAGGGGGTAGGGTTATACCCAAAACTGGCAGCCACCTGGAACAGCGATAGGCTCCAGTCGATATCTTCACAATATATATCGGGGGTAAAGAAAAGGTTGTGCTCCAGGATTACCTGGCGACGCACCATTTTACTACAGGCGCTGCCGGGAAACTTCGGTAGCTGAGCCAGATGTGCCATCACCGTAGCTTTGTCCCTACCGGTTATCAAGTGGGCTTGGTAGCCATCCCCCATAGGAACCTGGTTGCCTTCAGGGTACTGTTTTACCGCCTCTAAAAAAATAACATCCGGTGGAGAGCTTTGGGGGGCAACCAGAGCAGCTAGCTCCGGAATCACCTCGCCGGCTACCCAATCATCTCCATCCACAAAGAGAAGGTACTCTCCGGTTGCCTGGCGGATACCGGAGTTACGAGCAGCGGAAAGACCTCCATTGGCTTGGTGGATAACCACTACCCGAGGATCAGCGGCTTCGTAAGCGTCGCAGATAGACGGAGACTCATCGGTAGAACCGTCGTCCACCAGGATAACTTCTAACTCTTTAAAGGGCGAAGCTATAATGCTCTCCACGCACTGAGGCAGATAAGGGGCTATGTTATAAACCGGTATAATAACACTTATACGCATGTGTACCCCTCCATATGTTTAAATGAACTACGAGCCATACCTATCCTTAACGGCATGTGACAGCTCCCCATGGTTAAAGCCAGGGGGTGCTGTCACTTGTGATACACCATCCCCTTGTGGATGGTAAAAGCTCGGTAGAGTTGCTCCAGTAGGATAAGGCGACAGAGCTGATGGGGATAGGTAAAGGTACCCAGGCTGAGCTCCTCCTTGCTGACAGCAGTTACTTTGGCGCTTAAACCCAGGGAAGAGCCAATGATAAAGGTGAGCTGCGAAATACCCCCTAAAGCCAGTTGCTCTAAGCGTTTAGCCAACCCTTCCGAGGAATAGGTGGCTCCGGATATAGTTAAGGCGATACTGTGACTGTTTTCCGGCAGAGCTTTGAGGAGAGCGGCTCCTTCCCTGGCAAGAAGCTGCTCCGCTTCTTTAGAGCTTAAGCTCTTAGGGGCAGCCTCTTCGGGAACTTCTCGTACTGTTAGTTTGGTAAAGCTCCCTAACCGTTTGCTATACTCGGCGCACCCCTCTCGCAGCCAGCTCTCTTTGAGGGTGCCCACACAAAGTAGGTGAAGCTGCCTTATTACTGTCCCCTCCCTGAGGTATAACCTCAACCAATATCTCTGGCGAGGTGTGGTTGTTAGTTAAAAACTTACCGATGTCTGTCTGCCTGAAGCCAGGGAGGGAGCTACTGCCAGTTGCAACCCAGGGTGCAGCCCCAGGCGTTTCACCAGAGCAGCAGCTACCGTCTCCAAAGCCAGGCAGGGAATATTGTTGGTGCGGCTAAGGTGTGCCAGTACCAGACAGCGCGTACGCTCTGTGAGATAGTGCTGCAGCAGCTCAGCGGTTTGGGTGTTGGAGAGATGCCCTCGCGGACCGGCAACCCGGCGTTTAAGCATAGGAGGGTAAGGACCGGTGCGCAGCATATCTACATCGTGGTTAGCTTCCAACACAATGGCATCGGCTGCACTGATGGCTTGGACTAGCTCTGCCGAAGGCGAACCTAAGTCGGTAGCGAAGAGAAAGCTCTCCTCGGCAGAATATAGACGATAACCGACGCTACTGCAGGCGTCGTGGGAGGTAGCAAAGCTCTCCACCAGAAGGCTGCCCAATTGCACCGCTCCCCCCAGAGGCAGCTCTTCCCAACAGAGCTTGCCGGTGGCAGGATAAAGCCCTTCCACAGCGCATCTGGTAAGATGGTTAGTGAAGATGGGTATCTTCGGAAAAGAGAGGCGGTTTAAGCCGACAACATGGTCGTTATGTTCGTGGGTTAAAAAGCAGGCTTGAAGATCCGCCAGCTTCAGCCCTATACGGCGCAAGCGGTGTTGCAGCTGACGAGGTCCCAAGCCAGCATCTATGAGAATGGCCGTATCCCCCATTACTACCACCGTAGCGTTGCCGTCACTACCGCTAGCTAAGAGATGTACTTCTATTTATCCCACCCCTTGCTCTGTTTAGTTTAGCCACATGGGAAAGAAGATGGCCGTGATGATAAGCCCCGCGATGAGATTGCCGCCGATAACGGCAAGGAGCGCCCGCCAGCGGGAAAGATTGAGAAGTGCCGCCAAAGCTGAGCCACTCCAAACCCCTGTGCCCGGCAAAGGAATAGCCACAAAGATAAACAAGCCGATATAGCCATAGCGGTGAATCTTATCTCGGTGCTTAGTTAACCGCTCCTGCATCCATGACACAAAGCGTCTTCCCAGAGAGAAATTTTCCAGCCACTTTATAACTTGGTTATATAGCAAAAGAATAGGCAAAGTTGGCAAGCAAGAGCCTAAGTAGCTAAAAGTGAAGGCAGCGGGTAGGCTCATCCCTTTGGCCAGCCCTACCGGGATAGCCCCTCGCAGCTCAATGATAGGCATGGCTGCCAGAAGTATAATCTCCAGGTCATTAATGATGATTTCGGATATGAGGAACCACTCCCTAATCCCTAAACCTCCGGTTGTCCCAGGTAATGCTAGAGAGTCACTCGCTTTAGCTGCACACCCAAAGACATTAACTGCTCCACCATGTTGCCGTACCCTCTGTCGATATGATGAACACCCAGTAGGCGTGTCTCTCCAGTAGCGAAGAGACCTGCGATAAGCAGGGCGGCACCGGCACGCAAGTCGGTAGCGGTTACCTCAGCGCCGTGGAGCTGCTCCACCCCTTCCACCCAGGCAGTCTGTCCTTCCACGCGCACTGTAGCTCCCATGGTGATTAACCCGTCCACGGAGCCAAAACGTCGTTCATATATTGTTTCCACCACTCGGCTGGAACCTTCGGCGCAGGTGAGCATAGCGGTCATCGGCGGTTGTAAATCGGTAGGAAAGCCGGGGTAGGGCAGAGTCTGGACCATAATCCCCTGGGGGCGAATACCGGTAGCGTTAACCCTAATCCAGTCCAAACCACTACTGACCCCGAAACCTGCCTCCCGCAGTTTAGCGCTGACTGCTTCCATATGCTCGGGGATCACATTTTCCAGCAAGAGGTTGCCCTTGGTGGCAGCGGCAGCGATCATATATGTACCCGCCTCAATGCGGTCGGGGATACAGGTATAGGAGCAGCCACCCAGCTTTTTGACTCCCCTTATCCGGATGGTCTCGGTGCCGGCACCCCGTACTTCCGCCCCCATAGCGTTTAAGAAGTTCGCTACTTCAATAACCTCAGGCTCTCGAGCCACATTCTCTAAGGTAGTAGTTCCCGAAGCACGGCAGGCAGCCAGCATGGTATTGATGGTAGCGCCTACGGTAATCATATCGAAGAAGACCGCGGCGCCCTTAAGTTTAGGCGCCAGAAAATGGTAGCGGCTACCGCCATCCTCCTCGGTTATCTTAACCCCCAGCGCTTTGAACCCTTTCAGGTGCTGGTCGATAGGGCGTTCACCAATATCGCACCCTCCCGGTAGCGCCACGGAGGACTCCCCCAGCCGTCCTAAAAGCGAGCCCATAAAATAATAGGAAGCACGCATCTTGCGGGTCAGTTCGTCGGGAGTGCGAGGTAAAGGGTCTGCCTGAGCCGTGAGACGATACACCCCTTCCCCTTCCTTGCTGACATGAAAGCCGATAGCTTTTAAAATACCCAGCATAACATCGACATCGCTGATATTAGGCAAGTTTTCCAACAGCACCGAGCCTTCGCTGAGAGCTGCTGCCGCCAGTAAAGCTACTGCCGAATTCTTCGCTCCGTTAATCTTAACGGCACCGTTTAACGGTTTGCCTCCTTGGATGAGGATCGCTTCCTCTTGATTTTCCATAAATAACGACCTCGTTTCCTTTTTACTGTAGAGGGAACTAATTACCTGCTTGTTTTTGCTCTCCATGTATGCGATCTGAGATGGGGTTCCAGCACTCCGCTGACGCAGTGCGGTAACTATTAGGGATATATCCTTTGTCCGTTATAGGCGTTGTAATAAAGGAGATCGCCACCCTGAAGCAAAACCCGCCACACCGGGTTAGCCCATGCGGGTGTCGAAGTTAAGGCAACTGTATAGGAGGTATGATACCCCAAAGATATACTTTCGATCATCAGGTTACTGCCAGCCTCCTTCTGGGCAGCAGCCAAGGCTAGCAGATAAGGGTCCTGTTCCATACGCAGCAGGATATCGCTGGCACTGTTGATCCACTGCCCTTGCCCCCCCGGGGCTACTGTCACTCCCAAGGTAGAATGCACTGCGGTCACCACGTTATGGCTCATATAAACCGTTATGGCAGCATCGAAGATAGGTTTATTTTTATGGCTAAGGTACCACACCGCCCGGTGCTGTTCCCCTTTAGCCGGTAAGTACTCATAAATTGCCTTGGGGGGGAGGGTAATGCTCCACCCTCGCAAATAATCCTCGGCTATACTCCGGTAATTCGAGAGCTTATTACTAGTAGGAGCTACGGTATCGGTAGCCTCTGCCTCGGCAGGAAAGTAGCTCCAGTTCCCCAGGGGGGTAATCTCCAGCACACCCTTGGCCGAGGCATAGCGCCACAGGGTGGAACCGCTTAAGGAAAGGGTAGTGGTTGCCGTATAAGGGGTAGAGCCGAAGAAGCCTGTAACTAAGCCATAGGCTACTTCAGCAGCAGAGGTAGGGGTTAAGAGCAAAGGCGGGACAGCCTCCATCTGTAAAGATGGTTGGTTGAGAATAGTTATATAGTTTTCGGCCAGGTTATTGATAGCCTTAGCGTAGGTAGCCGGATTGCTACTGCGCTCCGCCATCACCTGATACGGATGCACGAAGTTAAAATAGCCCAGCAGTAAGTTAAGGATACCAAAAAGCCACAGCAGCATGGTTTTCGCTTGGTGCCAGCGGATAACTTATACCCCCTTTCTCGTTTTAGCCCTAATGCCGTTCGGCTAAAGGAGGCTGATAGCCCAGGTAGGCACCGGTGACCATGTCGCAGAAATAGCGACGACCATCGTAAAACTCCAAGACCCAGACTAAATCGGTAACAGCGCTGTCACTTTGACACAAAAAGCCTTCGTAGACATCCCGTAAAGGAGGTAGCGCCTTATCGGTGCCGGGCAGCAGGCTGAGCTGAGCGGTAAAAGTGCCCAGGAGCTGCTCTAAAGGAAGCGCCGGCATATTGCTGCTTTTATTCAGAAAGCGCATGGGGCGGTAGCGCAGGGCAATCAGCTCTCCGTTACGGCTGCGACCACGCAGAGTTGAAACTAAGCCTCCCCCCGCGCTCCCCTCTTCTCGGTAAAAGATAGGACGCCCTTCCTGAGCTTGCTGCATAAAAATAATTTGACGGGAATCAGTACCGTAGATACCGTCACAATATAGGTTCAGCTCCGGCCAGAGATCGATACTCCGTAAAAAACCGGCGACTTGCAGCCAGATAGGCGCCGGCGATTCTTCGCTGGAAGGGGTAACCCGCATCTGCTCCAGCAATAGCTGATACTCCTGACGCCACAGACGACGCTGGTTATCTTCGTAAATAGTCTCGCCACTAGCATCCCGCAAGATACGCATAGCCGAAGGGTTACCAAAGGCTTTAGGCCCCTGCTCCTCATAGAGTTCTTTGGTGAGTAAAGGGGCGATAAGCCACTGGGAAGCGTTGACTGCTCCCAGGGAGTAGATACCGTGAGGAGAGTAGAGCCCGTAAGGTGTCAAATCGAAGGGGTAGACCTCGACATGCACCCCTCCTTCCACCATGGCGAGAAAAACTCTTAAAACTTGAGCGTTCAGGCGCCGTGGCAAGGAGTAGCAGGAGGTGCCGTCACTGAAAAGAATACAATCGTCCACATAAGCCGAAAGATAGAAACGGTCTACCTGATAATCCCGGGAGCCAATTAACTCCACCCCCAGAAGCTGCAAGTATGCCGACAAAGGGAGGGGTTGACAAAGGATTAGCTCCATGGAAGGCAAGGAGGTAGCCCACTCCTCCCAGGGAACCGGGGTTATAGCAGCGCTGTCCAGAGAGGGAGCTGCCAGCAGCACGCCTTTGGCCATAGTCCACAGGTTAGGAAAAAAGGCAGAGTTGCTGCGCAGCAGAGCGTGCTTCCCCAAGTTGGGCAGGTGGGCAATAAGACGCAGGGGGGTAGCTAAAAGCTCCGGTGGATTATCTGCCACGGGAAGGTAGCTATCCTGGAAGGTCGCTTCCCCGGCAGGAAGCAGTAAGTAAACCGGCTCCTGACCGGTGGCAAAAAGCAGAGCATATTGTAGTACCGACAAAGCCACCAGAACAGTAAGCAAGACAGTTTTCAAACGCTCAATCATGGGGGTAGCCACTCCAGATGGCAAACTGTTCCGGCTTAGGGAGCCAGACCGTTACTTCCGTTCCCTGACCTAAGGTGCTGGCAATGCTGATGGTTCCCCCCAACTTCTCGATAATTTGCTTGGCAATAGCTAACCCTAACCCTGTACCTCCCTGCACCCGAGAGCGCCCTTTGTCAACGCGATAAAAGCGCTCAAAAACCCGAGGTAAATGTTCGGGGGCAATACCGATGCCGTTGTCGCTAATAATTATTTCGTTACCGGTTAAGCCGGTTGCCAAGGAAAGGTGAACCTTGCCACCTTCGGGAGTGTACTTCGAAGCATTAGCCAAGAGGTTGCCACACACCTGCTCAATTCTGTCAATAGGCGCTAAAGCAAAGGCTACCTCCTCATTATTTAACTCTAATATAAATTCCTGGTTTTTTGAGGTAAACTGCGGTTGCATCTCCCTCGCCACTGAGCGGAGCAGGAGCTTAAGGTCGTGTATATCCAAGCTCTCCAGCTGAGAGGGAGCGTCCAGCTGTGCCAAGGTGAGCAGCTCGCTCACCAAACGGCTCATGCGGTCGGTTTCTTGCAAAACCACCGTAAGAAAGCTGGTACTCAGCTCCTGAGCGTGACGCGCTCCATCCAACAAAGTTTCCAGATAGCTTTTAATGGTCGTAAGCGGGGTACGCAGCTCGTGGGAAACATTGGCGATAAAATCTCGACGCGTCTCTTCTAAACGTTCTTCATCGGTGGTATCGGTAAGCACCATCACCACCCCGGCAGGAGTTTCTGCACCAGCTGTAAAAAAGGGCGCGCTATGGGCTCGAAGCACAAGAGAGCCCCATTCCGGCGGAAGAGTAAGCTCCGTAGCCACCATCTCTTGGCGCAGTAAAGCCCTTTGCCAACCGATCTCCTGTTCCAAGTTACCTAGGAAGTCGTTTAAGGGGGCGCCAATATATTCAGCGCCAAGGTTGAACATCCGCCGGGCACTGGGGTTTAAGTGCATGACCAACCCCTGTTCGTCGACGGCAATAACCCCCTCTGCCATATAGCTGAGCATGGCTTCCATTTTCCCTTTTTCGTCAGCTATCTCCTCCATAGACTCTTTTAAACGAACCGTGAGAGCGTTAAAAGTGTCTGCCAAATGCCCCACTTCATCTTTGCTACCAACTTCAATCTGGGTGGTATAGTCTCCCAGAGCCAGGCTTTGAGCGCGCTGGGTGAGGCGGGTAATAGGCGCCGTGATGCTGTTAGCCAGGAAAAAGGAGACCAGGGAGGTGCAAACTAAAGCACCAAAGGTAGCCACGATGATCATATCCCTTAAAGCTGCCATACTGGCGCCTAAACCGGTAGCCTCGGACTCGATATAAATAAGACCCAGAACAGTTCCCTCGTAAAGTAAGGGGTAGGCAATAATCCGGATAATTTGTCCGCTCACCGATTGTAGCTGGCGCACCTGGGTGGAGGAGCCGGCAATAGCTTCCAAGAAGGTGCTGGGAGGGGTAGCCTGAAAATAGGTAATGCCACTCCCTTGAACTACAATGTTGCGCTCTAAGTCGAGAACCGCTACCTGAAAATATTCCGCGGTTTCGCTCTGACTGGGGGTACGGGTAGGGCTGCTCAGCTCACTAAGGGTGTTTTTATACATAGTTCGCTCGTCAACAAAGGCTTTTAGCTCTTCCTGGGCAGCAGCATAGGCGGTAGGCTGCTGTACCGGATCTAGCGCGGCAATCTCCTCTTCCAGCGCCGCAATCTCCTCCCCCAGGAGAAAATATTGCTCAGCCGGAATAATGTAAGACCGCACTGAGCGCAGCATTTGGTCGGTATGCTGCTCGTGGTAGAAGTGCTCTAAATTGAGCCATAAATAGCCGCCAATAAGCATCATCGCCGCCAGGATAAGCAGGAGGAAAATTCCTGTCATGCGCACCCTCATGGCTTGAATACGTATCACCTAAAGCACCTCCTTGCCCAAACAATTCGCTGACATCTCCCCATGCCCCGCGGCTCCCTTTAACCAAGATTAAGAGCAACAGTCCCCTACCGCCACCGACAGCTTAAGCCTTACCGTTAGCAGCGGTTTCGCGGTGCCAGCCCCAGGGCGAGGGATAGATTGTTAACTTGGCCTTAGCGTTGACCAACCTCTAGCTGATCGGAGGGGCGAAAAAGTAACCTACCCCACGGCGCGTCTCAATT
>Ga0123353_10017735_pt1 | contig 10486 bp, 8 predicted proteins | sample TergutLab28metaG_3_FD_92763 | JGI IMG/M metagenome (GOLD analysis project Ga0123353, IMG submission 92763) | Labiotermes labralis P3 segment gut microbial communities from Petit-Saut dam, French Guiana - Lab288 P3 | ecosystem: Host-associated > Arthropoda: Insects > Digestive system > Gut ... | reverse complement strand
TGCCGTGGATGTCGATGTATTCTTCGAGGACGATTTTGTCTTCGGTGAGGGTGCCGGTTTTGTCGGTGGCGAGGATGTCCATTTCGCCGAAGGTTTGGATGGCGCCAAGTTGTTTGACGATGACTTTGTGTTTGCTCATGGCGACGGCGCCAGTGGCGAGCGTGGTAGTCATGATAACGGGAAGCATTTCTGGGGTGAGGCCGACGGCGACGGAGACGGCAAAGAGGAGCGAGGCGGCCCAGTCGGCTTTGAGGAAGCCATTGAGGAGAAAGACCAGTGGGACCATGACGACGACCATGATGATGAGCATACGGCTGACGCTGGCGATGCCGCGTTCGAAGGAGTTTTTGGTTTTGTTGCCTAAAGTCTGAGCCATGGAGCCAAAATAAGTATCGTTGCCAGTGAGGAGAACTACGGCGGTGGCGCTGCCGGAAACGATGTTGGTGCCCATGAAACCGAGGTTCTTGAGATCGGTGAGACCGGTGTTGGGGTCGGGGCGAGTGCGAGAGAATTTTTCAACCGGAGCGGATTCGCCAGTGAGGGCGGCCTGGGCAACGAAAGTATCTTTGGTGGTGAGAAAGCGGATGTCGGCGGGCATCATGTCGCCGGCGGAAAGTTTGATGATGTCGCCGGGAACAACGTTGGCGATGGGGATTTCTTGGAGTTCGCCGTTTCGATAGACGCTGGCGGTGTTGTTGACCATGGAGGCGAGTTTGGCGGCGGCGCGGGAGCTGCGCTCGCTCTGGATGAAGGAGACGACACTGCTGATGACGATCATGGCCAAAATCATGATGATGGTGGTCCAGCTGATGCCCTCGGCGCTGAGGACGTCGGCGACGTAGGAGACGATGGCTATGACAAAGAGGACGATATTGAAGGGGTTGATGATGGCTTCAATGACACGGGTGGTGGTGGTTTGTTTGGCGGCGACGGTGATTTCGTTGGTACCGAGGCGTTGGAGCTTATTGGCAGCTTGAGCTCTGGTCTGTCCGTTGGGTTCGCCGGTGGCTTGGCTGCAGGTGATTTCAAATTTTTCGTTGAGCTCGGCGGTGGTGAGTTTGGAGAAAGTTTTGAGACGGCGTTCGGCGAGATTTTGGGTGCGCTCTTGAGTCTGAGTTTTGCTAGTCAAAAACTTTGGCAGCTTCATATCTAAATATTAGCATAATGCGGGAAAAGTTTCATGCTGGTGCTTTATTGCAGTACGGGTGTGATGAGTTTGAGAAATTCTGATTCGGTGATGACTTTGGTGCCGAGCTGGGTGGCTTTTTGGAGTTTGGATTGTCCGGTGTTGTGACCAGCGACGAGATATGTTGTATTTTTTACAACACTCGTGTGGAAATCGCCACCGAGGGCGCGGATTTTTTTGGCGGCTTCTTCCCTACTCATGCTGTCTAGAGTGCCGGTAACGACGAGGGATTGGCCGGTGAGTTTGCCGGCGGAGGTGGTAGTGAAAACGGGTCGAACTCCGAGAGCATGGAGCTCTTCGAGTTGTCTGACATTGTCTGTGTCGGCAAAATAGGCGACGATGGAATCAGCGACGATGGCGCCGATGCCGTCGATGCCTAATAGTTCTTCAGCGCTGGCGGTGACTAATTTGTCTAGTGATTTGAAATGATTGGCGAGATCGATGGCGGTTTGGGCACCGACATGGCGGATGCCGAGAGCGGTGATAAATCGGCTGAGTGGAGGGGTTTTGGCGTCGGCGATGGCGGAAATGAGTTTTTGGGCAGAAACAGAGGCGAAACGGTCAAGTTCGGAGGTTTGACCTGCGCTTAATTTATAGAGATCGGCGATATCTTTGACCAATCCGGCGTCGACCAGGGCGGAGACGTTTTTCTCACCGAGACCGGCGATGTCGAGGGCTGACTTGCTGGCGTAATATTCAATGGCGCGCTTGAGCATTTCGGTGGGTTGGGCGCCTTTGACGCGATAGACAACGTCGGCGGCGCTACGCTCGAATTGGAGCTCGGGATATTGTTGTTTGAGGGTGGTTTCGAAGTTAAACGGTTCGGAGCCTTTGGGGCGGAGGTCGGTGAGGACGCGCTCGATTTGTGGGATGATGTCGCCGGCTTTGTAGATGATGACGGTGTCGCCAATGCGGACGTCGAGGCGAGCGATTTCGTCGGCATTGTGCAGAGAGGAGGCTTTGACGGTGCTACCGGCGATTTTGACGGGTTGGAGGACAGCAATGGGGGTGGCGGCGCCAGTGCGACCGAGGGAAATGACGATGTCCTTGACGATGGTAGTAGCTTGCTCGGCGGGATATTTGAAAGCGACGGCACCACGAGGAGTTTTGCCAACAATGCCGAGGGATTGGAAAGTTTTGCGGTCGTTGACTTTGATGACGGCGCCATCGGTGTTGAATGGCAGTTTGTGGCGGGAAGTTTCGAGTTGGTCTAGGAATTTCGTGAGGTCTTTGAGATGTTTAAAAACGGTTTGTTGGGTGGAAGTGCGAATGCCGAGCTGTTGCATGAATGCATAGGTATCGCGATTGGTTTTTAGGGTGTTGTCGAGACAATCGTAGCCGATAAATTTTAGGGGACGGGAGGCGGCGACAGCTGGGTCGAGCTGGCGAATCGAGCCGGCGGCGAGATTGCGAGGATTGGCGAATTCTGGTTTGCCCTGCTCTCTTTGCTGGGCGTTTAGTTTGGCGAAGTCGGCTTTGAAAATGACGATTTCACCGCGAATTTCGATGCGTTTTTGCTCTGGTATGTTAAGCGGGACATTTTCGATGGTGCGAACGTTCATGGTGACATCTTCGCCAATAATGCCGTCGCCACGAGTAACGGCTTGCTTTAGCAGTCCGTTTTCGTAAATCAGGGCGCAGGCCAGACCGTCCATTTTGATGTCGACGAAGAGTTCGGGTTGGTGGGTGCCAAGTTTGGCGATGCGATTGAGCCAATCTTGGATTTCCGATTCGGAAAAGACATCGGCGAGCGAGGTCATGCGCTGCGAATGGCGGACTTTGCGGAATTTGTCGAGGGCTTGGCCGGCAACACGCTGAGTGGGAGAATCCGGAGTGATCAGCTCGGGGTGTTGAGCTTCAAGGATGGAAAGTTCGTGCTTGAGCGAATCGGCGGCGGATTCGCTCATGATGGATTTGTCGAGCACATGATAATTATAGCGATATTCATCGATTAGTTTGCGCAGTTGCAGGATGCGTTCTCCAGCATTAGTTGGGATCATCGAGCATTTTCCTGTAGAAAAGATAGAGGTAGGCGGAAATGTAGATGAAGGTGAAGCAGGTCATGAAATTGAGGACGAAGGGCACGATGGGCAGGCCGGCGGTCCAATCGAGGGCGCCTTTGATCCAGAAATCTAGGAGGATGACTGGCAGCATGACGACAACCCAGATGACGGCGAGGAAAAAGATGGCGAAAATCAGGCGGAGGATGAATTTGATGCGACGGCCGGCCATGAGGTCTGAGGCGGTGTTGATGGCGGCCAGGGGGTACATACCGGGGGCACTGACGGCAACGAGGCCGAGGACGGAGCCGGGGAGTAAGTAGCAGGATAGCAGGATGAGTCCGCCGGCAAGTAGCCAGTAGATGAAGGCGTAAAGCGGGGTGGAGAGGAATTCGGTGGCGACGGCGGCGGAATAGGTGATGATGACAATAAAAATCGGGATGAGATGGATGAAAACGACTAGGAAAACGACCAGGCTGGAGATGAATGGACTGAGCGCGTTGTAGAGGCCATCGCGGAGGCGGGGTTTGTGGTCGGCGATGATGTGGCGGATGAGGTAGATGGTGACCAGCCAGACGACGATGAAAAGGAGGATGGCGAAGACCTGTTGGACTTCGGTGAGACCTTGATTGAGGCCGCCGGTGGTGATGGTGGAGACGAGCATGAGGCCGGCCTTGGCAACGGTGCCGAGCTGGCCGGTGCTGAGAAATTCGTTGGTTTCGTCAATGGTGCTTTGGAAATTGACGTAAGTACTCTCTTGCATGATGCCAACTAAGATAATGTTGAAAATAACGACGGCTAGAAGCAAACCACCGAAAAGTTTCCAGCGCTTGAGGATGAAAGTGAGGGTGGTCATGGCGAAACTGAGCTGACCGGGGGCGTTCAGGGGGCGGTCGTAATCTTCGTGATATGATCGTTTGAATGACCTATGCAGTTTGACCCGCTGGGCTTTTTTGGCCCAGACTTTGTCGCGTTGGTGGTAAAAACTTTGGCGAAAAGTTTTGCGGGGCGGCGGGTCGATCAGTTGTTGGGTGGTAGCTTGTGCGGGGTGGAATTTAGAATTTCTTTTTGCCATCTTCGAGCCTCTTGATGCGTTTTTCGAGCGGAGGATGAGTGGAGAAAAGACTGGTGAGCGCGGATTTGCGGAGAGGGTTGGCGATAAAAAGGGCCTCGGTGGCGGCATTTTGTTGATGCATGGGGCGGGCGTGGGCTTGGAGTTTTTGGAGGGCGGAAACCATGCCCTCTGGGTAACGGGTGATGAGGGCGGCAGAACTGTCGGCAAGATATTCGCGTTGGCGCGAGATGGCGGCTTGAGCGAGGGAAGCGGCGAGGGGAGCCAGGATGATTGTAACTAAGCCGATGAGTAAGCCAACGGGGCTGCTATTTCTGCTGTTGCCGCGACCGTAGAACAACATGCGCAGGCCGATATCGGAAATCAGGCCGATGACGCAGACTAGCCCGAAAACAATCATGTTGACGCGGATGTCGTAGTTTTTGACGTGCGATAGTTCGTGGGCCATGACAGCGGTGAGTTCTTTGTCGTCCATGATTTCGATCAGGCCAGTGGTGGCAGCGACGATGGCGTGTTTGGGGTCGCGACCGGTGGCGAAGGCATTGGGGGAGGGATCTTTGATGATACAGATTTTGGGCGGAGGCAGACCGGTGGTAATGGTGAGATTTTCGACGATATTATAAAATCTCGGGTTGTCATTCTTGGTAATTTCTTTGGCGCCAGTCATGAGCATGGACAGACGACCGGCGGCGAAATATTGGATGAGGGCGTAAATCGCCGCAATGACCACAAACCAAACGGCCATAATCCAGCTGTCGTTGAAATAAGCAAAGAGGATGCCGATACATGCGATGAATAGTACGAAACTAATCATGACGATGACAGTATTGCGTTTGTTGGCGGCGATATGTTTGTACATCTGTGAGGTTTAGAATTTGACTTCGGGGGCGTCGGCGATGCGCTCGCTTTCGGCGTCTTTGACCTCGAAATATTCGCGGACTTTGAAGCCGAGGCGCTTAGCAAACATATTGGATGGGAAGACTTTCATCTTGACATTGAGTTCTTTGGCGCCGGTATTGTAGAAGCGACGGGCGGCCTGGAGTTTGTCTTCGACGTCTTGGAGTTGCTTTTGGAGCTCTTTGAAGTTTTCGTTGGCCTTGAGCTCTGGGTAGGCTTCGGCGATGGCAAAGATTTTGGAGAGGCTGGCGGTGAGAGCGTCCTCGGCGGCGGCGGCAGATTTGACGTTTTTGGCACCGAGCGCTTGGCTACGAGCCTCGGTAACGTCTTTGAAAGCTTCTTTTTCGTGTCTAGCATAGCCTTTGACGGCTTCGACAACGTTGGGGATGAGATCGGCACGGTATTTGAGCTGGACGGTGATGTCAGACCAGGCTTCGTTGACTTGCTCGTTAAGTTTTACTAATTTGTTGTAGGTGCTCCAGATGATGATGATAAGCATCATTACTACGCACCCGATGATAATCCATATGAGCGTTGGGTTCATATTCCTCCTTTTAGGTTACACTTTTTATTATACACGTTTTATGGCTTGTTACTATGGTAATTTTGGGTTAGACTGATATTGGCTCTTGCGGGTTTAGCTCAGTTGTTAGAGCGCTTCCTTGCCAAGGAAGAGGTCGAGAGTTAGAGTCTCTTAACCCGCACCACGTCGGAAACGAACCTTTTAAGTCACGAACTAAACAAGTTTAGTTCGTGACTTTTTTGGCTCGTTTCCTCCTTCTACCCCATTGCTGCGCAATGGGGGCCCCGGAATCACCGCTGAGCAGCTAATTATCATAATGCTCGTTGTTTTTTGCCTCACGGATGCACTATGACGACCCGCTTAGAGCTTCGCACGACAAAAAAATGGCTTTGATGTTTCCGGCAATCTCTCAAATTTGCCCGAATACATGCGTTATTCTTATTTTAGCGCAAGCGAATTCAATGTCAACATTGATTTTTCTGGTTTTGATGGGTTGGTAGTACTTGCTTGTTTTGGGTTTGATTGTGAAATAAAATTGTAAGGGGTTGGCTTTGGGATGAGAGCATGGTAAACTAGGGGTATGAAGAAGGTGCGGAGGTTTTTTGAGGAGTGGGTGGACGAGACAAAAATGGCGTTGGTGGGGGTGAAACTGGCGATGCGACGGACGAAATATGTGGTGATGGGAGTGGCGGTGTGGCTGTTTTTTGCGTATGTTTTGACGTTATTTAGGGATGGCACGAATACGTGGAGTTTGTTGTGGTCGAGGATTGGTCTGGGGGATAAATTATGGTTGACGATTGAGGTGTGGGGGCGAGTATTGGGTAATTTTCTGGATTTATGGGGGTTGGTGCTGATGTTGATGGCGCTGTTGCAGGGGTTGTGTGTGGCTCTATTGGTATTTGGTTGGCGGGCGAAAATGTCGGACAAGGTGAAGGTGGCGGGTTTGGAGGCGGGCAGCGTGGGGACGGCAATTGGATTCTTGGCGCTGGGCTGTCCGAGTTGTGGTACTTCCCTGTTGATTCCGCTGTTGACAACCCTGCTGGGTTCGAGCGCGGCGGTGTTGGCGGAGGCGTTGGGGTGGATTTTGGTGGTTGTAGCGATATTGCTACTACTGCACGCGACGCGGAGATTGGGGTATGGGGCGTTTGTAGAAATAACAGCAAGGAGGCATAAAAGTGGGAAAACTTAAGGTGATTTTATCGGTGTTGGTGGTGGGGTTCGTGATAACGTTGGTGATATTCAACGCTACAAATCCGGCAGATCCGGAGACAAAGGCGTGGAACGAGGCGATGGCGAAGGGCGATCGCAAGACGGGCACGCATTATGTGATGTATACCGATGTTTTTTGTCCGTATTGTGATAAGTTTAGCAATGCACTGCATGCGAATGCTGAGGAATTTGCGGAGAATTTTATCGACAATGGCAAGGTGTATTACGAGGTGCGGGTGACGGACGTGAATTACCATTCGGGACATTCGGAGAATAGCCGTCCGGGGGGCGAGTCGGCGTATTGTGCGGCGGCGCAGGGCAAGTTTTGGGAGTATTATCGGGCGTTGCTGGATCGGTTGTATGAGGATTGGCATTCGAAAGGGATTGGGGTGAGCCGAACATCGCCGGAGATACCGAAGCTGGAGAATGATTATTTCTATAAGATTGGCGAGGTGGCGGGGGTGGATGGAGGGGCGCTTGCAAGTTGTCTGGAGAATCATGAGCGATTGGATGAGTTGAATCAGGCGACCAGCAAGGCGGGGCCGATTGTCACGGGGGTGCCATATTTTGTGTTTGGGAAGTATAAAGCAAGTGGGTTTGATGGTAGTTGGGATACGAATAATGATTGGCGTCAGGCGAAACTAATGCTTGAGGCTGGGCTGTCGGAATAAAGTAATAAATTAACTTTTTCTCAGAACACACTTCGCGTGCGCGCCCGTCTTCACGGGGCGCAGTCGCTGGCGTTCGGCTGGAAGTAGATGGCCAGCGGCCATCTCTTCCACAGGTTCTTTGAAAAAGCTAATTTATTACTTTATTCCGACGCGCATACTCATACATTGCGATGGCGCTGGCGCAGCCGACGTTGATGCTGCGGGTGGAGCCGAGCTGTTCGATGTGATAAATCTGATGGGCGGCGGTGAGAAGTCCTTCTGATATACCATCAGATTCGGAACCGAAGATGAGGATGGAGTTGGGGGTGAATCTTGCAGTTTGCAGGGGTTTTGTGTCTGGGCAGTTGTTTTCGATGGCGATGAGTCGTTTTTTGCGAGTCTGGCTGTCGGTGATGAATTCGGAAGTGGTGGGCCAATGCTGAAGATGGAGATATTTGTCGGTGACCATGGCGCCACGACGGTTGTATTTGCGTTTGCCGATGATGTGGACTTTGCTGACATTGAAGGCGTTGGCGTTGCGGATGATGGTGCCGATGTTGAAATCGTGGGCGAGATTTTCGATGGCAATCTCTAGGGGGATGCGAGCCTTGTCGAGATCGGCGATAATTTCCTGGTTGGTCTGACCTTTGTATTTATCTATGAGGTTGCGGGGATCGGGGGTACTCATAGGGAAAATTATATTCATTATTGACTTTTTGTCAAAAGTGTGATACAATGGGGTTATGAATATATTGGATTACTTCTCTAAGTTGTATAAAGAGAGACGGGAGTTGACGCTTTTGCAATGGGCTTATCTGGCGCTGGTGATTGGATCGGTGGTGGTAGCGGGGATTTTTGCATTGTTTGATCGAGCGGTGGGGGTAGGGATATTGATTGTACCGATGGTGGCGTTAATTGCGATGAGCATGAACGTGGTGGCTTGGGCATTAATCAAGCTGACGGCTGATACATTTTTGCCAAAGAAACCTGCGAAAAAAACAAGGGTGCAAAAGAAGAAATAATAGGAGTGGGATAAATAATAGCTAGGGGAGGACACAACGAATAGCGTTGCCGAGTGGCTTATCGTTTAGAGCGTCCGGGCTGACGGTGGAATCGAAGAAGTCCAAGAGGGAGGCACTGACAGCCGAGGTATTGGTTGAACTCCAGAAGTAGCCGTCCATGCCCGTAAACCTGAGGACAGCATCCCAGCCCCCTGAAAGCGTACCTGACCAGGGGCCAGTAGGCATCCAGTTGGCAAAGAATGAGGAGGTAGTCACACCAGTAGCTAGAGAGCCGGCATTCATGCTGGCATTTAGTACTGGGAAATCGGCATGAGTGTATACTGTACCAGCAGTGGTAGGACCACCGGTACCAGAGCTTGATGAAGGTAGTCTGAAGTTGGTTGGGCAAATACTACCAGTGGCCTGGGCACCGTTGGTGCTAAGACCGAAATTGCCAGTTCCTCCGGTAGCGGCAAAGAAGTTGTAGAAGTAGCCGCAATGAGTGAGGGTGTTAGTTGCCATGGTGGGATTGCCGGAATAGAGACCATTATAGCAAACGGCATGGGACATGGGATTGTTCCAGAAAGCCTTGTTGTCGTTGGTAGCAGACTGAATATCTCTGCCATTTATGGTGTTGAATGTGCCAATAGTAGAGGTTGGGATATTTGGTCCAGTGCCGTTTCGGAAGGCTATACCAGTAGAACCAGCTGTGCCGTTGGGGTTACCTCCACCGTCTACGCCATCATAGTTTTGAATGAGGTTGCCGTTGGCATCTGTATTACCGGAGTATTTGAGATTATCTATCATCCAGCACTTGTTATCCACCATCTTCTTGACTTTGTAGACTTGGTTGTTTCGAGCATCTCGGACGAATACGAGGGAGTTGGGAATATTGGCGTTATTGGTGTTGTCAGGGGTCATGGTTGCACAGTCGGCTGAGCTGAAGGTATTGCTGGGATTAGTACCTGGGTAGTACTTGAAGGTACTAGCTCCAAAGGTAGCAGTATCAGCGAAGGATATGGTAGTTTGGTTGGGATTGAAGTAGATAATCTTCATGTGTTTGTAGGTAGAGGCATCAATTACGTCTGTACCTGGAGCATTAGTGCCATTCATGACAGCGACATCGTTAGTAGAGCCTGCAGGCTTAAATGGTAGTTTACAGGCTATGACGGAAGTAGATATGACACTCCAGCCAGTACAGCTAGTACCACCTATAGTGACATCATGGACGTTAGTGAAAAGGTCGTTACTAGTAATGACTACTACTTCTCCGCTCCATCCAGTAGTAGGATAGACATCTCTAACTCCTGGGTTAGTAGATGGATTGATGTTATTTGGGAAAGAGTTAGGGGAAGGAACAGCTGGGGGTGGAGGAACGTAGTTAGTAATGGCAGTAAAGGTAATGTCTTGGCTGTAAGTGCCAGGTTTTAGAGCAAGATCAATCATGGCACCAAAAGTGATGGTAGTTTGAGCATCATTGACTGGAACAGATGAAGTATTGATGGTATTGGTAGCAGTAGGAAGAGGAGAAGGCAGAGGAATAGCTAGAAAGGTAGTAGTACTGGCAGCAGTTCCTTTGTTGTAGCCCCAAGTGTTGCTAGTAAGAGCAGCAGCTACGCTGTGAGTGGTGGATGGAATGGTGGTAGAAGTATCGGTATGGATTAGAGCATTATTGCTAGTCTTACTGTTCATGGTGAGAGTATAGCCAGTACTATTATTGGTACTGACAGTAGCTACTACTTCTGAAGTAGATAAGACTCCTCCTGGAAGTGGAGTAACGTTAGTGGATAGTTCAGTTTCACTAAGAGCTAGACTAAGGACAGAGCTGACAGTGAGATTGACTTCAACTGAACTACTGCTCTCTACAGCATCAGAGTCATGAGGAATAAAAGAAAGTGAGCCGACAATGAAAGCAAGAGTGAAACAAGAGAGGAAGGTGGCAAACAGC
>Ga0123353_10017734_pt1 | contig 10486 bp, 6 predicted proteins | sample TergutLab28metaG_3_FD_92763 | JGI IMG/M metagenome (GOLD analysis project Ga0123353, IMG submission 92763) | Labiotermes labralis P3 segment gut microbial communities from Petit-Saut dam, French Guiana - Lab288 P3 | ecosystem: Host-associated > Arthropoda: Insects > Digestive system > Gut ... | reverse complement strand
TGACTCAGGTGAGTGGACCAGCTCGCATACAGTCAGTATGTGTAGGTCTTAGGTCGGCTTGGCCAGCCAAGCCTCTTGCATTATAGGCGGTAGGCCCTCGTTCTTACTTGCCGACCGCCCTTGTGCCGTCCCTACCGGCCGTCCGCCGCAGGGGCCGTCCTCTTCCGCGAGGCCGCCACGATGACGGCGCCCCCGAGGAGGGCTATGCCGATGACGGTGAACACGATGGTGCCCGTGCCGCCGGTCTTGGGCAGCGTGAAGCCCTGGGAGTTCTGCACGGTGAGCTCGTAGGTGAAGCCCGCCTCGGTGCCGTCGAACGCCACCTGGATAGGCCTGTCGAGGAGGTTGTAGCCTGCAGGGGCCTTGGCCTCGACGACCCAGTAGGCCTGCCAGGCGCCGTCCACGCTGTCTTTAAGGCCCATGAACGCGGCCTTGTTGTCAGGGGACACCTCGTAGTCGTCAAGCGCGGCGTAGCCGTCGTCGCCCGTGTCGTAGACGACGTTGTCGCCGTCGATCCGGAGGAAGCGGCCTGCCTCGGCGTTCTCCTTGCTCGAGGCGACCTTGAAGGCGGCGCCGTCCAAAGGCGCGCCCGACTGGTCGACCTTGGTGATGTTGATCGCGGCGGTGTGGACCTCGGGCCCCTCCCCGCCGGTGTCGGCCTCGTAGTCCTCGCCGTCCTCGTTGGTGAACCCGACGGACGCCTCGTTGCCTACCGTGTAGCCCTCTTTTGAGAGGATGCCGTCGTTGACCGTCGTGGTGAACGACACCTCGGCCTTGGCGTGGCCTGCGAGCCTTGCGCGCCCTGCCGCGGTGAGCGACACGGTGAGGGCCCCGCCCGTGTGCGTGACCGTGTAGTCGGCGCCCTCGTCGAGCACGGTGCCGCCGGGCCGCGCGGTGACGGTGACGGAGCCCTCGTCGAAGGTGAGCGCCGGGTCGAGCACGTCGGTGACGTCGTAGCGCTTGGACGCGGCTATGTCCTGCGGCACCGTCGAGGTGATGGTGTAGGGGACGGTGTCGCCGACCGCTATGGCGTCGCCGTCCGCCACGCCTGCCTCCTTCTCGATGCCGAGCGCCTCGTTCTTCGGGTAGACGTGCACGTCCTCGAGCCACCCGTCGCCTGCCGGGCTCGTCATGGGGACGGCGACGACGAAGGGGGCGCATGCCGTGCCGACGACGACCGCCGTGCCGTCGAGCGCGCTCACCGGCCTCGAGCCTGCCAGGTCCTCGACGACGAGGTAGAAGCCCTGGGGCAGGCCTGCCGCCATAGCGGAGCCGTCCCCTGCCGTGGTCACGCGCGGGGCCGCGGCGGGCACGACCGGGTAGGTGGCCGCAAGCGCGCCGGAGGCGTCGTACGCCTCGAGGTCAGGGCCGTCGAGCCTATAGGCCATCCCTGCGGCGGGGGCCTCCCCCGTGTCCACCCGGTAGAGGTTAAAGGCGATGCCGTTGAGCGGGACCGCCCCGGCCGGGGAGGGTATCTGCGTGCCGTCGTTCGGGGCCCCTGGCGTGCGCCCGTCCTCCATGACGTACTTGTGGATGTAGAGGTTGCCGGCCTCGGGCGGGAGCGCCCCTGCCGCCATCGCGGGCAGGGCGAGCCCGAGCACCATGAGCACTGCCGTCATGCAGGCGAGCGCCGCCTTAGCGCCCCTGCGTCCTGTCTTCCTTGTGGTCATCGCTGCATCAACACTCCTTGTCTTCTCTCTCTGTCTGTCCCTTATCGGTCTGGCCTGTCTCCTGCCTCCGGCCCCTCGGCCTTCGGCCCCTTCGGCCCCGGTGGGCGGTGCGGCCCCCTGTGGGCCTGTCGCTTGCCTGGTGCCGTGCGTAGTGCTGTGTGCGTAGTGCCGTGTGCCGCTTCCGTGTCCCTGGCCGTCCCTTGGGCCCCCTCCCCGAGGGAGGGCCGCCCCGCCGCTATGGCCCCGCACCCCCTCGCCTCCCTGCCCCTCCAGGGGCCGTGCCGTCCTTGTGCCCCGTTAAGCAGCAAGCCGTGTGCCAACAGTCGCGGGGAGGGGGTTTTTTGGCCGGGGCCGCTCAACCGTACGGCCCAGGACTGTTGGGCCGTACGGTTGGGAGCCGCTGGGCCGTGCGGCTGGCACACCCAGGGGGGAGGATGGGCGGTCGGATGGGGTTGGGGTGGGGCGGTCGAGGATGGAAGGTTGAGGGTGTTGGGGTGGGGTGTGGTTAGCAACCTCAAGAATTGGGCTGCATCTGCGGGTAGCGGCAGTCGCGGACGCTGCTACGACGTTGCTATGAGCCGCCCTGCTATCCTCGCTTCAGTCCGAGCTTGCGCCACACTTTGCCGAGCAGCCCGATGATGAACTCCTTTTCATCCGGTCGCACGGCCTTAAGCAGCAGGAGTGCGACCGGGTAGGCCGCAAAACCTGTCAGCACCTCGGCTACAAGCAAAAGGGGGCTTGGCTGCTGGGAATGAAAGACCCCCCATACGGTGAGTCCCATGATCGTCGAGGCAAGCGTGATCTTGGCGATGTCTTTCCAGGGCACCTGCCACGCCATGTACTGCTCGCTTCGCACATACGTGAGGATGAGGAGCACCACATAAGCGGTCACCGTGTTGTAGGCAGCCGCCATATATCCCATCCGGGGAACCAATATGAAGTTCGAGACGATGTTGAATGCCGCCGAGATAAGGGTGTTGGTCATCATGATCTTCGACTTCTTGTAGAGCGCGAGGCCGTTTGCTGCGATCTGCGTGAGGCCGTAGAACATAACGCCGATCATGATGATCGGGAGAACCCGGTATCCTGAGCGGAAATCCGGGCCCACGAACACCTGGAAGAACTCGTGCGCGATCGCCATGGCACCGGCGATCATCGGGAAGGTGACCATTGCGTAGTAGCGCGTGAACTGCCCCTGGACCTTCTCGGCGAGGGATTGGCTCTTCTTCTCGAACGTCTGGATCATCACCGGGCCCATCGTGATCATGATAGGGGTCACGATGAGGTTCATTATCTTGTCGCCGAGGTTGTAGGAGACCGAGTAGAGGCCGACTTCGGCGGCGCTGCGGGTCGCCTGGATGATGTAGCGGTCGGCAAGCACGAGTGCCCAGCCCGACACCGCGGCCGGGACCAGCGGCAGGCCGTAGGAGGCGAACTCCGACATGATGTCGCGGCGGACGAGCGATGGGGCGAGCCTACCTTCTTTCCTGGCCATCCATAAGCCGAGGGGCATGACCACCGCGTTCCCGATCACCACGCCGAGGAGGATGCCGTACGCTCCGAGCTTGACGACTGCGACAAAGAACACCGAGAAGGCGGCGGCGAGGATCGCGCTTGCCACCGAAAGGACTGCATAACGGGTAGCCTTGTTGCCTGCGCGCAGTATCTGCTGGACGGAGATGCACAGGTAGTTCACCGCGAGCGAGGCAAGCCCTATCGGCACGAGGGCCAGTATCCCCCTTGGCAGCTGGTTGCGGAGCAGCCAGACGCCAGCACCGGCGACCAGGCAGGCAGCCACGATCGAGGCCACGGTCGCCCAGACCGATGTGGCAACGTACTCGTCGTTGCGCCCCTCCTTCTCATACACCCAGTAGTAGCGGACGATCGAGTTCGCCACCCAGTTGGTTGCGATCATTGCGAGGAGCGAAGTCGCCGAGGAGATGATCGAGAAGTTCCCGTACTGCTCCTGGCTCACCATGCGGCTGAATACTGGAACGGTGATAAACGCCGTTAATGCCGGCACGAGGCGCACGGGGAAGTACTTGAGCGTGTCGGTGCCTGCGCCCTGGAGTATGCGGCTCAGAGAGCCGGGCTCCCATGCCTGTGGTGCGGGGGGCTCGGGCTGCCCCTCGGGTGATGCGCCCTCCCCGGGCTTCCCTTCGAGCTGCCCCTCAGGTGGTGCGGGGAGCTCGGGCTGCACCTCGGCGGGCCCGGCGACGGAGCCGGGAGTCTCTTTGTGTGTGGTCTCGGCCATGCTTATGACGGTAACAGCTCCTCATACAAGCCGAGGAGCTTGTCTTTTTCGGCATCCCAGTTGTAGCGGGCCATCGCCGCAGCGCGACCGTTCCTGCCGTACTCCCACCGGTGGCCGTATGCGGCCTTGATGGCGCGCGCAACGTCGGCGGGATCGGCGACGTTGCACACCTCGCCGGCGCGCTCGGCTCTCGTCACGTCGGCGATGATATGCATGTCCGAGGCGAGTATGGGAGTGCCGGCCATGAGCGAGTCGAACAGCTTGTTGGGCGCGGTGAGGCGGTAGGAGAGCGAGAGCGGCTCAATCGGTACGGCCGAGATGTGGCTTGCAGCTAGCCGATACATGATCTCAGCCGCCGGAACCTGGCCCACGAACCGCACCCGATCGTCAAAGGGGGCTGCAGCCTGCCGCATGAGCTTCTCGTATTCCGGCTGCGGGATTGGGCCGATCAAGTCGAGCACGAAGTGTTTCGGCAGGTGGGCGAGGGACTTAATGAGTGGTACTGCGCCTCGACCGTGCTGAAAGACAGAGACATACGCGACGATCACGAGCGGGTTTGCCTCTCGGGCATCCCAGTGCGGTCGGAGCTCCGCGTCCGTGTACATTCGGGGGACGTTTAAGAGTGTCTGCGCCGGGCCTTTGTAGCTGTGGCGCTCAACGATGGCCTCGGTGTAAGCGGGGGATGCGGTGATGAGCGCGTCTGCTCGGCGGAGCATGGCCCCCTCAAAGCGCAGGAGCTGCCTGCGCTTCGCGTGGATCTTGTCGGGGGCGTGGCCGCTCCAGAGCTCATGCGAGTCATAGACGGCTTTGACCTTGCGCCCACCACGCGTTGCCGCTGCGATCACGGGAAAGAGTGAGTCGATGTCATGGCCGTGGTAGATGTCGGCATGTTCCTCAAGAAGCGGGCGCACAATGCTCCAATAGGGAATACGGCTGCTTTTCCTGATGCGTCTGATCCGGATGTTGTCGACTGTCTCGTTGTCCGGGACGCAAGGATCCTGCCTGGCATCGGCGATCACGGTGATGTCATAACCGGCATCGGCAAGTGCCTGAGCCTCACGTTTTACGCGCGGGTCGTGTGTGAAAGCATTGTCAACACGCATACAGACACGCGGACGCTTGCCTGATCGTGTTCTGGGCGGTGATGTCACGTAAAAGGTCAGCTTTCTTATGCTCGTGCCGAGAACTCGGCAAAACTCGGGGTAAAGCTCGGTGGGACTTGGTAAAGCTTGGCAAAACTCCATAAAGCCTAGCGAAACGAAACCGGCACAAAACAAAAACCGCTTACCACTCGGTTTGCTGTTGCGAGCGCGGAAAACCACGCTGCCTTTTATTTTAGCACCTTCCGAGCCGGGTGTGCCTGGGGGCGAGCCGAGTAGCCGAGTGCGGGCTGAGCGTCAACTGGGCGCGTGTCGCATGTGAGCCAGATGCTTTTAGGGAAACATCTCGGGCAGATTCAGCCATGATGGATGCTGGAAGCAAACCCGAGTTTGGCGAGCACTTATAATACTGGGGGAACAAGGGCTCAAAAATGACAGATAGGCCTACTTTATTAAACCGCGGGCCTGAGAACCTGCTCTGCTCTGCTGTTATCTTCTGACCGACGGTGTGTCAAAATACCTCAGCTTGCTTATGGATGGCGGTGCGGCTGAAAAACGCCAACGGGGATGTGGCATACGAAAGGAAGTCGTAATCGGAATGGATTGCGCTGAAAACGCAAAAAAGAGGCTGAGGGTCGGCATTCTGATACGCGACTTAGAAAAGCTGCGGAATTGGGAGTACCGGATACTTAAAGGCATCATTGAGCGTCCGGATCTGGAACTGGCACTGTTTATCAAAGACGGCCGAAAAGAGGCCAAGTCGTTTCAGAGTCAGCTGAAAACGCTCCTGTGGACACCGAACATCCTTTCCAATGTAGTATTCGCACTCCAGGTGAAGCTCGAACGGTTTTTGTTTAAAGAGAGACGAACGGTTGATGTAGGCGACATCATTGCCAGGGTCAAAGACACCGAGACCGTCTATTTGAGTCCCGTGCGAACGGGGTTTCTCGATGTTTTCTCGGCGGAAGACTCCGAAAGAATCAAAGCCTACAACCTAGATATCATCTTGCGGCATGAGTTCAACATTATCCGCGGGGACATTTTGTCCGCTGCCCGTTATGGTATTTGGAGCTTTCATCATGGTGACAACGCGATAAACCGTGGAGGCCCTGCCGGGTTCTGGGAGATTGTCAACGATGAGCCGAGTTGCGGTGTGACACTTCAGCAGTTAACGCCGGAGCTTGACGGTGGACTTGTTATTGACAAGGCGTGGTTCAACCGAGGCTGGTCGTATGTTGCGACAAACAACGATCTGTTGGAAAAATCGGTGGTCCTGCTGTTCAAAAACCTGGACAGGCTGCTGTGGGGCGAAGAGCTGGAAACAACGAAGTCACTCACGTATTACAACCGGCTTTACAAAAAGCCGAATCTCAGGCATATGCTTCTATACCTCGGGAGATTTTACGCAGGTACCTTTTCTCGCGTGCTCAAAAGGGCATTCCCATTTAGGCGGGCGGAATGCTGGGCGTTGTTTTTTGGCACCGGGAACTTCCTTGAGTCAACGCTTTTCAGAATAGATCCGCTACCAATGCCAAGAAAAGTGTTTTGGGCAGACCCTTTCCTGGTCAGGCGCAACGGCCAGCTTCATGTGTTTTTTGAGAATTATTCCTATGAGGCAAAACTAGGAAAAATATCCACTGGGAGGATAGTCGAGACCCAAGTGGGTGGGTACTCGATTGTCGATGTGCAAGATGCGCTGGATCCCGGTTACCACCTTTCATATCCCCAGATTGTTGAAGAAGATGGCGAGTTGTACCTGATACCGGAAGCGCACATGAACAGGCGGCTGGAGATATACCGGTGTGTGGAGTTTCCCGGGAAGTGGGATTTGAGCGCGACCGCATTTGAGGGGGAAGGCATTGCGGATACGACGTATTTCTGCGATAGAAACGGTGATAGGTGGCTGTTTTTAAACAAGGGCAAAAAGCATGAGGCAGAGCTGTACATATATAAAATAGATAGCCTGGGGCTCAGCAGCATTATCGCGCATAAGGCGAACCCCGTTTTTATCGACTGCAGAAAGGGACGAAACGGCGGGACGATCTTCGAGTATGAAAATGAGTATTACCGCCCAAGCCAGATCAACACGCATGGAGTCTACGGCAGAGGCCTTCAGATAAGCAGGATAAAAAAGTTGACACTTGAGGAGTTTGAAGACGAGGCCATCATCTCGGTAGAGCCGAATTTCCGAAAAGGCCTGATCGGGATACACCATCTGCACCAATATGGGAGCAACTTCATTTTTGATGCATGCTACAAGAAGCTGTGAGCTGGCGGCAGCTGTGAAGCTGGTGCCGCCAGCTGTACACCACGCAAGACCGGTGCCGCCAGCCGTGCGCCAGCTGCGCTATACTTAAAAGCATGTCCCCAGATCCTATGCATGACCTGCTGCTCGTTGCCTATGAGTTTCCCCCTTCAGGTGGTGCTGCTGTCCAGCGCATCGCGAAGTACGCGCGTTTTCTTTCCGAGGCAGGGTGGTGCGTGCGGGTCATCTGTGCTGAGCCTGCTTGGGGCACGGTGATCGACCACTCGCTCACAAACGAGGTACAAAGCGTCGAGATCGTCCGTTTGCCGGGGAAAAACGTCTCGGCATCGATCGCTCGGGCGATTGACGCGGTTAGGCGTGCGCTTCGACGAGTGGGTGGCGAGCCCGTTTTCGACCGCGGCAGCACCTCTGCCTCCAGCCCCGGTTCCGTGCCGGTGCCTCTCAAGCGACCGCTCTCGATCCGTGTCGCCCGGTGGCTTGCGGTTCCCGACGATGCTGTAGGCTGGGCGCGCACAGTGGCTCCGGTTGCCGCTCGGCTCCATGCCGAGCGACCCTTCTCAGCGGTGCTTGCTTCGGGGCCTCCTTACTCGGCCTTGGTTGCCGGCGCGAGAATTGGCGAGGATCTTAGTATTCCGTTCGTGGCCGATATGCGTGACGCATGGCGCGACCACGGGAACATCAGGTGGCCGACTTCGGCGCATCGCCGACGCAGCGAGGCGCTTGAGCGCAAGGTGATGATGCAGGCGAGTGCGGTGGTGCTTGTCTCGGAGGGCTCGGAGGCCGAGGTTCGCGAGATGGGTGCGTCGCGGGTGCTCGTGGTGCCCAACGGCTTCGACTCGGAGGCATCGCCGGTGTGGGGGCCGGATCCCGATGCGCCGCTCGAGGTGGTTTTCCTCGGCAGGCTGGCTGCGGGTTACACCGATCCGCAGACGTTCCTCCAGGGGCTCGCGCTGGCCGTCGAGCGGTATCCGGAGTGCCAGGGGGCGCGTTTCACGATAATCGGGCCGGAGGCGCTTTTTGTGCACGAGCAGGTGCGTACGCTCGGTCTGGAGGGGCATGTGGATTTCTGCGGGTTCCTGCCACACGCCGAGGCGCTTGCCAGAGCCGCATGCGCCGATGTCGGGCTCATCAACATCTGGGACGGGCAGGGTTCGGAGACGATATATTGCACGAAACTTTTCGAGTATTTGGGTATTGGCATTCCCATTTTGCTGGTGGGGCCGCTTAGCGGGGTTGCCAGTCGGCTTATCGAGCGCGCGCAAGCGGGCTTGACGGTGGAGTGCTCGGATGTCGAGGGGGCGGCTCAGGCCATCCGTGGGTTTGCGGTCGCAAAGGCCGAGGGAAGGGCGGTCGTCGAGCCGGTTGCAGAGGTGGTCGCACGCTATGACCGCAAAAACCAGGTGCTCGAGGTCGCACGTCTGCTTGATGGGCTTACCGGTGCGATCGAGGCTGCCGATGCTGCTGCTGCTGCGATCGAGGCTGCTGCTGCGGGCGATGTTGCCGATGCCGGTGGGCCTGCTGGCGCAAGCGGGGTGGGTCATGCGGGCTGAGAATACGCCAAGGGGGCTACGGAAGCTCTCGCAGGCAGCCACCTCCGCCGCACCTGGGGATGAGGCACCCGGGCAAGCACCCGGGCAGGCATCCGAGCCGCAGGGCCTTCCGCAGGGCCGACGGACCCTTGCCCTGTGGCTGGGGGCGGCCTGTATCGTCGGCGGGGCCGCCGGTGCGCTTGTCGGCTACTCGGCGACGATCAGCCTTGCGCTTCTCGGCGTGGCAGTGGTCGTGGCGGCTTTCTGGCGGCTGGAGATCGGGCTGCTCGTGCTCTTGCTCACACTGCCGCTCGACCTATATGGCCAGCTCATCACCTCGCCGGTGACGGTGACGGTCTTTCATGTTGCGCTGCTTCTCGTGCTTGCCTCATGGTGTGTGCGGGTCTTTGGGAAAGGGAGCGAATGGCTGCGGTTCTCGTGGCTTGACGTGGGCATAGCTGTTTTGATGCTCGCCGCGCTCTGGTCGCTTCCGCACTCGCTTGCCCCGTCGGCGACGGTCTTTTCGATCGTGAGGCTTTTGGGCTACTGGGCCTTTACCCTGCTCTACACCAACGGCGTTCGCACCGAGCAACAGCTGCAGCGCATCTATCTGGTCCTAGGCATTACCGGTGTGGTCATCGGAGTGCTCGCCTTGGTGCAGTACCGCGTGCCCGATTTCTCGATCGGGAACATGAACATAATGACGGCACCAGGCGGCATGATCACCCTGCGTCGGCCAAGCGTCTTTTTCGAGGACCCGAACTACCTTGGGGGCTTCCTTTCGGTCTGCATGATCGCCGCCGCCGCGCTGCTTGTCCATGCGCGCTCGAAGCGATGGGCGGTCGCGTGGCTCGTGATAGCGCTCGTTACCGGCATCGGGCTGGTCGTCACCTTCTCGCGCGGTGCCTGGCTCGGCGCGTTGCTCGGCATCGTGGTTGTGGTGCTCACGGCACCCAAGTCCCGCCGAAGGCCGCTTATCGCCGTCGGGCTCGCCTTAGTCATCGCGGCAAGTCTCAGCGCGCCGAGGGTGATCGTCTCTCGGATCAGCTCGATGGTGAATGTGGATCGCGACACCTCGGTGGCGACCCGCTACTACATGTATTTCTCGGCGGTCGATATCATCAAGGACAACTGGGTGTGGGGGACCGGTCTTACCGCGTTTGAGGATGCGTATCCTGCGTATCGCCGTCCTGGGACGCTTCTCATTGTGAGCAGGCCGCACCAGCTGCCGCTTTCGATGTGGGCCGAGATGGGCATAGTCGGGCTTGCTGCCGAGGTCATCCTCACGCTCGTGCTGGTGCGTATGTATTGGCGCAAGCGACCGCTTACGTTCAGCCCGTGGGAGTCCGCGGCGCTCGCGGCCACGGTGACCCTGCTCCTCCAAACGTTCTTCCAGTACTTCTTGTACTTCCAATACCTATGGTTAGTGCTTGCTTTGGGCGTCGTTGCGACGCGCCTGGAACGGACATCCGAAGGGGGTCGGCAATGACTGACGATGCCGGAAGCCTGAAGGCCGCATGGGCGGTGCTCAGACGACAGTGGTGGATAGTTGTGGCAGCGATGGTGGCGGCAATGGCAGTCGCCTGGCTGGCCAGCGTTGACGTGCCCGACTCCTACGTCGGCCATGCGACGATCGTGGTGGACGTAGGCACGACCAAGTACTCGGG
>Ga0123353_10017733_pt1 | contig 10486 bp, 6 predicted proteins | sample TergutLab28metaG_3_FD_92763 | JGI IMG/M metagenome (GOLD analysis project Ga0123353, IMG submission 92763) | Labiotermes labralis P3 segment gut microbial communities from Petit-Saut dam, French Guiana - Lab288 P3 | ecosystem: Host-associated > Arthropoda: Insects > Digestive system > Gut ... | reverse complement strand
GAACTCTGGAACAAACTCGGAGAACTCTGCGACATCTTCTTACCAGAGGAATGCAAAAATTATTTCAAAAACGCAGGATACCACGAAAAAATAATCGTCCAGAGCAATGCGTAATACGCTCTAATGCCCGCCGCTCTTGCGCAAGGACAATGGGTTTATGATAGGAAAAAGCATCACAAACTTTACGGCTCTGGGCGGATCGCCGCGCTCCTTTATTGTTTACAGAACAGTAGGGGCACAACGCTCAAAGCCTGATCTACTGCCTAGCACTTCACAAGGGGCTGTCCCCGGTCCATGCCACTTCGTTTTCGTATTTCAATTTTCGATGGCAGTGTAGCATGTGGCATGTCAAGAACCGTCAGGATTTGGCAATATGCAACATTCACCGAGAATTTCAACATTTTTTTCGATAGCCCATGCAATTACACATGCATATTGCCAAAGTCCCGTAAAATTTGGTCATACTGGCAAATCGTGAACAAGGAAAGGTACTGCGATTGGCGACGGATCGGAGATGGCACAGGTCGCTCTCGAAGTTCGAGCAACCGTTCAAGTCAAAATGTTGACAGCGGAGGCAGGGGCTAGAAAACATGGTTCGCGTCTTCCGTCTGGACCCGCCTGCGCGGGAATGACGGTGGAAGACGCGAACTTGTTGACGAACTGCCTACCATCCCCGAACGACGGACAGTTTCGCAACCGGTACGCCAAGTTCCCCCGGTTCACTATGCGTTTTCAACAACTCCTCGTCCTCCTCCTCTTCCGCCGCCTTCGGTAGCAACCAACTGCCCTTGATAAGTCCGTCAAGGTAGTCATCACTCGGAACACCGGTTATGTTCTTCAACCAGACATCCGCCCCCGACCGTCCTGTCATCCGATCATACGCCAATGAATTCCAATACGCAGGATCATTATAGATGTCGATGTTGCTCAACAACACGGTTTTTGTGTAAAAATGCCAGTCCAACAGACGGTACCCAGATGCGTCAAAGTCCGCTAAACCATAGTTTCCAGCGAAATCGCCTATTGTCGCCATAGTATTATAGATCGTAAGACGGTTTGCCGCAGTGATGCCATAAACATCCTTGACAGTGATGTTTGAATCCATTATGGAAATGTTATTTCCGGCAATGTGGTTCATTTTGCTCTCGGAAGCGAGAGTTGAACCCACTATGGAAATATCATGTCCGGTAGTGCTCAAATCCCCAGTCGTGGTGATGTTTGCATTATTCATGGAAATATCGTTCGCGACGGTTACGTCCAGTTTTCCGTCAACCTCCATCGACCAGTTGGTCATGGTGATACTGCCGCCGGAAACCAACGTCGTGTTGCCAAGTGTTTCCGAGCCGTCACTAAATGTCAAGTCGCCCGTTGAAGTCAATGTCTTGCTTCCGGTAGTATTGATGGTCGAATTTTTCGTAACGAAATCCTTCGCTGCGGTTGCGTCCAACGAACCGAGAACTGTCAGCAACCAGTTGGTTATGGTGATATTACCACCAGAAACCAATTTCGTGTCGCCGAGTTCCGCTTGCCCGCCGTTGACGGTCAAGTCACCGTTCTCTGTGATCAAGGTTGTAGTACCAGCCTCAATGTTTGAATCTGTTATGGAAAGATTGTCCCTAGCATTCGCATTAAACAACCCGGCAATCGTCAGTACCCAGTTGGACAGCGAAACATTGCCGCCTGATGCCAATTTTGCATTGCCAAGTTCCGCCGAGCCGCCGTTAACGATTAAGTCCTTCGCAACGTTCAAGTCGAAATTTTCGATAACGGTCAGTACCCAGTTAGTCAACGAAGCACTGCCGCCGACAATCAAGTTCGCATTGTCGAGATTCGCTTTTCCACCGCTAACGATCAAATCCTTCGTAACGTCCAAGTCGAGTTTTCCGTCAACGGTCAGTTCCCAGTTGGTCAGTGAAATACTGCCACCGGAAGTCAACTCCGCACTACCGAGTTTTGCCGAGCCGCCGTTAACGATCAAATCCTTCGCAACATCCAAGTCGAGATTGTCTTCAACGGTCAGTACCCAGTTGGTCAACGAAACGCCTCCGCCGACAACCAGTTTCGCATCGCCGAGGTTCGCCGAGCCGCCGCTCACGACTAAATCGCCGTCCGTCGCGGTCAGGTTTGTTGCAGCGGCAGTGATGTCTGAATCCGTTACGGCAAGATTGACACCAGCGGTCAAAGTTGTATCGCCACTGATACCGTTTGCTTTGATGGTTGAATCTTTTACCAATAGATTGTTCTTGGCGTTCATGTTGAACTCACCTGCAATCGTCAGGATCAAATCGTCAAACGAAATATCTTTACCAGATGCCGTCAGGCTTGCCAAGTTGACCGTGCTACCCGCGATGGACACATCGCCACGTGTTGCGGTCAGGTTTGTAATATCTGCCTTTATCACGTTAGTGTCCGTCATGAAAACATTATCCTTGGCAGTAACCGCCCATGTTCCACCAATATCGAAACTTCCGCCGCTCATGATCGCGTCCGAAGCAGAAAGGAACGTAGTATTTCCTGTAACGGCAAACATTGCATCCGTCAACAGCAATCCGCTGAAGGCAGATCGCTGTTGAGAATTATCCCTGTCGTAAAGAGATTCCAGTAAAACATTGCCGGACGCGATAAAGTCGCCTGTTACGCTCAAATTCAAGTAAGATGATATTCCAACGTTACCGCCTGCGATCAAGTGCACAATGTCCAGCGATGTCGTGCCGAAAGCATAAACATCCCTTGCCGCAAACAACGAAACGGAACCACCAACCGCTATTGCCACATTTTTTGTTTTTCCGCATCGAACAAATCTCGTATTTCTATGTCCGTTAGGTCTTCCCACAATGCTACAATTTCGGCATCGGACAGGTTCGGATACAGTTCTTTCCACAAGTTTTGCTTTTCCGTATCAGAGAGACCTTGGTTTTCTGCTTTTTGCAATATGTTCCACCGTTCTTCTGCTTTGGTCAAACTTTCCCATTTTTGTTCGTTTGCTTTTTGTGTAGTGTCTGCCAAGTCTTCCCACAAAAGTCCTTTCGCGTAGTCGGAGAGCGGGTCAGGTACTTCGTTGGGGTTTGCGTCCAGTAAATCGCCTACAACGTAAAGATTAACGTTGCCGTTTGTGCTGACAATCGATTCAGCGTACAGGGTTTTGTCAAATTCTGCATTGATATTACCGCTGGCACTGAGTAGCACATTATTGTTTGCTGACATTTTGAACGCATCTGTTTCATTTCGTCCGCCAATGCGCCCGATGCCAACGTTCACTTCTATCCTGTTGGCATTGAAAATGCCCATACCGTTGTCTAACACATTACCTGTTGAGATGAGTCTAACGTCGGCACCATTCGCGTTAATGCTGTTGACGAGTATTTCTCCGGTATTATGAATGTTAATAATATCAGTACCTGTTCCTGTCCTGTTTACGGTAAGAGTACCGTTCGCAAGTGGTTCGAGGTTGATGGTTTGGTTTGCATTTCCAATGTTTCGCGCTGTTAACGAAACATCTTGTCCGATAATGAGGTTATTCTCCCCTCCAGCCAGATTACCTACCGTATCTATTGTAATACTTCCCGCACTACGAACGATATCGTTAATTGTTACGCCTCTTGCATTGGTTATGTTAACGCCAGCATCGGCAACAATTTCTGATCCCGTGAACGATATGTTAATCGGCTGTGAGGCATTGAGGTAGGTTTTGAATACCTCCGTAAAGGATTGAGATGCGTAGATAGTCACGGAATATTCCCTCCAACCGGCTCCAAGAACAATGCTACTCTTTCCCGTTCTCACTTCGTCTCCAATCTTAGTTATAAACGTATCTCTGTAAATGCCACTTGTGGCTTTTTTGGACGCTGTACGGCTATACACCCCATAAAGAAGCCCACTACCAAGCGTGGTGTCCGTAACAAGGAATGTTCCAACCGGATATGTCTTATTAACATCAGCTGTTGCTTTCAATGTATTCAAGTCAATGCTATCGGCTGGGTCTTTACTCCAGTCAAAAGGCATTTCTTTACCAAACAAAACAGTATACCTGTTATAGGTTTTGTATTCCCAGGACAACTCAGTGTTTGAAGCAAACACGTTCTCCAGCCAGCGGTTCTCAACCGGATCATAAGACAATCCACTAATCTGACGTGTCCAGTGGTTTTTAACCGGATCATAAACGAATCCATCTCTTTCGTCCGATGATATCTCTGTACCATACCGTATTCCGCTAACTCGCGTGTATTCCGTAACGTAACCTTTCGCTTTGTCGATAATACGAATCACGCCTTCCGATCCCATGCCGGCATCGACTCGATTTAGTATAAGGTCGTATTCTGGATTGCCTATAATTTGGAAATTACCGTAACCATCGGCGACTTCAACTTTTCCACGACCGGTAGAGATGATATTACCGGAAAGCGTAATATCGCCGCCGTATGCAATAAGGTTTTCGATAACAATTTGGTCCCCATTTTTTAGGAATATTGTTGGATAAATGGCTAATCGAGGGTCATCCTTATCTGTGATGCCGAGTGCCGCCATCGTTAACGCCAACGAAGACGCTTGTGCGGCATTTTCATTGCTCGTGTTATAATTATTAAGAGCCTTGATTGCATCAGCCAACGTCAGGTCAATTTTAGTTTCAAGATACCCGCTTTGAATCGTTCCATTGATGTTAAGCGTTTCGGCGGATATAAAAACGGAACGGGCTCCGTAAACAATACTTTCTCTCTCAGGAACGTAGGTCAACGGTGTCGTTTCGGAGTAGTCGGTAACAAGACCGTTAACATTGGCATTCTTTGCGGAACTTACATTTTTGATTCGGTCTTTCACGTAAGCCAGAGCGGAGTTTGCAAGAGCCTTTTCTAGTTCTGCTTCCGTGCCTGTACCGGAATAGACAGCATTGATCAAATCTCGCAACGTCTCATCATTCACTTGATTTTGATCTGTTGTTCTCGATATAAGTTGATTGCGGTTTCCTGTTCCGTTGGCACCGAATACAATATCCCAGGATGCCGTTGTAACAGCATTTTGTAATTCGGCAATGCTATCTCGGTATGCTAATAATGCTTTCATTGCTGCCACGTCACCTGGACTTGTGTTCGGTGCACTTGTCCTTTGTGCTGTTAGGCTAGCAATGTTATTTTTGATGTCATTAAGCGCGTCCACTTGCCTGTTTAGATCAAAAATTCGAGCCTGACTCTCTCCAGCAGCCATGTTGTTATCGACGGTGCTCTTTTGGGTGTTGTAAATGTCTACGGAAATGCCGTATTGATTTAAAGCACTGATAAAACCGTTAATATCGCTTTCAGTGTAATAAACCGCTGGTGTATTTCCGTTTGCTGGAGTCTTTACAGCATAAGAAAAATCGCCAGTTTTAACCCACACGGTAACGGTTGTATAGTTTAGTGTTCCATTCTCATTAATATCAGAAACATACGTGAAGCTTTCTTGTTTCATCACGCTATCCCAATTCGTTACTCTGCTCTTAACATCATTCGTTACAGCGTTATTCAACGCAGTTGCAGCAGTGTAACGTTCGGAAGCAGCACCAGCAACATTAGTTCCGTTCGTACCATTCATCATATCATCATAAAAAGAGTATGTCATTCCACCGTATAACCTAGCCAAATTGTTGACGTAGTTTAGATAAGTGGCTTTCAATGGTGCGATTTGACCATTTATATTGCTGATTGCAGCATTTACATTTGGTTCGGAATAAGAAGCACCATACGTATCAGAAAACTGCTTTTCCAGATCCTTAATGATTATATCGATTTGCGCTTTTGAGAGACCGCCGGTTATAAGCATTTGCTCTTGAATCCATTGGTTAATTGCCGTCGCAACATTAGTACCGCTACCAAACGGGTCGCTGGTGCCAGTACTGTATATTCCATCTTTGGAATTGAGATAATAAGAGCCTGCGGTCGTAATTTCAATGTCTCGTCCTCCGACAATACTATTGTACTGCCAAATACTGCCTTTGCTCGAAAGCGTAGTTTTACCGCCGGGGTTGGAGAGCGTAGCATTCTGTAGAAGCAGTTCTGTAGCGATACCCGAACCGGCAACAGATGAAGATTGGGTGTTCGTGATTGTAATCGCAGGTTCACCATTCCGACCGAGTCTAACGGACTCCAACGTGGCTCCCGCTAATGTTTCTACAAGTGTATCATTGATGAGAACACGTCCACCGCCATCTAACGGATTCGGTACGACAAGGCGTACGGGATTTTTCCCATCGCCAATTTGCAAAAAGTATTGCGAATTATTGGTTATAGTTATTGACGGAACGGCATTCGCTGTTAATTTCGAGTTAGATGCCGATACTGTCGCGGCATTGATGATTATATCGCCCGCTGCGGCAGTGATGTCTTCAACAATCATAACAACCGTAACCGTCGGATAGTTTGCGGGATTGAGAAGTTGCGCATCAGTCGGATTTGCAATGGTGCAGTAATACCTTAATTGCCTCTTTAGATAATCAATTTCCTCCGTGTATGCAAGTTCGTCCAGTGTTCCCACAACACCCTGATTTCCAAGTGCTTCTCTCAGTGAATTGATTTGATTGATGATCTCATCGCCTATTCGTCTTTCACCGAACGCGTCGGCATTTGTTACAACTTTTATCCACGGCGAATGAGTAATAGTACCATCTGCTTTTATTATAACTTCCGAGTTAGCATGGCTTCCCGCCACGAACGTATTATCGTCCTTGAAGTTAATCACTCCACCGTTTGCATTTGTTCTGCTCTTACCGCCTTTAAGCGTGAAGTCGGCATCTGCGCCGAAGAACCCTGCTATCGCTGCCGCTATTTCTCTGTAAATGTCCCTGCCTTCCGAATAACCGACGACGTTGTTTGCACCTTTGCCTGCGCTTGCAACAATGTTCGAAACACTCTTAATGTCTGCACTCGTAAAGGTTATCGTGTCCGTCTTGTTAAGTATCGCGTCCGCTTTCGGCGCGGAAACAACCGGAACCACCGAGTAATTGCTCAAATAGGTCGCTGCGTTCAGATTGTTGTTTCCGCCACCGACGTTAAATGATACGGCTTCGCCCGTCCTCCAAGCATCAATGATCGCACCGCTTACGTCTATGGTATTTTTTGTTGTAACTTTTAATTCGGAACCTGCAAACGGTAGTCCAATGGCTCCATCAAATTCAACCAGCGATTTGACAATAGCACCGCCTATCATTTTATCGTTTGCGTATCTCTCAAAAATACTTCCACTACTGTTTACGGCAAGTTTGCCTGTGCGGAAGAAATTGTCTGCACCGAGAATAAGATTGACCGCCGTATCGAGTAGTAAGTCCGATTCGGCTTTGCCGTATCCTCCGCCGAATGCGCCAACAACACGAAGAGCCGACTGATTGTCAAGTTTCGTAACTGTCGCAAGAGCAGAGATGTCGATAAAGTCCCATTCGTTGGGATTTAACTCTTTCCTACTTCCGAGTTTGCTGTTGCCGGTGATGTTTACGGTTGTGCCGCGTTTAATGTCGAGATAACTTCCCGTTCCGCCGACGGCGACGGCACCGCCGCCGATACCATTGATTCTGTTGACGAGAGAATTATATGTGTCGTTGGCATGGATGTTAATGTATTTGGCATAGATATTTCCACTGTTAACGTTGATTGCCGTATTGCCGCCGAAATTCATGGTTCCGACTGCTCCGCTGACGGAAACGCCGCCTACGGCTACGGACGAAGCGTCCAATTTCGCGTCCTTTACGGTTAATCCCGCGTTGAGATTAACCGTATTTCCCTCAAGAGTCGCATTGTTTCCGACGGTTAATGTGTTATCACTGTTTACGTTAACGACTCCGACTGCCGCACCCAGTGCGCCGAGTCCTCCTGCACCGGCGACGGTGTTTTGATAGATTGTCTCTGCGGTTGTGAGCGCAGAGAGTGTGACATCGCCGTTTAGAGTCGCGCCATTCAGGACTTTAACGGAAACGTCATCGGAAACGTTCATCACGGCAACGGCGGCAGCACCACCGCCGATGCCGATGCCGATACCGATCACATCTTGGTCGATCTTGTTATTAACTTTTGCGTTGCCGGTAATTGTTGTTGCAGTCAATATTCCGCCGATAGTGAGCGTTGCCGAACCACTACTGCCGTTCATGCTTACGGATTGTCCTGTTTGTTCGTTTGCTTTAGCAATAGACTTCGTTAAACTACCATCTGTGTCTTTGTCTTGCACTGTTCCGCCGAGGTTAATTACGGACACCGCAACGGCAACTCCAACGGCACCTGCGCCTGCAGCGTACGCAGTATGATCAATATTTCGATTTAGTAGAGCGTCCAATTTAATAGTCCCTGCTATGATGCTAGTAGGACTAACGTCTAATGTAGAACTATTTCGGACAACGAGGACTTCAACGCCTGCACCGACTCCGACGGCACCACCCGCCGCACCGCCAACCTGCCGATGTCCGGCAAGTTTTGACGGAATGACGACGGGACTGGCGGCAAGATTGATGTCCGCAAAATCCGCTATCGTCGGATACCGGGAATCCCCTTCGCTTTTGGTGTAATACTCCGTCAAGTCGGGAGTAAACAGAAACCAATCCCCGGAGTCGAAGTAATACTGTTTTTTGGGGCTTTGGACGGCGTACACGTCATAGTTGTTGACAGTGCGACTATTGATCGTGTCCGTTGCGGTTGCACCATTGACCCAGCCCTGCAATACCGAGAGACTTGCCACTTCCCAAGTGCTGTCCGTTTTGAAGACGGATTTTGCCTCATGTGCCATCCGTTTATCAACCGATTGCAGTACCTGAGTTAACCCGCTTGCATCTAATTTATTGGTCATCGTATTACGTGATGGCTGGAAAGCCTGTTTGAACTAAAATCTGATTGATGGTTTCTGTATCAATGGCATCATCGCCATCCTTGTCGCCCTCGTCGCTTGCGCCCGTCACCACCTCGTCTATATGGTCTATAATCATCCCCACCGCATACGCCAAGTTTTCAGGATAGACGATTTTGGTGTTGGTCATCGCTTCAAAATGCTGTTGACAAGGTCTTCGACTTCGCTGTCGGTCATTGGTACAAAATTGGTTTCTCCTGTCGGCGGTTGCATGGACTGTTTGGGAACGGATGCCTCCGCCCATAGTCCCCCCAGCGGCATCGTGGTGACCACCGCTACGTCTTTTGCAAAATATCCCGCATCGCCGATGGCGAGTTTTGCCTCTTCGCAAATAAGCGGTGCCACAAAATTTTTGGAAAACGTCGCCGATGTCCCGCCTATCGCCGCATTGGCGATGCCCTTGGTTAACACATCAGGGTATTGATCCGTGCGACGCATTAACCATAATGCTTGCTCACACATTGCCACCCGGATTCGGTTGTCATTGTCAATATCAACGTCCGCCTGAAACACAAATGCTGACCGAATCAATACCGAAGCCCGATTCAAATACCGCCGCCGCTCCGAATCGTCGGCACTCTCCCACTCGTCCGCCTTGGGACGGAAGTGAGCAAAATAATCGGTTGCCCATTCCAACGAAACAAGTGATTGCATGGCTTTGGATTTCTATGTCTTGAACTTGGGGGACTTCACCTGCGGTGAACCACCTTCGGTGGCGACGGCAGACGGTAGACCGCAGTCGGCAGCAGATTCGTCTGCCGCCGTTTGTTGGTTATTTTCTACCTTCTCCGTTCCCTGACTCTTCGGTTCGACGGTCTGCCGTTTGCGGTCTTTCTTCTCTTCTGCTGCCGTCTGCGGTTTGCCGTCTACTGGCTCTTTGCCAGCATTCTTCTTATCCTTTGCAAAGCCGCACACTTCCACATGCTTGGCGAACAAGTCAGGATCACGGAAAAACGCATAACACTTCGGACAAAATTTTGCAAAATCGCTCATGATTTACCTCATTGCTGTTAATGGTCACTGTTAATGGTTTGTCAAATGCAGGATGGCATCCGAATCTGCTGCCGTCTGCGGTCTGCTATCTGCCGTCTCCCTTATCCCAAGGGCAGGCTTTCAATCGCCGCCGTCAGATTGACCGCCGAAGCATCAAAGTTCGTCGTAATCTGCAAACGGTGAATGCGTTTGGTATTACTCGGCACAGGAATCGTGGAAAAAAACTGTCCTGCCGGTATCGTGGACTCCCCCGATACCGAGACCAGCGTGGACAGAGTTTTCCAGTCGTTGATATCTTTGTACTGCAACAGAACTGTCAGCGTGTTCGAGCCGGTCAGCGGCAGGTTTTTGTCAATCGTGCCGACCAAGAGTAACTTGCCGAGCGTGTTGTTGAGGATATGCTCCCCACTGTGAATCGTGGCATTGTTCGGCAATGCCGCATTGCGGAAGAGGTAATCTCCTGCGAAATGGGCGGCTTGACCGACAACACCGTTAAGCGTATCAATGGACATAGTTCAATCTCCTCATATTAGGGGTTAATAAAGTGTTGTAAAAGAAGGGGTTTTTGAATCTTCTTTCCAACGGAATTTGTTTATCTGTTGAATCTTCTTCCTTGAATCTACTTTTGTTGCGGCAATTT
>Ga0123353_10017731_pt1 | contig 10486 bp, 5 predicted proteins | sample TergutLab28metaG_3_FD_92763 | JGI IMG/M metagenome (GOLD analysis project Ga0123353, IMG submission 92763) | Labiotermes labralis P3 segment gut microbial communities from Petit-Saut dam, French Guiana - Lab288 P3 | ecosystem: Host-associated > Arthropoda: Insects > Digestive system > Gut ... | reverse complement strand
TGCAGAAGAATATGATCATTTTTTAAAATTTTACCAACGCACATTGTCGTCCAAAAAATAATGGAATAAGGGTGTTTTAGATGGATGGTATCGTATTAGCTACTAAGGGGGCTTTAATAAATAAGGGTTTTGTGTATTCTTTTTCCCAGCACTAGAAAATAAGATTTAACCCTTTTTTTTGGTAGATAGTATTAATTAAAAAAAAAAACTATTTTTGCACGTCGTTTTTAGAAATTTTTAAAACCATTATAATTATTAACCAAATTTAATATTAACATGAAAAAAACTTTATTTTTTTTAGCACTATGTCTTTCATTTTCATACTTATATGCACAAAATACGCATATATCTACGGATGATATATCTGTTAGTAGTAAAAATATTACTACGCAAACTCGCGATGTTTCTGAAAGAGGAGGCGGATTGCTTTTGTGGGATAACACAAACATTAACGAAATTGGTACCTTGATTTCTTCTTATTGGCAAAAAAATGATAATTGGGCATGGACAGCCGACGACTTCATAGCCGACGGACCATGGATAATTGAGAAAGTGATTGCCAAAGGATACAATAAAGACGATGGTCCATTGCCTAAACAGATGGCACTCGTAATTTACAAAGATGGAGGAGATATTCCGGGAGAAATTATTTTCCAAAATATGAATATTGACATATCTCTTCCTATTGATACTTTCCCTGAAATGATACTTCCGCAACCCTTTAAATTGCCTGAGGCAGGTAAATACTGGATAACCATTGCAGGCTCTTTCGATCTAAGTGTTGCTGTGAATTCGGAAGTAAATAATGGACGCTGGGATTTAAGAAGAGGTTCTACCCAAATAGGAAGCAATTTTAAATTCTACGACAAGTTGAATTTGTTTAGCGTTAACGGAACAGGAGGAGCAAGATGGCTTGATGCTACAGAAATATCTCCAGGCTCGTTCTCCATGTATTTTAAAATAATTGGAGATCCGGGCATTGTATTTGATTGTGAACCTGTGAAAAATCTCACAGTAGAATATGATAAAACTAATGATTGCAAGCAAGCGGAATTAACATGGGATGCCCCGGAAACTGGAAGTTTTGAATATAAAATCTTTAGAGATGGAGATGAAATAGCAATTGTTGGAACAGAATCTTATATTGATGTAACCTTTGAGCCTACCTTAGGGCATACATGGGGAGTTCAGGTGGTTTGCAATGGTTATACACCGCTAATAACTGTAGAAAAAGATTTTTGTAAAGAGCCCGACTGTTCTTTAAGACCTAAAAACCTAACTATAGCCATTAATCAGAATTGCGATGCCGCTGTTTTGGAATGGCACGCCCCTACCGAAGTATTGTGGGATAATGTTCAACAAACCAATCAAGGATATAAAGCTTTTCGTTGCTTATTAGAAGCATATAGCCGCGTAGAGATGTTTGCAGATGATTTCGTTATTAATTCGGGCGAAACCTGGCATATTAGCGAAATTTATTATGGAGGCTTCTATCTCCCTTCAGGATATGACCCCTTTGACCCACCAGACTATATCGGTGTTGAAATATTTAAAGATAGCGGGAGTGATAGCCCCGGAGTACAAGTTTACGAAAACGAATTTCTTACTACTGTAAGCGGAAGCTATTCGAATCAACAAACTTTGCTGCTTCCTGAAATGATAAAATTAGACCAACCCGGAAAATATTGGATAGCTATTTATGGTGTGTATGATGCGCTGTATGATGAAACAGTGCATGGTTTTTGGATTTACTCCCACACCGTACCAATTGAAACGAATATGTACGCCTACGACGAATCTAGCGGGACCTGGGAACCTCACGGCGGTACTTCTATGTACTTCCGCCTGCAAGGATATAAAGAAGTAAATGAACTATACTACAACATTTACAGAGATGGTATTATTATTGCTGAAAAAGTATCAGGGCTTACCTATTCAGATTCTGAATTTAACCCTTATCAAAAACATTCATGGGCAGTTAAAACCGTTTGCCTTGATGGAACAGGTGTCTCTGCTCCCGTTTATCTAACTTTACCTAAATGTGCTGAAAGTGTTTTTGATAAGGAAAACAATTTATTTTCCCTATTTCCGAACCCAACAACAGGAAATCTAAATATTATTGCAAATTGTGATTTCAGTAAAGTGGAAGTGATTAATTTCTTAGGACAAATAGTTGTTTCGGAATCTAATTCCGGGAACAATCTATCTCTTAATGTTTCTAACCTCAATAGCGGTATCTATTTTGTTCGTATTACTACCGGAAACGGAACGGATATAAGTAAATTTATAAAACAATAAAAAAATCTATTAACAAAAAAATTATTATGAAAAAAAGTTTGTTTATTTTAGGATTATTCCTATCAGTTGCATTAGTATATGCACAAACGACTCCCAACTTTGCTACTCAAGCATCCGAAAATCCCACAAGAGGAGGCGGGGTATTATTATGGGACAACACAAATATTAATATTGTACCCGGTCAACCCGGAGGCACTTCTACCTATTGGTCGGTAAGCGACAGTTGGACATGGGTAGCCGACGATTTCGACGCAGATGCGGCATGGATTATTGAGAAAGTGTATTCAAAAGGATACTATCCGGAAGCAGTCCCGACGACTACCGACAAGATGGGTATTGTTATCTATAAAAATTCGAACGGGCAACCAGGAGAAGAAATTTATAGAAATATGAATATTACTGTGGCAAATGCTTTAGAACCTGAGATCACCCTTCCCACACCGTTCCAATTACCTGCTCCCGGAAAATATTGGATTACCATAGCTGCCGTTTATGATAGAGCAGCTACAGAAAATAGTCATGTAAGTGGTTTTCGTTGGTATATTGATAGAGGAGATATACAAATAGGACTAAATTATCACTACTACCAGACCCATGATATATTTACCGGCTATCCTGTAAATGAATGGTTAAATGCAAGCGTAAATGTAAAATTGTATTCCTCCTATTTCAAAATTGAAGGAGATCCGAACGTACACTTTGATTGCGAACCCGTAACAAATTTGAATATTGAATATGATGGGAATTGCAGTCAGGCAGAAGTAACATGGAATGCTCCGAGCGCAGGCAATTTTCAATATGCGGTGTTTAGAGATGGAGTACAGTTGGCTACAGTTGATACAGAGTCTTTTATTGATGTTACTTTTGAGCCTACCTTAGGGCATACATGGGGAGTTAGAGTGGTTTGCGATGGATATACCCCTCAAGTAACTAAATATAAAGATTTCTGCAAAGAACCCGATTGCCCTCAAGCCCCTAAAAATTTAAAAGTTGAATATAAAGACTGTGAATCAGCCCTTTTAAATTGGCACGCTCCTACCGAAGTATTGTGGGATAATGTTGAGCCAACGAGTAATGGCTATAAAGCTTTTCGTTGCTTATTAGAAGCATATAGCCGCATCGAGATGTTTGCGGATGACTTCATTATTAAATCGGGCGAGACTTGGCATATTAGCGAAATTTATTACGGAGGCTTCTATACCCCTTCCGGTCAGGATCCCTTTTCCCCACCAGACTATATCGGCGTTGAAATATTTAAAGACAGCGGGAGTGATAGCCCCGGAGTACAAATTTATGAAAACGAATTTCTTACTACTGTAAGCGGAAGCTATTCGAATCAACAAACTTTGCTGCTTCCTGAAATGATAAAATTAGACCAACCCGGAAAATATTGGATAGCTATTTACGGTGTGTATGATGCACTGTATGATGAAACAGAACATGGTTTTTGGGTTTACCATCATACCGTACCAATTGAAACGAATATGTACGCCTACGACGAATCCAGTGGGACATGGGAAGTTCACGGAGGTACTTCTATGTACTTCCGCCTGCAAGGATATAAAGAGTTGAATGAATTCCGCTATAACGTTTACAGAGATGGAGTTGTGATTGCCGAAAATATTACAGACCTTACTCTTACCGATACGGAATTTAATCCTTATCTTCAACATACTTGGGCTGTTAAACTTGTTTGTCTTGATGGATCCGGCGTTTCTGCTCCTTCTTTGCTAACTGTGCAGAAATGTGCAGAAAGTGTTGCTGATAATAGTGCTGCTTCGTTCACCTTGTATCCAAATCCTGCTTCAAACGAAATTACTATACTTTCTGAAGACCATTTCAACAAAGTGGAAGTATACAGCTTGATGGGGCAAATGGTATTAGCGAAAGTTGCAGATGGAAAAACAACGGAACTAAATGTGTCGAACCTTGTGAATGGAACTTACTTCGTTCGCATTGTTTCCGAGAATGGATATAGCGTTATGAAATTTATAAAACAATAAAAAAATCTATTAACAAAAAAAAATTATTATGAAAAAAAGTTTGTTTATTTTAGGATTACTCCTATCCGTTGCATTTGTATATGCTCAATTTCCGGCAAAAGATCGGTTTGCAGTAAAAAAGTCGGTTATACTAGATCAAATAAATGCTAATTTAAACTTCCCCGAACCGGATGAAGTTTTTGGTTCGATTGATTGCAAAGAAGCCAAAGGGTTAACAGTTAATTTTGACTCCAAGTGTGAAGTTGCAACATTATTATGGTCTGCTCCAACAGATATATTATGGAATAATAATGCAACAGGGAATAGCGGGAGCCCAAGTATTCGTTTCATGCTTGAAGCACTTTCCCGTGAAATTTATGCAGATGATTTCGAAGTTCCTGCGGGTGAAACATGGTATGTCCAAGAGATTTATTATGGTGGCTTTTATAGTACTTCAGAGCCTCACACCTATATTCGCCCGGATTTTGTAGGGATTGAAATATTTAATGACGGTGGAAATGAACTTCCGGGATCCCGTATTATTGAAGAACCTTTTCTTAAAACATTAAGTGGGGGGTTTGCTAATTGGCAAACCGTAGCACTTCCTGAACCCCTTAAACTTACACAGGGCGTATATTGGGTTTCTATTTATGGAACTTACGACCAACTTAGAGATGATGAATGTAGATATTATCTCATGAGAAATGAAAACTCAATATTGGCTCCATTTGCTGGATTGGATGAAACAGAAACTCCAGAATGGCAATATCTTAATTCTAATTTGCCCTCTATATCGTTTCGTATAAACGGAAAGAAAGCTACTGACCCCCCAGTTTCCTATAATATTTATCGGAATGGAGAACTTGTTGCGGAAGAAATAGCCGAACCTACTTTTGTTGATAATAGTGCAGACCTCTCCCAAAAAAATCAATGGTCAGTAACTGTTGTTTGTTCTGATGGACTTTCGAAACCAGTAAATATTACCAAACAACCTTGTGTTGGTATTTTTAACCAGGATATTAACACTTTCGCCATTGTGCCTAACCCTGCATCGGATTATATTAAAGTTATTTCAGAAAACTATTTTAATACTGTTGATGTGGTTAACCTAACCGGTCAGGTTGTCCTTTCTACAACACAAACAGGAAAAGAAGTAAATATTGATGTTTCCGGATTAAGTAACGGTGTTTATTTTGTTCGCATTACTACTGATTACGGAGTTGGTGCTCAGCGATTTATTAAAAATTAATCAGTAAATAAAATTGAGACATGGCAAAAGCTGTGCCTTAGCAAAATTAAAGAGGTTCCCCCAAGCAGGAACCTCTTTGTCTTTCTTAAAATGATAAAGCAACAGATTTATCTATTTCAAAATTTTACAAAAAAAATTAGCATTGAAAACAGCAAATAATAAAATAGAAAAAAAAATATATTTTTGCACGTTTGTTAGAAATGCTATAAATTATTAATCAATATTATTTATCTATGAAAAAAACATTATTCTTTTTTACAACAATGCTATTGTTTGTGGGTGCAGTTCTTGCTCAAACAACAGCAACAAGAACACTTGAAACAGAATCTTCTACAGTTTCAATAATTTCACAAACTTCCCGTGCTGTAGTATATTCGGAGGGTTTTGAAAACACAACAGGAATTGCACTCCCTACAGGATGGAAAACAGAGCAGAATGGAACACTTTCTCCGTGGATGACTATTGACAGCAAGGAGGCACTTCCGGGTGTAACAAATCCTGTGCCGGCATACTCGGGCGATCGCTCAATGGCACGTAGCTGGAATGCCAGTGGAGTAGATGCATGGGCAATCAGTAGTGGATTTGCTCTTAAAGAAAATGTAAGTTACACTATCATTTTTTGGTTTAGGGCTCCGGGTTATCCACAGTTTAGTGAATTTGACGATTTCGAAGTTAAAATCGGACAAACACAAACTGCCACAGGATTGACCCATACACTTTATAGCAATATTGAAAATATTGTGAACCCATGGACTAAAGCGCAATGTCTCTTTAAACCTGCAACTTCAGGTACTTATTATCTCGGCTTTCATGACCTCAATAAAGGGGAAGAAGGAATTTATATTTATATAGATGAAATTGAAGTGGCTGAATGTACTTGTTGCCCTGTAACAGATTTTGTTATTGAATACACAAATGATTGTAAAGCCAACTTGACATGGAATGCTCCCTCAAAAGGAAATAATGTTTATAAAGTTCTAAGAAATGGTGTTGAAATAGCAACCGTTGAAACAGAATCTTATACCGATACTGATTTTGAAGCCACTATCGGTCATACATGGGCTATTCAGGTGGTTTGTGATCAGGAACTGTCTATTGAGTCAAGCGTAACCAAAGACAAGTGCGATGATCCTGACTGCAGTAAATTAGCCAGATTCCTTTCTGTTAATTATACAGAAGATTGTAAAGCCGCTGAATTAGAGTGGTTTCCGCCGATTGAAGTATTGTGGGATAACACGGCATCTCCAGAAATGTATGTGGTACATAGCGCACGCTGGTTGTTGGAAGCTTATAGCAGGGAAATCGCTGCCGATGATTTTACTGTTCCTGCCGGTGAAACATGGTATATTACCGAAGTGAGAACTTCCGGTACAAGTGTTATTAACAGTGGTACATATGATACTCCACATTTCTTTGGAGTTGAAATATATAAAGATAAAGACGGAGTGCCCGGCGATCAAATTTGGGAAGACCCCTATCTTGTACCTATTGGTGGCAATATGAGCAATGGTGCTCCTATTATTGTTCTTTCTGAAACTGTGAAACTTGAGGCGGGAAAATATTGGGTAGCTATCTATGGCTCTTACGACGCCTTGTTCGACGACAGTTACCACTATTATATTACTCTATGCTCTCAAGACAATGGTTCTCCCTTGTGTGTTTTAAATGAATCAAATGGTTTTGAATGGGAACCTGAAACAGGAGATATGACTTCACTCTATTTCCGCCTTCATGGAAACAAAACGTCTGCAGAAGAAAAATACAATATTTATAGAGATGGTGAACGTATCGCTTCCAACGTAGCTGCGCATTCCTTTGCGGACAATACTTTTAATCCATTAACCAAACATAGATGGGCAGTTGTTATTGCCTGTCCGCAAGGCGGCGAATCTGCCCCTATTCTTGTCTATAAAAATGAATGTACTACAGAAAATGTTACTGAACCGGAAAATAGTTCTTTAATACTCTTCCCAAATCCATCTTCTAACTCTATAACTATTCAGGCTGAAAGTGCTTTTAATAAAGTTGAAGTTTTTAATTTTCTTGGGCAAACAGTTTTAACACAATTAAATACACAGATATATTTAACCACTCTTAATGTTTCAAATTTGAACTCAGGAATCTATTTTGTTAGAATTGAAACTGAAAATGGAGTAACCGTTAGGAAATTTGTAAAACAATAATATTAAACCAAATAACATTAACCAAATTTATTTATTATGAAAAAAATTATCTTTTTATTCGCTATTGCTTTTATAGCATCTTTTACTTTATTAAATGCACAAACTATTGTACTTCAGGATCATGATCTTGCCATTACAAATCTTGAAAAACCTGCACCTCTTCCCGTACTTACTACGAAAGGAGATATTGAGTTAAAACACATTTCAGGAGTTGTGGGCACCTATCTTGGTAGTACAGGAGTATCCGGTACCTTTTATTGCAGCGGTTGTATCAGTTTTACAGCCGGACAAATAGAACGTTATGTAGGAGGAGTATTGAGTGCTATTAAAGTGTATGTTCCTTCAGAAAGTCGTCTTCCAAATCTCAATGCTGCTTTTTCGAGAGTTTGGATTAAAGGTTCATTGGACGGCGATGTTATTTACGAACAAACCTTTTCTGCCAAGTATGACCAATGGAATGAAATATCCCTAACTAACCCTCACACCATTACTGCAGGCACGTTTGTAATAGGATATACACTATTAGTTGAAAATTTAAATACCGCGGAATTGAGACCATGGGGAATGTCGCGTAATACAGATGACATCTATAAACCCGGTGGAGTAAATTATGTGCGTAATGCAAGTCCTGATAATTATAAAGCCGGTGCCACATGGAGTACTTATATGCAAGCCGGAAATTTGGGCATTATTGGTGTAGTGTCAGGAATTGTATTGCCCGACAAAGATTTATCAGCATTGTCTGTTGTATATCCTAATCCTTCAGAGTATAAACTCGTAAATCAGGAATATCCATATTCTGTTTTTATTTCTAATGAAGGTGGTGTTGCACAAAAAGATTTTACTGTGCAAATTATTGATGATAATGATAATGTATTGGCAGAGAAACTAATTACTGAAGAAATTCAACCATTTGCAGCTCCTACTGAAGTAGCTTTTTCAATAACATTCCCTTTATCTCTTGAAGTTCATTTGAGAGGAAAGGTAGTTCTTGAGGGCGATGTGCAACCTGCAAATAATATCAGTCTGCCTTCAGTTGTTATTATTTATCCGCAACCCCCATTAGCGTATTGTGCTCAAACTGTTTTTAATGCTTATGGCTGGGAAACAGGTCCTCATGAAGTTAATTGTGCTGTTGGATTCCCTGCGTCTAACGAGTACGTTGGAAAACTTATTACAGGTGTGGCTTATGGGATGCGCAATGCAGACGCAATTCAAGAGTTTTTTACAGCTTGGGTGAAAAATGACTTGAATGATGAATATTGCTTGTGGCAAGACCCATATATTGAAGCAGTAACGGGATGGCAACTTTATACCATCGACCCGCCGATTTTGTTAGGATATGAAGATATCTATTTTGGATATAGACAAGAAGTTATTGGTTATAATATGTCTTATCATAATAATGATTACAATTTTAATGGTTGGTATTACAGATATGGCGGCAATGACTGGGTTAATAGAAATGACCCCGATGGTGGAAACTTTTTAGGAGTAGGAAACCTCTGTATTGTTGGTGTTATCAAAGATAATGTTTGCGACCCTGTTAGCAACCTCACCGTTACCTATACCGATGATTGCGAAGCAATCGTTGAATGGACTGCCTCTCCCAATGCAAAATCTTATAATATATACAGAGATGGGACGATCCTAGTAGCATCAAATGTTACAGAAACTACTTATATAGATAAAGATTTTAATTATTCTATTGGTCATATGTGGTATGTTTCTGCTGTTAATGATCAAGGAGAGTCTGTTTATAAATGGGTGCAAAAATCTAAATGCCAACCTGTTGCAGTTAATGATATGGTAAATCAAATATTTACTATCTTTCCTAATCCCTCATCTACCTCTATCACAATTAAAGCTGAAAGCAATTTTAGTAAGGTTGAAGTTTTTAACTTCTTAGGACAAATAACCCTATCTCAACCCAATGCCGATAAAATGATGAAACTTGATATTTCTCATTTGAATGCAGGTGTTTATTTCGTTAGAATTACTACCGATAATGGAGTTGCCGTTAAGAAATTTGTGAAACAATAAATTATTAATCGAATAGACGTGGCATCCCGCGTCTGATAAATCGTAGAGACGCGGCATGCCGCGTCTCTACTGATTTTAGTGAAAATTATATTATATGTATATATCAGGAATACAACAGATAGGAATAGGGACTACTAATCTCTATGAATCATGGAAATGGTACGCCGATTTTTTTGGAATGAATATCCGCATTTTGGAAGATGATACTGTGGCAGAACGAATGTTGCGCTATACCGGAAATAAACCCCAAAAACGACATGCCGCTATTGCTATTAATATGCAAGGCGGCGCCGGGTTCGAAATTTGGCAATACTCAGAAAGAAAACCTCAAACTATTGATTTCGACATTCAAGTGGGTGACCTCGGCATATTTTGTGCCAAAGTGAAAAGCAAAAACGTGAAACTGATGCACGAAGAGATGCTGAAAAAATATTCCAATATCAGTCCTCTTGTTCTTTCTCCGGACGGAATGCCTACATATTATATATATGATCCTTTCGGAAACTATTTTCAGGTGGTAGAAGATCCCTATGTTTTTTCAGATTGCAAAAAAAATACCGGTGGCTGCATTGGTGCGCAAATTGGGGTGAGCAATATTGAAAAAGCACTATCCGTTTATCGTGATCTTTTAGGATATGACACTGTAGTGTACGACCAAACCGGAATTTTTGAGGATTTTGCCTTTATGAGAGGCGGTGAGCAACAATACCGTCGGGTGTTGTTGAAACATT
>Ga0123353_10017730_pt1 | contig 10487 bp, 10 predicted proteins | sample TergutLab28metaG_3_FD_92763 | JGI IMG/M metagenome (GOLD analysis project Ga0123353, IMG submission 92763) | Labiotermes labralis P3 segment gut microbial communities from Petit-Saut dam, French Guiana - Lab288 P3 | ecosystem: Host-associated > Arthropoda: Insects > Digestive system > Gut ... | reverse complement strand
TCCAATGCTCGCGATCGACAAACCTTTTGCCACACGTATCGCAGGGAAATGGCTTCTCCCCTGTATGGATCATCACGTGCTTGCCAAATTTGCATTTTGAAGAGAACTGCTTCCCGCACAGACGACAGAAGTATTTGCCGGCTTTCAGTTGCTTGTCCACACTGCATAAGAAAAACTGCTCTAGAGCGGTAACTCCCAAATCGTCCATTTACCAAACCTGCCAAAGTACCTGCCTGCACACACATACACGATATTCTGGCTTCTACTTACGTACACCCGATACCCTTGCGTTCTTTTTTACTTTCAAGAGTGTCAGTTTAACATGAAGATTGGTAAGGGCAAAATTTACACAACACAGGACATGAAGGAACACAAGGGGGCTAGGGGCATAGAATCACCAATTCTCAACCTCAGCACTAGATACCAGTTGTCAGCCTCACACCCCAGATGCTGCAGCCCCAGTAAAAAAAAAGGACCTGGCACCCACTGAATAGGAGGTTGAGTGAGCCCAGAACCAGCTTTGTCACTTTTGGGGAACAGAAAGATCTCTTGCCACTACTGGGATAAAAACCCATTCTCTGATGTGGATATCAGCTAAGTTCAGATATTTATGTTGTGGCACAGAAGCTCATACTAGTAGGAGAATATCATTTTGAAATGGTATATGTGAATTCTGATTCTTTGTAAGAATAAGTATGACACTCACACCTCACACGTGACATTACACTTGTCACAATATACTGTCGAATAAACCAACATCTACACATCAATAAAATAAGTTTTATCAACTTCCATGTTTCTGTCACTTCTGCAACCATCAGCAGAATGGCATGGAAGAGAAACAATACACAAATTATTGCACAAACTGTATAATTAAAACAACCCAATATTATAGTTAATTTAATTAAGCATTTTCTGCAATTAATATGTATATTGTTTGTATTCATGTATGATTCCATGAAGATAGCTGCAAACATGACTGAAACATGTCATTGAATAATATACATAAAAACATATTTTACTGATGGGCATTTATTGGTTTACTACATAGCATAAATATTCTTTATGCACAGATATGGAACATATAAAAGTTCACTCTGTGAATCCATCACTTTAAGGAATATCTCACACATAACACAAATCAGACTCCTATTCAAGAAGTGAGGTCATTTTAGAATTAGCCTCTTCATGGAGTTTTAACAAATGATGTAAACGGTGTATCCCATCCTGGTATGTGTCCACCTATCTTGTCTTTAAATTTAATGGAATAATTCATGAGTATGTTCTAGTCCTACTTACATATGATAATAATACCGAAATGGATCATACCTAATGCTTCTATTCTCCAGACTGGAGCTAATATGTTGGTCTAATATATAACCCCAAGAATAGTACACATATGTACTTACCACTACAAAGATATCTACCCACATGACAACCAAATGCCAAACTATGGGAACAAAGCTTCCTTCTGGAAATCATGTCTTATACACCTTGGGCAACAGCTCCAATACAAATACAACGTAACGAAACTATCACTCTCAAAAACCAAAGAATCATGAACAGGTCGACAAATAATTAGATCATAACAAGTACAACAGAATATACACATACTTTCAGAAGGACAAGGAGAAAACAATGGGTAAAAGAAATAGAGGCACAAAACTTGTAGATGTCTTTAATGGGCAGACAACTGGTAATTTACTGTACTGGCTCTTCTTTCATATAGTAATGGTTCAGATAGAAACTGAACTAAACCATTTTGTTTTCTGCAGGGGGGACATAAACTATGAAAACTTGCATATACCAGCAAACTAAGAGAGATATGGTCTTACTAATCAAATAATACAATTTCTTCTGCAGTATATATACACACACGTTTATCAGTTTGGCTTACCTGCTGTCATGGAACACAAGCTGTGTTTCTTCTTTGGCAAGACTCAGTTTGTCCCCTTGTAGTGGATCATCCTGGAACAGCAGAATGCTAACACTACCTTTCAACAACTAATATACCGACTGGCTTGAAAATTACTTCAGTATTATGAATATACCATCCATTTACATGTATATTTAGAAAACACATCTAATTAAGTTAGTGATGCATACTGAAAGTTAGATAATTAAAAATGAAAGCATTATATCAGATTTAAATATGTATTTTTTTTTCAGTGAGAAAGGTCAGGAAATAGCCAATAAAAAGTGACATTCTTAAAAATGTACGATGGAAGGACAGTCAGAGGGTCTAAAGAAATACTATCAGAAATGCAAGAAGAAGGCAGCAGCAAATGAAACCAGAAGCTTCTAGCCGTCTTTACAGAGAATTAATGAATCAACTTGGAGATGTTGGTCCCACTTGGACACAATATTTATGCGTGTTGTACATGGAATTCAAACTTTCATCCAAACCTTTGGATATTTACCATCATGTTATGGCCTGCCCAAACACACAACACAGAATGAACAAGCAACTTCATACACGCATGAAATGAAACCAAGTCCCCAACTTCATATATATACATATGCAAGAAGTAACCCACCTCTGCTTCAAATTTATCAATGGCAACAAATGGTTCTGAGAACTCTTCACATTTCATATCAACAAACTGACGTTCTATGTCTAATGGATGCATTTCATCTTCTGAGCTCTGCTCTGACTTTATTGTGTCCATCTTGTGCTGTAACACAAACTGACATTACTGGAAGACTCAAGCATCTCTTCAATTTAAAATGTGGTTCTTTATGAAAATTCAACCAATACGTAAAATTAAATGGTTTAAATGGTTCATCTGATGCTGCAAAACAAACTGATGTTACTGGAATGATGAGCCATCTCTGATTTAAAGTGTGGGTTTTAATGGAAATCCATCCACTACATTATTTAGAAGGATGTGGTTTAAATTAAATCTTTTAGCAACACCAAAATCAGGCTGTATATAAAAGGTTGAAGAGAAGTATGCAAGGAGTTCCTTAAAAAGTAATCACATACCATTTTTTACTAACATCATGACCCTACAGGCCTAATTTTGTGCCCTGCAACACTTTTAACATATGAATGGCGGGACCCTGTGCTTGTGCTGCTCTGGAAACCTGGCAGTACTGCTGACATGAAGAAAGAACTTATACTGGCAGAGTACATCTTACAGTTCCAGAAGTACTGACACTGTATGTTTACATACTATTTGTACTACTCGCACATAGTTTTGATGACATGTCATCAATCAAGTATCACATGAGAAGTTCCAGTTAGCATGTGTTAACTTTTATGTTATGGTATGGATGTGATAGCTATTTTTCTACGATACGACATGGCATCGTATCCCAACAGTACAAGTACCCCAACTTACAATCTGTTTGTTACTGTCAGCACATAAAATAATTTCATACAGCTCTCGTGTTATTTTTAACCTTCCCCCTCAGAAATACTGCACTTTTAAAAAATGATAATGTGCTGCTCTCAACTCAGATCACAAGGCCACCAAGTTTTATGTTCATAAAAGTTAAATGCACAGACTTTTTCACCAAGAGCACTATGTTCACACACAAATTTCATGAAACCAGCCAATTGGTGTCCATGTTGTCAACGTTGGTAGATGAATCTGACAGCTATTACAACATAAAAAAAATTCCTGGGAAACAACTTTATGCTGTGGTGCCAACATCCATGTCACAAATTTTGCAAGTGATGTAATCTGATGTATCATTTCGGTTTAACACAAAATCGAAAAACTTACTCACCACTGCTGGTGAAAGTAGTCAAGAAACGTTTCTTTGAATCTAAAAACCTATCAGCATTGTATCAGCAACTCTAGTAAACGTGTATGTGCAAATATATGGTTGTTGGGGTATCTACAGAATTACTACATCGTAATGTACTGTCCCGAGTATACGAACACAAACCCTGAAAAAGACGACCCGTTTAATTTCTGTGCACGTAGAATTCATTTGTTACTACGAATCTTATTTAAAAGTCATCATATTTTTTACCCATTAACCTACACTGGCAAGTCATATTTCCAGCAGACAATAAAGACTTATTTTGTCTGTACTACCTCCTACAACGAATCTCAATTTGTTTGTGGGAAACCATGGTATAATTCCTGCACGCCAATCCACACCAACCACCTTGTCACACGCTGTTCATCACCACTAATCTGTGATCACCACCTTACAACCTACTTCAAACACAACATTAACGTCAAACACTTACATGACAGCGGATATCAGTATGTATTAGTAACTACACTGTCAGACAACAACGCAATGTGGGCATAAAACAGCGTTCTTATACACATCGCCGTTAGAGTAATCGTACACCGACTAACGTCAAAGCTCAGCGACTTATTACGATAGTCATTATCCTCGCGTGTATACTCCGATTTTCTCCGTGCTCGCTAATTCTGTACTCATTTCCACCGTTTATCCATGCAGTCTGATGACTGATACAAAGTTGGGAAATGCGTTGATGTTACACAGTGCTCAACCAAAATCCTCAATACAAACAAAAATCACGGACTGCCCATGTAAACAATAATCGTCTACTTTGATCATGTTCGTAAGTTCGTGTGTAATATAAATAACTTACCGTTTTATTTTTGCACGTGACTCAACAATGTATTTGGATTATCCATGTTTCTTAATATCCGTGCCCCCTCACCCATTCCGGCTTTAGTCAGTGTGTGCATTGCACCCGTATTTTTACCTGCATTTGCAATACTGTTTCGGATTCAAGAAGTTGAATAAATTTGTAACAAAAGAGGGTGAAGGAAACCTTCTTCCTTTAGGAGCTTTCGCAGAATTGCGAAAGCGACTATTAGCTTTGGCGGATTTCCATACAATTTGACACTTTACGATTTTTCAAAACCTGTCGTGAAAATTCAACGTCGAATAAAATCTGCCAAGAACAATGGTTACTCTACACATACTTCTGCGTAAATTATAATATCTCGCTGGATTCATCTTAAAATAAGAAATGTTTTAAAGTGGTAAGGAAAATCATAACACACATTGTTATGTTTATAATCATTTCCCAAAAAACATGCTGTTAATTAGATAATGTGAAAAAATACGATAGAACCCGACGGGACACAGACGACAGGTGTGCAAAGCTCTTCTGTCGTCTGTGTCCCGGGTACGTACCGCCACGTTGAGGCTTCAGCATTCTGCCGACAGGTAACAGTGAAACTTCACAGCGAGCGATCCGTGACGCCTTGACGTTAAGGCTAGGCAAATACAGCCCACAGTGAGACTCTCACAGATCATATAACTGTTCATTGCTCCAGGTGCGAGTATCATTGCAGTCGACGGCAAGATCGAAACGAGCACAGAAACTCGTCCGAATTTGATCTGGTGGCGTAACGTAACATCCTTTTATGCGCGCTGGAAAACAGACACCAGGGTGGTTCACCACAAGCAGCGAACCAAAGTGAATGTTATAACAAAAGCTGTCCAAACCTGCGATTCCGTTTTTTAAGCCGTTATGTTGCGGCAGAACGCTGAAGTCTCGGCGCGGCCTACAACAAGAACACGCACATACAGAATATTTAATACTTATTGCTTTTCCACTGCAACAGCGGTTATGTAGAAGGGCTCATTGTTTTTTTTGGCTGTTACGTTTCGGCAGAACACGCAATTTTCGGCGCGACCTAAGGCAAGAACACGCACATACAGAATATTTAATACTTACTGGTTTTCCATTGTAACAGTGGTTATGTAGAAGCGCTCAATGTTAGGTTTTACGTACACTGCCTTATTTTATTTTATAGTTGGATAATCATTCTACATGCCTTCACTTACCACAACCATAACTTGTACAAACGAACTACGTTCTGCATTGTCACATGTGCTTCAAAAAACTGATTTATACCACCTGGGAACAGATTTTAAATGTGGTATTACAGGGCTTGTTATAAGATTTCAACAAAGGGGTAAAAGTATTAGTATTTAAAAATTTAATGAGAAACCAGTTGTGGAGTGCTGTTATTAATCTGAAGGGTGCTCCATGCCAATTTTGTGCATAGCAGTAGGTATGGCATATCAAAACACACAGTGAAACTTTTAAGACAATTCCAAAAAATTTCAACAATGCAAAAATGTCTTAGGAGGGTAATTCTGTACTGACACTTACAGTTTACTGGAATATCAGTCCACAAAAATTCTTCATTAATGATTAAATTCCACTCTTAAACTACATTTTAGGTCTTACATTCTTTCTTCATTTTTAAAATGTACATAATATGTCACAATATTTAGGAAGTTAACATGCTGTAAATGTTCATAATTCCCCAAATACATACATGTCCAGTGTTGTTCGGTTCTATTTTGCAAAAGATAGGAAATGAACATCTGTATTTTATGTTGATACAACATCTGCATGTCCCACACAATTTTTATCAACCAACTCTGGTATATCAGAGATGTGTAGTCACAAATGACCTTTTTTCCCTCCCCATGGTGCAACAGCCCTTAGTACCCCAGGGCCTCCTCAATATCAAGGCTTCATGATCACACTCAGACACACCATGCTCAGTAGGACTCCTACAAACAAGTGATCAGCCCAACACAAAGACCTCACAACAACACACAAAACACAAGCGACAGACGTCCATGCTGCTGGTGGGATTCAAACCTGTATTCCCAGCAAGCAAGTGGCCACAGACCCACACCTAAGAATGTGCGACCACTGGGATTGGCCAGAAATTACCAGTTCTTGAAATACTCCATGGCCTTATGACATGCAATGTGGTATGCTGTGATCTAGCACTGGGATAATTTCCCTTAGCTGTATTTGAATCTATGAGATTGCAAAGATGATCCACATCCTGTTCTCCACGAGGAGGAACAGCATAATCAGCATAGACAAATTCTTCAAAACTGATGTATTTCATTTCATCAACTGAAAGTTTGACCACAAACCACACCTTGCTCCTCTTCCTCCTCCATGATCATTGTTGTTGTAGCCATATTTTCCATTTGCTGTAATCAAACTTCATGACACCATGTGTGATCGCTTCTTGGGTCACTGGTCTCCACACCACAATGGAATTGCTGTTACAATATCAAGCAAAAGAAGTGTATCGCTGTATTCACATGGCTTGAACGTTTGCAGCAGTCTCAGAATAAGGCACCTGCAGAACATCTGTTTTAGGGCCTTGATAATATGTTGATCCATAGGCTGCGGCACTGACATTGCATTTGCAAAAAGAAATTCACTTCGTTAATGCTGATACGCTGCAGTGTTGGGTAACTCACAGTTTGTTTTGTTGAAATACATTAACAACATATTAGACTTGATTCAGTAGCACTATGGCACAAAATGGTTGACACAGGCTTATGCTGTCACTGTCAGTTATACGCCTAGGAAGAGAAACTGGTTTATAACACAGATTTCAAAAACAGAGTCCACTCACTATTAGTATGATAGTCACACGTGTCCTGTGAAAACATGACAATGTGGAAATGGCCTTAAAGATAAGCTTTTTGTGATTAACAGCAACATTTCACCAACACAGGTCTGAAAAAAAAGTGCATGAATAGGAACTTGTGGGAACTGTTCAACAATTTTACACAAAAACCATACTTATACACAAAAAGTTTGTTAGGTCATACAGTTTCTGTGCTGTTTAGGCAGAAATCCTATTTAAACAGAAAATGTATGACAAGTGCAAAGCATGTCTTAATCATATGGGAAAATAACTCCATGAAGCACAGTCGTTCCCGAGAAGCTAACAGGTCCTCAACTAGTTAAGAAATTCCCCATATTTTATGAAACCCAAGGGCTCATCACCACATTCATAAATGCCCACTCCCTGCCCCTATCCTGAGTGAGATTAATCCATTCCATGTCCCACCATCCCACTTCTTGAAGATTCATTTTAATATTATCCTCTCATATACACATGGTCTTCCAAGTGGTCTCTTTCTGTCAGGTCTCTCCACCAAAATGCTGTTTGCACCTCTCCTATCTCCCACATGTGCCACATGCCCTGTCCATCTCATTCTTCTTGATTTATGACCTGAATATTTGGTGAGGAGTACAGATCATGGAGATCCTTGTGTAGCCTCATCTGCTTCCATCACCTCAACCCTCTTAGGCCCTAATACCTTCCTCAGCACCACTGTGTGTTTGGTACAATCCATAGCATTATTGTAAATTCTATTTCCATTGTGTTATATGCAGCATGGGTTACTCTTTGTTCATGCTACTATTGTGGCTTCAAAAGTTCCAAAGATCAGTACACAAGGCACTGCTGGCAAGTGGAAACATGCAACTTTAATGATACCATAGAAACCTAAAATAATTATGAGGGCTGAAAGTGGTGAAAATAAGCAAAAGTTTATGGCTTCATCCAATGTTGGATTCTTGACTATCTAAGATATTAAAAGAAGCACCAATTCTGGTCATTTACAGCATCAAGTGAAAGTGTGAAGGACCTTCTCAAGCAGCAGACATTGAAAGGTTTGATAACAGTGAGACTGGACAAGGTGTACAAGTGGGTTATGGCTGTGTTCCGGAGGAAATCCCATGATTGGACCAATGGTTATTGCAAAAGCTATGTTTTTATGACAAAATTAAAATAACCAAGAAGTGCACATTCTGTGATGGTTGCCTGTGAAATTTTAAATAACTTAGGTCAGTAGAGGTGGAGTGTGATAATCTGGAATACTTGATAATTCAGCGCCTAACCAGGACTTGCAGATCGGAGTAATGGAATTGTACCGTATGATTTGATATCTCAACACACTGTACTATTACAGATAATGAAAATGCAAACACATTTCTGCAAATGATGAAGCCATATTTGTTCAATCATTGATGGGAAGATAAAAGAACCTAACTATCTGTCCACTGCAGCCAGGAACTTGATAGGTTATTATTTCATACCGTCATGCTTTACAGCAAAGAAAATAGCAAGATCTGAGATCCTCAAGGAGTTGACTAACAATTATCATCCTGTCTGATGTGTGATGTACAATAAATACAGTGTGTCCCACTCGCTACCGAACCTGGCATTTCTTTAATAATTTTACCACTAATGAGGATATTGCAATGAAATATGAAGCGGACTTACCTCATTGTGTAAGAAATGTGACGACATCGTAACATGTACTGGAAGTGGCCACCATTTGCGTCCAGACAGGATTGAACACAGCGCACCATATTCGGAAAGTTGTTGCCGGTACATCTGCTGTCACTGCCTGAATTTCTTCAGTGATGTTTGCTTTCAAGGTGTCTATGGTTCGTGGTTTGTTTTGGTGAACTGTCCCTTTCACATATGCCCATAAGAAATAATCAGGCAGTGTCAGATTGGGCGAGGGCGATGGCCAAAGTCCCTTCGAAATGAAGCAGTTGCCGAAAAAGGATTGAATTTTGGGCATTCTGGCGTGTGAAGTGCAGGATGTTGCTCCATCCTCAATTGGATATTTCCAGCAGGATGGAGCGACATCTCACACTTCACACACCAGCATGGCCAAAATTCAATCCTTTTTCAGCAACGGCGTCATTTCGAAGGGACTTTGGCCACCGTGCTCACCCGATCTGACACTGCCTGATTATTTCTTATGGGGATATCTGAAAGGGACAGTTTACCAAAACAAACCACGAATCATAGATGCCTTGAAACCAAATATCACTGAAGAAATTCAGGCAGTGACAGCAGATGTACTGGCAATGATTTTCGAAAATATGGCGCACCGGGTTCAATCCTGTCTGGACACAAATGGTGGCCACTTTCAGCACATGTTATGATGTCGTCACATTTCTTACACAATAAGGTAAGTCCACTTCAAATTTCGTTGCAATATCATTAGTGGTAAAATTATTAAAGAAATGCCAGGTTCAGTAGCAAGTGGGACACAATGTACATCAACCAACAAATGTACTTAATAAAATAAAATTCAAGACAAGTATCAAACTTCTACACATTTTGGCCCAAGGGTGCCACCCCCACCCTAGTGTTGAAATATGTAGGAGTTTGATACGTGTTATGAATTGTATTTTATTAAGTGCATTTTGGTGGTTGATATATTGCCTGCAAGAATACAAATGGTATACGTAACATAAAACTTGTGATGATGTACAATTTGATAGAAAGTTATCAATGTTTCAAACGAACCTGCTCCCTCTGTTTTGACAGAGGTGTACCCCGAAGGAGGAGGAGGCAGCAGATTCCTCTCACACATTAATGCATACCTATTAAACTGCACTGTCTCTTCTCAAAAGATGGTAATTTTCAGGATAACAGGTGGTGACAGTAAACAATATACGAGTCTTTTCCATGTAGGTCAGTTACTGAATATGTAACTCTCAAGTGTCAGGGTATCAGAATGGATCAAGATTAATTACCTTCATGCCTTCACAGAGGGAAAGGAAGGGGGGGGGGGGGGGGGGGAAAAAAAAAAAAAAATAGTTGTTAAGCACAAAATAAAAATGCCACAGAGAAATATCGCTCAAAAAAAAACAGCCCCCAAAAATCCTTTTTCCTTTTGTG
>Ga0123353_10017729_pt1 | contig 10487 bp, 10 predicted proteins | sample TergutLab28metaG_3_FD_92763 | JGI IMG/M metagenome (GOLD analysis project Ga0123353, IMG submission 92763) | Labiotermes labralis P3 segment gut microbial communities from Petit-Saut dam, French Guiana - Lab288 P3 | ecosystem: Host-associated > Arthropoda: Insects > Digestive system > Gut ... | reverse complement strand
GAGCAACATGCTGGGCGGCGCCGACCTGATCCGCCGCAAGGAGCAGCAGGAAGCCTACGTGGTCACCTTCAACCTGATCGCCAATTCCGACGGCTCCAAGATGGGGAAAACCGTGGCGGGCGCGCTGTGGCTGGATCCCCAGAGAGTGAGCCCCTACGATTTTTACCAGTACTGGCGCAATGTGATGGACGCCGACGTGGAGCGTTACCTGGCGCTGTTCACCTTCCTGCCCATGGGCGAGGTGCGCCGCCTGGGCGCGCTGAAGGACGCCCAACTCAACGACGCCAAGCGGGTGCTGGCCTACGAAGTCACCAAGATCATACACGGTGGAGCCGAAGCGGAAGCGGCGCAGAAAGCGGCGGCGGCGCTGTTCGGCGGCGGGGGGGACGCTCAAGCCGTGCCCACAGCTCAAGTGACGGCTGATCAGCTCGCCGAAGACGCGCGGCTCACCACCCTGGTGGTGCGCGCCGGGCTGGCGGCCTCCAACAGCGAAGCCCGCAAACTGGTGCAGGGCGGCGGCGTGTACATCGGCGAGGAGCAGATCACCGACGTCAACCGCACCGTAGCCGCCGGGGACTTTGCCAATGAGGGGCTGTTGCTGCGCAAGGGCAAAAAAAGTTACTGCCGCGTGACCTTAGCGGAATAACATGGAAACATCCGCCTACAAAACGCTCCGCGGGCCGGGGCAGGACGATTTCATCGAAAAAAAGTCGCGCTTCATCGGCTGCGGTTCCCCTGTGGCCGATGAAGCCGCGGCTTTGGCCTTTTTGGCGCGGATCCGGGCGCAGTATAAGGACGCGGGCCACCACTGCTACGCTTACATCGTCGGGCGCAACGCCGGTATCATGCGCTACAGCGACGACGGCGAGCCCGGCGGAACCGCCGGCATGCCCATCCTGGGCGTGATGCGCGCCCGGGGCCTGGTGGACTGCGCGGTGGTGGTCGTTCGGTATTGGGGCGGCGTGCTGCTGGGCGCTGGCGGGCTCACCCGGGCCTACGCAAAAGGCGCGTCCATCGCGCTGGACGCCGCAGGCGTAGTGGTGATGCATCCCACCCACCGCTATTTGGTTGAGATACCCTATCCCCAATGGGACCGGACCAACCACGCGCTGGCCTCCGCTCCCTGCGTGATCGAAGAGCAGGAGTTCACCGACCGGGTGACCCTCACCCTGCGCGTGCGGGAAGCCGACGCCTCCGGGCTGTTGGCGCTGCTGGCCCGGGTAACCGACGGGCGAGCGGAGACATTGCTGGAGGGGGAGTTTTATGAGGGGTGGGAGGAAGGCTGAAGCGATTCGGCTAAAACGCTATTGTAATACAACTCATCGGGGCAAATATCGATGCCGCCCGGCCACTCAATCGAAACAGGGCTGACCTTTACGGCAGCAAAAACAAACGGATTGCTGAGGGGGGCGAAAAAGCTGTCGCTCAAATAAGGTTTAACATCAAACACTCGTTGTTCATTGTTATCAAAGGTTATGAGCAGTTTGGTTTTTTCAAACGGCTTGACGTCGACCGGATAGTAACTGTTCAAGCCTATCCCTCCAAGCCCTTTATTTTGATGACTTCATCGTTTTCGTTGAGCGCAATCCATGCCGCGTTGATTTCATCTTCTCGCAGCGCGACCCATGCTTCCACGTATTTTTGCTGCTTTCGGGGGAGCTTGCCTGCCAGGATTTCCCCGTCAGCCGCAATGGACATCCTGTCGCCCGCAAATACCGCATGAACGTGCGGTTTGGAATGCGGGCTGTTTTTTTCTTTGAACACGTATATCAAGACGCCGAAAAAGCTTGAAATTAATGGCATGTGTTCATCTCCTCATTCCTAAAGTCACTCGCATTATATCATTTGCTTTTTTATTCGTCTACTTTGATGCTTTCGGAGCAGGGTGACCACATTTGAATGTAATATTTACCAAATCCTGATTTCTTGCACTTCGCCGCTTAGGAATCCCCCCGCCACTGCGGCGGAGGGATTCTGGTCACGGTGAGCTTCTGTAATGATTTAGATGTTCCGCGGTAGTAGGGGCGAAATCCATTTTCGCCCGCCCTGAAATCGCCCGGCCTGAACACCATGTTTCGGGCGGATATGGAATCCGCCCCTACGGATGATGGGGCCAACCCTCGCCGTTCTTGTAGGGGCGGATGGCAATCCGCCCGTTATGGCGGGACGATTGCCATCGTCCCCTACATGGATACCCGCGTTGGTGGCTTCTACCCTTGATTCGCGTTACAAGTCATTGCTCTGCCGGGAGTCCAGTATATACTGGATATCCACAATCAAATCCTTTTCGTTAATGAAAAAAATGATCTGATACCGCACAACAACCAATTGGCGATAGTCATCGGATGTGTTTTTTGTGCGGAACACCGGGCACCGGAACGGCATGTTTTTCAGTGACGCAATTGCGTCATACAGCGTAACCCGCAACTTTCTTGCGGCGGAAATACTTACATTTGCAACAAACCGTACATGCGCATACAGCATTTGCGCAGCTTCATCATGTACATCGATCTCATATCTCTTTTGATCGTCGCTCATAGCATGGACGCCTCAACTTCATCAATGATGCGGTCTATCTCCGCAAATGCTGTTTCAAAGGGGGTATATCGCCTGATTCCCGCTTTCTCTTCGGCTTCAATCCGAAGCAAAGCTTCTTCCACAAGGATTCGCTGCCGCTCCTCTTCCCATGCCTGAATCGACATGACAACCAGCTCTCCCTCACCATTGTTGGTAAGAAAAACCGGGTTTCCTGTTTCGATGCAGTAATCGGCTACTTTCCGATAGTTATTGCGGATGGTTGCGGACGGTTTGATCATCATATGCCAACGCCTCCGTTTCATAGCCTTATTATAGCGCAATTCAGCTATGCCTCGCAAGAGACTTGTGCTAATTTATTTTTTCCAACACCTCAAACCCCAACCGCACCGCCCCCCAGCCGCAATGCACCAGCTTATTCATCGAAAGCAGCAATCCCCCGTTCGTAGCCATCGCCACGCCGTCGCCCGTGGCGGGATCGATCCACATCTGGCAGTTCATGCCGTAGGCTACGCCCTGGTGGCCCATCACCATCTCCCGGCCCATAGCCTTGGGACAGTACGACACCCCCAGCCCCCGCCCGGCCCAACCGGTCACCGAACCCCGGCCGTCCTGGATCGTGCGCATCTCCTCCATGGCCGGGGTTGGCAGCAAGCGCATCAGCTTGGCCAGGTCGGGCATGGAGATGAGCAGGCGGCCCGGCGCGTGGGAAAAGTCCCGCTCGGGATCGGGAGGAGGAAGCGGGGCGGCGGCCAGGGCGGGTGCATCGTAAGCGATGCGGGTTGATCGCGGGCATAGGGAAACTTTGTACCCGATGGCCAGCCGGTCCTCAAAAGGCCGCATCCGCTGGGGCAGAAAGCTGGCCGTGATCCCCAAAGGCTCAAACAAAGCCGATTGCAGCACGTCGTCAAAGTGAGCGCCCGTTACCGCGCCCATCACCGAACCCACGATGCCCGCGCCGAAGTTGCTATAATGGAAGGAACGCCCCGGCGGCACGGGGGCGAAGCATCGCGCAACATAAGGCGGCGAAAGCATTTGCCGGAGGGTCAGCGCGCCGGAGATGCCCGGCCCCTCGTACACCGGGCCGTCCCGCAGGCCCGAGGTGTGGGTGAGCAGCTGCCGCAGGGTGATGGGCGCGTCCGGGAAGGCCGGGTTGCGCACCGGATACCCCAGAGCCTCGCCGATGTCCCCATCCAGCCCCAGCAGCCCCCGCTCAACCAGCGCCATCGCCCCCATGGCCACGACGGTCTTCGAAACAGACGCCACCCGGAACAAAGTATCTTCTCTCACCGGCACGGGAGGCTCCAGCCGCGCCTTTCCGTAGGTAAATGTATCCAGCAGCTCCCCCCGCTTCACCAGGGCCACCGCGCCGCCCACTACCATATGTTGGGCAAAGAGCCGCTCATATGCCCCACCGATGGCGTCATGGGTGGGAAACGGCGTTTTGGGCAGCGTCCAGCGCAGCAGGGAAAAGAGGCGCGCTTGGCCCACAGAGAGGTATTTCATGGCAATCCTCCTGAAAAAAAGTTGCGCGTGTCACCAAAGTTTGTACGATTATACCATATTGCGGCGTAACAAACCAGCATTTCGGTTCAAAAAACGTACGCAGTTATTAATAAAAACTTCATTTTTTTGAAATGGTATTAGTTGCAATTTAATAATGCGAGGTGTATAATGAAGCACGATTTCATAAATCAGGCAACACAGCAAACCATACGAATGTAACGCCTGAAATTGTAACACATGTAACAGGCTGAAAAGACTCCGCGCGGAATAATAGAAAGGTGGATTACTCTCATGAAAAAGAACAGCAAGCGCATACTGGCGTATGTAACGGTGCTCTGCCTATTGTTTACAATGGGCGCTGGGTACATGGTCGCCTTTGCCGGAGACCAAGGCGGCAATAATGGCGGCAATCAAGGCGGCGATTATGATGGGAACAAGCCTACCCCCCCCCCCATAGCGCCGCCCACCGAGCCGCCTGTGACGGAACCGCCCGCCACGGAAGAGCCTGAGGAGACGGAGCCGCCTGTCACAGAGCCGCCCGCGACAAAAGCGCCCGCGCCCGCTGCCCCTGTAGCTCCGACGGCGAAACCGCGGCTGGGGAGCACCAGGCCTGCGACCGGGGTGTTGGGTGCGTCGCAGATATTCAATCTTACAGGCTGTGTCCACCCGACTACGCCGCCTGTGGCAAACCCTGCGAATTGCCTTAATCCGGGAACAAAAGTAGTGAACTGTTCCGTTTGCGATGCTGCCTGGTCGGAAGTGGTGCCCGCGCTGGGGCATGAGATATCCATCAGGAGGTACCGTCCTAGTGATCCCGGTGGTCCGAAAATCGAAATAAGCTGTTCCCGCAATCCTGCCTGTCCAACCACTACCGTTGGTATGTCTGGTAATAAATGTGATCCTAATTGTACTACATTTGATTCTATTGTCAACGGCGAAGGCGATATCGTAATAGAAGCAACATGTCTTTCTCCGGAAATCAGGTTGCCGGGCGCCGCACGAAATACTTGCCTAATATGTGGCTCTAATAATGGGGTAGGGAGCGCTCAGGATCTTGTTAATCTCATTGATAACGCATTGGCGAATGCTCCAGGTAGCTGGGAGTTCGAAAAGCATATGGGGCCCTTCATTACCACAGCTGGTACTGGCACACGAGTAGCCGAGACGTGTATAACGTGGGGCTTCACTGGTGGAGCAACCAGAACCTGCGAAGCTTGCGGCCTGGAAGACAACACATTTGGTCGGATTGCGCCAACCGGGCACAATTTCGTGATTGATTACACATCCTCAACGGCAAAATGCGAAGAGGCAGGGTCATACTTATCTAGATGCAGCAACGGCGAATGTCCCGCTACAGAGGAAGGTAACGCCGTCACCTTGGGGCATGATTTCCCTGATAACGGGGTAATTTCCCCGACGCCAACATGTACAGAAGATGGAGTAGAAACATTTACATGCCAGCGGCCGGAAGATAAATGTAATCCTGCAAATAGGACGAACGAGGAGATCGTTGATAAATTGGGGCATGTCCCCCCACTATCGTCCCCAATACCCACACTCCCGACCTGTGAAACCGACGCAAAGATCGAAATCAAATGCGAGAGAACAACCCCATTCGTGTGTAACGACGTAATTAGTAGCACAACTATCAACGGCTCCGCGCCAGGCCACGACTATCAGCCAACTGGTAAGACACAAGCTCCGACCTACAGTGCACCCGGTTGGACTGAGTATGAATGTCAAAACGTCATTGGCGTTGACGTTTGTGACTGTGAAGATCCCTTTGAGTATAGGCCTATCGCCCAGTTACAAACTAGTGGCCCCGGCCCCGACCCCACCGTCGTCCCCCGCGCCACCCTGCTCAACACCGAAGACACCGGCGTCTTGGGCGCCTTCTCCCGTAGCGACATCGTGACCAATGGCGGCTGGGGTTACCTGGACGCCGAATACCAGCTGGCCGACCAGGGCGACATGAGCATTTACCGCGTGTTCGCCCCCGAAGCGGAAGATGGTTCCTTCGTACTGCGTTACCTGGTGCTCACCCCCGCCATCTATGAGGAACTCACAGAGGCCGGGTACACCCACCTTGAGTTCGTGATGGGCGACGCCAGCATCATGGTTCCCTTCAGCGCCTTCGCCGGGCTGGTGGATTGGCCCGTAGCCGGAACCACCTTCATCCTGATGCTCGACGTGGACGGCGACGGCTTCATCGCTGGCGCTTACGCCCTGGACGACGAGGCCCTGGGCGGCGAACTGGCCGACATCTTTGAACTCCTTGCCGGGCTTTCCCTAAAGGTTGCGGTAAAGGCGGACTAACAACAGAATAATCTCTGGCGTATAGGGATTGAACAAACCGGGGCCGTTTCACGAAAAGTGGGGCGGCTTTGGTTTTTTTTGTATCCATGTAGAGGACGATGGCAATCGTCCCGCCGCACAAAACCAGCATGGGTTTGTGCGATGCAGCGGGCGGATTGCCATCCGCCCCTACAGGTTTGTGCGGCATCACCGATGCGGGCGCATGGCCGTGACCGTGTAGGGCGCGGCCACCGGACGCGCCGCCGTATTGCATCATCGGCGCGTTACCATGGGCGAATCACGGCGCGTCGGGTCGCCGCGCCCTACAGGTTTGTGCGGCGTCACCCATGCGGGCGCATGACCGTGACCATGTAGGGGCGATTATCAATCGCCCGCCGCACAAAACCGACATGGGTTTATGCGATACAGCGGGCGATTGATAATCGCCCCTACAGGTTTGTGCGGCATCACCGATGCGGGCGCATGGCCGTGACCGTGTAGGGGCGATTATCAATCGCCCGCCGCACAAAACCGACATGGGTTTATGCGATATAGCGAGCGGGCAGACCCCGCCCCTACACAACCCGTGCACCCGTAGGGGCGGCGTTTGGCCGCCCGTTCCCGTTGTAGGGGACGATGGCAATCGTCCCGCCGCCCAAAACCAACATGGGTTTGTGCGATGCAACGGGCGGATTGCCATCCGCCCCTACAGGTTTGTGCGGCATCACCGATGCGGGCGCATGGCCGTAACCGTGTAGGGGCGATTATCAATCGCCCGCCGCACAAAACCGACATGGGTTTATGCGATACAGCGGGCGATTGATAATCGCCCCTACAGGTTCCGTTGCATTCCGGGTTTTGCGCAATCGCCCCGCCGCCGAAGGAAATCACATTCAAAAAACCCTTGACATCACCCCATCCATGTGGTTTAATAGGTTTTGCACTCACAAACTCAAAGTTACGTACGACCAAACCAAGGCAGGTGGTTTTATGGAGCTAAACATCGGGGATAGAATCAAGAGCCTGCGGCTGCGCAACAATCTTACCCAAAAAGAGCTGGCGGACCGGTGCGAATTGTCCAAGGGTTTCATCTCCCAGCTGGAGAGCAACCAAACATCGCCCTCCCTCTCCACCCTGGAGGATATCGTCACCACCCTGGGCTCCAGCTTCCGCGAGTTCTTTGCCGGGGAGATCGCCGAAAAGCCGGTTTTCCGCAAAGAGGACGTGTTCATCAAGGAGTTCCCGGACCAGGGTGCGGTGATCCACTGGCTGATCCCCAACGCGCAAAAGAAGGACATGGAGCCCATCTTGCTGGTACTGGAGCCGGGCGGGCGCAGCGAGGTGGATATGCCCCACGCGGGCGAGGAGTTCGGTTACGTGCTGGCCGGGAGCGTGCAGCTCACCCTGGGCGAGCGCACATGGAAGGCCCGCAAGGGCGACAGCTTCTCCTTTACGCCCGACGCGCGCCATTGGCTGGATAACACGGGAAAGACAGAAGCCAGCGTGCTCTGGGTGAGCACACCGCCCACGTTTTAAATGGAGAATTGAGAATGGAGAATTGAAAATTAGGCTGCGGCAATGTCTTCTACCCGGGCGTACCTCCAATTCTCCATTCTCAATTCTCCATTCTCAATTTCATTCGCCGGGGGTGACAATATGCAGGACCACTTGATCATACTGCAAGATTTATGCATGGTGTTCGGCGACGGTTACGAGGCCCTCTCACACCTCAACCTGTACATCGACCAAAACGAGTTCTTAACGCTGCTGGGGCCCTCGGGCTGCGGCAAAACCACCACCCTGCGCATCGTGGGCGGGTTTGAGAAACCCACCAGCGGCGACGTGCTGTACCGGGGCAAAAGCATCGTAGATTTGCCGCCCTACCGGCGCAACATCAACACGGTGTTCCAGCGGTACGCCCTGTTCCCCCACATGAACGTAGCCCAAAACGTATCCTTCGGGCCCGACATGCGCAAGGAAGACCGCAAGAAGACCGCCTGCCGTGTCACCGAGATGCTGGAGCTGGTGAACCTGTCCGGGTTTGAGAAGCGGCCGGTGAGCTCCCTGTCGGGCGGGCAGCAGCAGCGGGTGGCCATCGCCCGGGCGCTGATCAACAAACCCGACGTGCTGCTGCTGGACGAACCCCTGGGCGCGCTGGACCTGAAGCTGCGCAAGGAGATGCAGGGCGAGCTCAAGCGCATCCAGGTGGAGAGCGGCATCACCTTCCTGTACGTGACCCACGATCAGGAGGAGGCGCTCACCATGTCCGATACCGTGGTGGTGATGCGCGGCGGCGAGATACAGCAGATCGGCGCCCCGCAGGACATCTACAACGAACCGAAGAACGCCTTTGTGGCCGACTTTATCGGCGAGAGCAACATCTACGAAGGCACCATGGTGAAGGACAGGCGGGCCATCTTCTTGGGCTGCGAGTTCAACTGCGTGGACAAAGGCTTCGGCGAAAACGCGCCGGTGGACGTGGTGCTGCGGCCCGAGGATGTGGAGCTCAAGCCCGCAAAACCCGACACCGAAGGCGGGCCCCGGGGTACGGTGCTGTCCACATTGTTTAAGGGCGTGCATTACGAGATGCGCGTGCAGGTGGGCGAGGACGTGGTGCTGGTGCATTCCACCCACGCCCGGGAAGAGGGCATGGAAGTGCTGATTTCCGTAGCCCCATCGGACATCCACATCATGCACAAGAGCGATTATGCAAAAGAAAACGATGCTGAGGAAGAGGGCCTGATGTAGGGGCGACCCTATGTGGTCGCCCGCCGTTCCCATCGTAGGGGCGCACATTGTGCGCCCGCACGTCCCATGGGCGGTTGCGTAGCACACGGGCGATCAATGATCGCCCCTACAGGGTTACGGCCTGCGTTCGTCTGTAGGGGCGATTATCAATCGCCCGCCATTCCCATCGTAGGGGCGCACATTGTGTGCCCGCACGTCCCATGGGCGGTTGCGTAGCACACGGGCGATCAATGATCGCCCCTACAGGGTTACGGCCTGCGTTCGTCTGTAGGAGCCATCATCAATCGCCCGCCCAACGAGGCGGCGGGCCGATGAGGGCATCGGCCCCTACAACGAAAAACGTGCTTCATCCCAATTTTCCATTCTCCACTTTCCATTTTCCATTTCCAAAAGGGGGTGATGTTGTGCGAAGCAGAGGTCTCTTGCTTCCCTTTGGGCTGTGGCTGGTCATCTTTATCCTCATCCCCCTGGGGCTGGTGGTGTACTACGGCGTTACGGTGGAAACCACCGTGCCTTACACCCAGATCGAACTGGCCGACGGCTCCATCGCCTACCAATTGGAGGATGGCAGCGTAACCGATTGGCCCCCCCACGAAACCCAAACCAGCTTTTCGCTGGACAACTTCGGCCGCCTGTTCGACGAAATGTACCTCAAGCTGCTGCTGCGCTCCTTCTACATCGCCTTCGTCACCACGGTGATCTGCCTGCTGCTGGGATATCCCATCTCCATGATCCTCACCAGCAGGGGCTTTAAGCACCGCAACCTGCTGCTGATGCTGATCATACTGCCCATGTGGATGAACTTCCTGCTGCGCACCTACGCCTGGATGTCGCTGCTGGAGAAAACCGGGCTGATCAACCAGCTGCTGGCGGCATTGGGCCGGGAGAAACCCATCATCTTCTTAGGCGAGGGCGCGGTGATCCTGGGTATGGTGTACAACTTTTTGCCGTTTATGGTGCTGCCCCTGTACTCGGTGATGGAAAAGATCGACCATAACCTGCTGGACGCCGCCGCCGACCTGGGCGCAAACCCGGGCAAAGCCTTCTGGCGAATCACCCTGCCCTTCTCGTTGCCCGGCGTGCTGGAAGGGATCACCATGGTGTTTGTGCCTTCGGTCACGGCTTTTGTCATCTCCCAGCTCATGGGCAGCGGCAAGGTGCCCCTGGTGGGCGACATCATCCAGCAGCAGTTCACCCGCGCCAACGACTGGCACTTCGGCGCGGCTATGTCCCTGCTGGTGATGGTGGTTGTGCTGGCGTTTATGTACGCCATCAACCGGGCCGATCGAGAGGAGAAGGGCAAAAAGGAGGTGCGTATCTGGTGATGCGGTTCCTGGAGCGCAGCTACATGTCCCTGATCATGCTGTTTTTGTACGCGCCCATCGTGCTGCTGATCGTATTCT
>Ga0123353_10017728_pt1 | contig 10487 bp, 14 predicted proteins | sample TergutLab28metaG_3_FD_92763 | JGI IMG/M metagenome (GOLD analysis project Ga0123353, IMG submission 92763) | Labiotermes labralis P3 segment gut microbial communities from Petit-Saut dam, French Guiana - Lab288 P3 | ecosystem: Host-associated > Arthropoda: Insects > Digestive system > Gut ... | reverse complement strand
TAGGGGTGGCGTTCTCGCCACCCGCTTACATAAATTTTTAAGGTTTCGAGCGGCATGATTGCCGCCCCTACAGGTTGTGCTTCTCTTGGTCCACCGCCACAACCGTTCCCACATTTTCTCCCTTCAGCGCCCGCAGGATATTATCCGGGTCGCTGAGATTAAACACCAGCATGGGAATATTTTTGTCGCGGCACAACGCCGCACAGGTAGCGTCCATCACATTTAAGCGCTTTGCGAGGATATCTTCGTGTGTTATTCTATCAAATTTGACTGCGTCCGGATTTTTATTCGGGTCTTTGTCGAATATACCATCGACATTCGTGGCCTTGAGCACTACTTCGGCTTCGATTTCAGCCGCGCGCAGGGCCGCCGCGCTGTCCGTTGTAAAGAAAGGATTGCCCGTGCCGCCGCCATAAATCACGACTTTGCCCCCGCGCATGGCTTCGATGGCTTCCCATTTGTTGACGCAGCCGGCAACTTGAGGCATCACGCAGGCGGATTGCACGAGCGCGGGCTGGCCCAGCTGCTCAAAGGTGTCTTCAAGCGCCAGGGCATTCATCATGATAGCAAGCATGCCCATCTTGTCGGCGCGCACAGCGTCCATCGAACCGCTTGTTCGCCCGCGCCAGAAGTTTCCGCCGCCAACGACGATGCCAAGCTGCGCGCCTGCCTGTACGCACTGTTTAATTTTAAGGCAGATTTCCTCGGCAACGCTGAAGTCAATCCCGCTGCCGCCCCCGCCAAGCACTTCGCCGGAGAGCTTGAGGATGGAACGGGTGTATTTTAGATTGGGCATGGTGGGCCTCCTTACTCATAATCGGATTCTGTATCAATTACAATGATTTGCGGCATCGGGCGGTTTTGGCTCGGACGACCGCCGCCGTGAGATCCTTCAAACGTAAAAACTTTTGATATACTACCATTTGCAGGCACCGGAAAATAATAGTATACTTCCATTATCGGCGAGCCAAGCAGTGGCGAACGGAACCACCCGCCTTTTGCATCCTCGGGAGACACCGCATAAAGTCGCACAAATTGATCTTCAGGATAAGTGCTTATCAAGGTAACATATATTTCGAAATATACTTTTGCCATGCTGTCAAGGTTGGGGTGGTGCCACTCAACGATTCGATAACCGCTAATTTCAATTTCTTCGGTATATGCGGTGATACCAGGGGAATGTTCAAGAGAATCCAAAAAACTCTGATCTGTGTCATATTCGACGGTACAAGCTGACAACACAAGCATAAGAACGAGGGCAATTAGAAGCACGCGGGCGTATTTAAACTTAGGCATGGCGGGCCTCCTTAGAAATCTGGTGTTTGCGTGGTCAATGCAAACGCAGGAAGGGTATAGTCCATTTGCGCCGCGTCAATCACAATGATGTGCGGCAAAAGGCGGTCGCGTTTCGTGCCGCCGCCGTGCTGCCCTCTGAAGCTGACCTCGAACGAGGCGCTGCCCCGGGCCGGAACAGTAAATCTGCCGGGAGTATCCATATACGGCGAAACCAACAGCCCGTGCGCCGCATCAGCTCGTGCTACCGCAAGCAACGCAACCTGCCGCTCGTTCGGGCCGGGATTGACCAGCGTGACATAACAGCGCATAAATACGCCGCCTTCGTCAACATCATATTCCATATAGAAGCTGCTGCCTCTATCAACAGTGACCTGAGACTCCTGCGCCCCGCAGCCGAACAACGCAAGCGCAAGGACGAGAGCAGCTAGAATCACGCGGCCGCGTTTTAGCTTGGGCATGGCGGGCCTCCTGATTATTTTAGTTGTTCCTCCAAAAATCGCGCCAGTTGCGGAATGGAATGTGTTACAACATCCCATATAATATCATCGTCCATGACATGATAACCATGCGCCGCGATGTCTCTCATTCCCGCGATTTTTTTCCACGGAATTTCGTTGTGCTCCAGTTTGAAATCCTGCGGCAATTGCTTGGTCAACTCACCAATATTGAGAATCGACATAATAACCGCTTTACGGTAAAGGCGATTGTTTGCGAAAGCCTCTGCATTGCCGATCTCCTGAGCGAATCTCATCGCATCAAGGGCATCATCCAACATATGCTCCAAGATGACTCGTATCCTAGTATTCATAAATCATCCTCGCCTCACTTTCGACGCTTTGCCGAAAACCGGGCTTCGATTTAGACAAAGCGCTCCATGTGATTAAATCGACAGGACAGCCAAGCGCTTCCTCCAAATCAACGCGCAGCCCAAAGAAGTCAAGCCCGCGTGAATGCGGCAGAAACTCAACAAGCATATCAATGTCGCTTTGCCCGGTCATTTCTCCCCTTGCTGCCGAACCAAACAAAGCTGCCCGTTTTACGGGGTATTGTGTTAACACTTCGCGGGCCGTGGATACCACTTGCTCATTCACAAGCTTACACCTCTACTTCTTTGTGCAGCTCACTGCTCCGATACACCCCGTCGATGATCTTCGAGGCCTGGATTGTGCGGTTGATCTCCGCCTGGTTGGGCACGCGGGTGATCACGCTGTCAACAAAAGAATCGATTTCGATTTGATAGAAATCGCTCTTGGGCAGCTCAATTTCACGTTTCACCAGGCCGCCGTCCATGGCAGTGTAATAAACAAACTCGTTGCAGTATTGCAGGCGAATGCCGCCTTTGTCGCCCATGAAGTCGATGAAGGCTTCCTTCTCGCCGATATTCTGCGCCCAGGCGCCGTTGAAGCTGATGGTCGGGCCACTGGTGCGTACGATGCCGGTAACAGAGTCGTCCACATCGTAGACGCCTTCGACAGCTTTTGTGCGGTCGGCCCACATGCTCAGGTAGGTGTAGTTTTTGATGTCGCGGCCCAGCTTGCAGAAAGCCTCGCCGCTGACGGTAATGGGCTTGGGCTCGCCGCAGCAATAGAGGATTAAATCCAGGTAGTGCACGCCCCAGTCAATGAGCGCGCCGCCGCCGGAGATCGCTTTGTTCGTGAAATCGCCGCCGATACCCGGAATGCCCCTGTGGGCGCGGAAGCTGGCGTACACATGGAACACCTCGCCCAGTTCGCCGTCTTCGATCATCTTCTTCACAAGATTATTATACGCGCCGAAGCGGTTGACCACGCCGATGCTCAGCAAACGGCCGGTTTCTTTCGCAACGCGCTGCATTTCCAGGGCTTCAGGGAGGGTGCGTGCCGCGGGCTTTTCGCAGAGGACATCCTTACCCGCGCGCATGAAGTCGATGGAGATAGGCGCGTGCATGTCGTTATGCGTGCAAACCGAAACGGCATCCAGCTCCGGGTCATCCAGAATCTCCTTATAGTCATAGATTGCTTTTCCGTCGTGCTTTCCGACCATTTCGTCGGCGCGTTCAGGAATAATGTCGCAGAAATATTTCAGCTCCACGTTGGGGTTTTTCGCGTAATTTTCGGTATGCGCCCCAGTTCCGATGCTCCCGCAGCCGATGACCGCGATTTTAATCTTCTTGCTGGAATTCGCCATGTATTACACCATACCTTTCCCATTATATGCTTGTCTTATATAATAACATTAATGCAGCAAAAAGTAAAGGGGTATTTTAAAATGCGAATGAATGATTGTATCTCAGGCAAAGCTAATCTTAAAATATACTAAAAACGCAAGGAGAGGCAGCATATGCAAAACCAGAAAACCCAAGCCATGCAGACCAACATGGTCAACCGCGCCAACCATAAACTCACCACCAACCAGGGCGTAGGCGTGGGCGACACGGATAATTCACTGAAAGCGGGGCAGCGCGGCCCAACCCTATTGGAAGACTTCATTATGCGGGAAAAACTCACGCATTTCGACCACGAGCGTATCCCCGAGCGCGTGGTGCATGCCCGCGGTTTCGGCGCGCATGGCGTGTTCCAGGTATATGAAAGCCTGTCCGGCTTAACCTGCGCGCATTTTCTCAGCGACCCGAAGCTTGTCACGCCGGTGTTCGTGCGCTTTTCGACTGTGGCCGGGTCCCGCGGCTCCGCCGACACCCCCCGCGACGTGCGTGGCTTCGCAACGAAATTCTACACCCAGGAAGGCAACTACGACCTGGTTGGCAACAATTTTCCTGTCTTTTTTATTCAAGACAGCATAAAGTTCCCGGATCTTATTCATGCCGTAAAGCCGGAACCGAATAACGAGATGCCCCAGGCGGCTTCCGCGCACGACACCTTCTGGGATTTCGTGGTCAACACGCCGGAAACGCTGCACACCGTGATGTGGCTGATGTCGCTCCGCGCGCTGCCCCGCAGTTTTCGGATGATGGAGGGCTTTGGGGTTCACACGTTCAGGCTCGTGAATGCACAGGGCAAGTTTAAATTTGTGAAATTCCACTGGAAGCCATTGCTGGGGGTGCATTCCCTGGTATGGGACGAAGCGCAGAAAATCGCCGGGAAAGACCCGGATTTTAATCGGCGCGACTTATGGGATAACATTGCGGGCGGCAACCCTGCCGAATGGGAGCTGGGCATCCAAGTTCTCGACCCGGAGGACGAGTTCAAATTTGATTTTGATGTGCTGGACGCGACGAAACTCTGGCCCGAGGAGCTCATCCCCGTGCGGCGCGTGGGCAAAATGACGCTCAACCAGAACGTAACGAATTTCTTCGCCGAAACCGAGCAAGCCGCATTTTGCCCGGCGAATATCGTCCCCGGCATTGATTTCACGAATGACCCGCTGCTGCAGGGCAGGCTGTTCTCATATTTGGATACCCAGCTGTCGCGCCTGGGCGGCCCGAATTTCCAGCAGCTGCCCATCAACAGGCCGCTTGCGCAAGTCAATAATAACCAACGCGACGGCATGCACCAAATGCGCGTTAATCAAGGGCAAACTTCTTATAGCCCGAATGCGCTCAATCAAAACGAGCCCCATCCCGCACACCTGCACGAAAGCCGCTTTACGCATTTGCAGGAGAAGGTCAGCGGCGAGGTGATCCGGGAACGCAGCGCAAGCTTTGGCGATCATTTCTCGCAGCCAGCTATGTTCTGGAACAGCATGGCCGCTTTCGAACAACAGCATATCGTCGATGCGTTTCGCTTCGAGCTGGGCAAATGCCTAAACAAAAACACCCGGCAGCGCCTCGTGGATATCTTAGCGCAAATTAATACAGAGCTCGCCAGCGCCGTTGCGATAGGACTAGGAATAAATGCTAGCTATGATAGAGCACAGCGAAGCGACGGAGCCACGCCGCAGGCGTCCCCTGCGCTGAGCATGGAAAACACCGCCCAAAGCCCGAAGACGCGCAAAGTTGCAATTCTCGTGGCGCAGGGCTTCGACAAAGCACAGCTTGACACCATGACAAAAGCCCTGGGCACGGCAGGCGCGCAATATGAGCTTGTTTCGTTTCGCCTGGGCATGCTGGACGGCGTTGAAATCGGGCAGGCATTCGCAACAGCGGCTTCCGTGCTTTATGACGCGGTTTATGTGCCAGGGGGGGCGCATATCGCGGCGCTTGAGGCCTCCGCTGAAGCACGATTGTTTGTCGATGAAGCCTACAGGCATTACAAGACGATCGGCCTTGGCTCACAAGCGGCGGGTTTGCTGCCGGCCCAAGAAGCAGGAGTGCTGGTTGGCGATAATATCGCAAAAGAGTTTGTCGCAGCGCTGGCGAAGGGTAAGCATTACGAAAGAAGGCTGTAAAAAAAGCGGGAGCCGCGCCAGCTCCCGCTTTTTTTATAATGTTTTCTCCAACAGCCAGGCAATATTTTCTCCCAGCCGTTTCATCGTGGCTATGCCTTCCTCGTCCCGCGCGTACGCGCCCAAGTCGCGGCAAATGGCCATGTTCCAATAAGTGCTGCCGGGCACAATCATATCGTTGATGAGGAAGAAATGGTTGATGGAATCCAGCACGTGGATACTCCCCGCGCGGCGCACGGCGGAAACCCCCGCGCCGATTTTGCGGCTGAAGGCCATGCCATCGCGGCGGCACATGAAGCCCGTGCGGTCGATGACAGCCTTGAGCTCCGGCGTTAGATCCGCAAAGTAAGTCGGCGAACCCAGGACGATGGCGTCCGCCGCCTTCATCTTCGGGTACAGCTCGTTGACCCAGTCATCGGTGGCGCAGCGCCCGGGGTTTTGCCCGCAGCTGCCGCAGGCCGTGCAGCCGCGCACAGGCCTGCCGCCCGCCTGGTACAGCTCAATTTCGTGCCCCGCGTCCGCACAAATGTCAAGCACCGTTTGCAGCATATGTTTCGTGTTACCCTCGTGGCGGGGGCTGCTGTTGACCGCCAGAATTTTAGCCATACGATGTCCTCCTATGCAAGCGTGTGTATGAAAGTATATGTCGCATCCGGGTCGATTATCACCTGGCTGACGCCCGTAAAAGAATCCTCGCCATTGATGGTAAACCTCCACCATGCGCCATCAAGCAAATAAACCGCGCGCGAACCCGCAACGTGGGTGACCAGCAGGCCCATTGGCGTTTCCTCGCCTTCAACCAGGCCAACTTCCAGCAGGGCGTCGCCCAAATATTCCTGGCCTGTACTGACATCGAAATGCCTGGGAATATCATCCTGAATCACAATCAAGCGAAAGGTCGTTTCGCCCTCGCCCCACTGAAATATATAGGGGGCTGTGGTTTCGTGCTCCATACCGGTGTATTCCACTTCTTCGCCGCTACCCTGCCCGCAGGCCGTAAGCGCGGCGAGCATCAGCCCTGCTAAAATAATTACAAAAAATCGTTTCATGCCTGTCCCTCTTGTTTTCATAGATAGCCAAAAAACGCCCCTGCTTGGAGCGTTTTGATCTGACACAAAATTACGCGCTTTGCTGCAGCTTCGCCAGCCTGGATTTTTTGCGCGCGGCGTTGTTCTTGTGCAGCAGGCCGTTGGCCGCCGCCTGGTCGATCTTTTTGATCGCCGCCTGCACCATAACAGCCTGATCGGCGCCTTCGGCGTTCTTCGCCTTTTTGATGGTTGTTTTCAGCGCGGATTTGCGGGCCTTGTTGCGGGCCGCCTTGTTGGCGTTGACTTGCACTCGCTTTTTTGCGGATTTGATGTTGGGCATGTGGGTTGCACCTCCTCTCTCTCGTACAAGAAAGTATTATATCATACAAGCCTGCGAAAAGCAAGCATTTTTTTGTTTTTTATGAAGATTTTTTCTTATACTATAAGTAACACTAACAAGGAGAAACATTATGAATTTCCGCAGCGACCTGGCCCTTGAGTGCCGGGAGCAGCTATCGCAGCCCCAGCCATTATCACAAGGCCAGCAGCAGGGCCTGCTTGCCAGCGAAGAGGAACACGGCGATTATCGTGTTACGCAGCTGAAGGTGCTCAATGACGAAGGCGCGCAGGCCATCGGCAAGCCGCCGGGGCATTATATCACTATAGAACTGCCGCCTTTGGGCGAATACGCCGACGTGTTCGGCGATGGCATGGAACGCGCCGCCGATGAATTGCGCCGCTTGCTCCCGCACGAAGGCACAGTGCTGGTGGTGGGCCTGGGCAACGACAACATGACTCCCGACGCACTGGGCCCCCGCTGTTGCGCGCTGGTGCTCGCCACGCGGCACATCACCGGGGAGCTTGCCAAAAGCGCGGGCCTGGGCGCCCTGCGGCCTGTTACGACGCTGACGCCCGGGGTGCTCGGCCGCACAGGGATAGAGTCCGGCGAACTCATTTCCGCAGCCGTACGCAGCTTAAAACCTGCAGCTGTCATTACTGTTGATGCTCTCGCAGCTCGTAGCTTAAGCCGCCTGGGCTGCACGATCCAGATCACCGACAGCGGGATTGTACCGGGGTCCGGCGTGGGCAATGCGCGGCTGGAAATCAGCAAGGCTACATTGGGCGTGCCGGTACTGGCCATGGGCGTACCCACCGTGGTGGACGCCGCGACTTTAGTCGCAGAACTCGCGCAGGTAGACGAGCCGCCGCCCGAAAGCGCGCAGATGATGGTGACGCCCCGCGAGATTGACCTCGTGGTGGAGCGCGCGGCAAAACTCTGCGCCATGGCGGTTAACCGGGCATTGCAGCCGCACATCGGCGTGGAGGATTTTTTGGCGCTGGTCGGGTAGGGGAGGAAACCTAGGGCCAGTCCATTCTAATCCCCTCCTCTCCCGCATAGGATATCAGGAGCGACACGCGGGAAGGGGGAACCATATGCAGAAAATCAGCAGCCGCAACCGCCTCATCGCCGTTGCATGCGTATTCGCGGTTATCGTCAGCCTGCTTGCCTCCGAGGGCACGCTGCGCAGCGCGGCGCTGCTCAGCGCAGGCATCGACATGCCGCAGGGCGCAGGCAGTTTGTTTGCGGCGAACACAGGCGCTGAGCCCACCGCCCGCTCCATGCAGCAGCCCGGCGCCGCCGCCGCCAGGCCCGCAAGCGCCACGAACCCCTATCGCCCGGCGGGCACAGGGAACCCGGCCCACGATATCACGGCCACGCCAGCGGATATTCTCATATTGATGGAAGAGGCCCTCGAGGAATTCGCACATCAGGTACGCGACGGCGATATTGTCGCAAAAACCTACACAAACCGGGATGCCAACGGCGTTTGGGGCAAGCTAAACGTACGCAACACAACAGCGACCCAGCCGGGCCGCGATCTTTCGAAAGACCTGGCGGCTCCCATTGGCCTGCAAATTGACAAAAGCAAGCCAGCAGTGCTGATCTTCCACACCCATACCACCGAGGGCTTCGAGATTCTCGACCGGCCATGGTACGCCGCAGACTGGAATTCGCGTACGCAGCAGCGCGAGCGCAGCATCGTCCGCGTGGGCGAGGCCATGGCGCAGATGCTCGAGCGCGCAGGCTTCGTGGTTATCCACGACACTACGATTTTCGACAGGCCATATAACGGCGCGTATGACCGTTCACGCATTGCGGTCCAGCGCTGGCTGGAAGAACATCCCTCCATCCAGGTGACGCTCGACGTGCACCGCGACGCCATTCACAACAACCGCGGCGAGCGCATCAAACCCGTGGCGGCAATCCAGGGCAAACAGGCCGCGCAGGTGATGATCATCACCGGCGTGGAGGAAGGCCGCGTGATGAACCTTGCCGGCGGCTTCCCAAACTGGGAACAGAACCTGCGCTTCGCCTGCAGGCTCCACGTGGCCGCGCAGGAGCTCCACCCTGGCTTGATGAAGCCGATGTTCTTCTGCCCGCGCAGGTACAACATGGACCTGACGCCGTTTTCGCTCCTGCTGGAGGTCGGCGCGGACGCCAACACCCTGGAAGAAGCTGTATACAGCGGCAAATTGCTGGGCGAGGCGATTGCGCGCATGCTGGAGGAGTTCGTTATAAATGAGAAATGAGACACCCCCGCCCTTCGCCCCCCCCCCCTGGCAGAGCGGGGCTATGGCCCGAGGGATAAATAAACAAAAGGACAAGCTATGACCGAAACACAAAAGCTTCTCAAGCGGTTTGCTTTAACCTGCATTATGTTACTGTGCGTCACCGCGATGCTTTGCGGCGGGGCGGTAGTCAACCGCAACACCGGCCGCCTGGCCCTGGGCGAAACCGGTCGGCAGGTAGGCTTCTCGTTTGACCCGGAAACCATCACCATCGTAACAGGCAGGCAGGCGGTTGAATGGCCTGCGCTCTCCCCTGCGCTGCAATGGCTGCGGCTTGCCCCCGCGCCGGTGGGGACGTTTTTCATGATAAGCGACACCGTTGCAAATAACTTTTTTACCCCCTCGTAAACTTGACAAGCCCGGTGATTCGTGTTATGTTATTTAAAATAACTTCAAGGAGCACACTATGCCCTACACCGGTATCACCCCCGAAGCCCTCTTCCTGCTCTCGCAAAACAGGTTCGAAGATTCAAAAGAATTCTATGACGCCCATAAAGCGCAGCTCAAATCGCAGGCATTCACTCCCCTGTCGCAAATCATGGAGGCCCTTGCCGACGATTTTAGCTGCCTTGATCCCAGCATGCTTCTAAATCCATCGAAAATGATGTCCCGCGTGCGGCGTGACACCCGTTTCACAAAAGAAAAGCACATGTACCGCGACGAAGCCTGGCTCATGTTCATGCGGCCAAAGTCGGAGCATCCGTTCCTGTGGCCATGCATGTGGTTCGAAATCAAGCCCGGCGAAGGCTTTTGGAGCGCTGGCGTGTGCGGCTACGAGCAAACACCGAAACTCATGCAGTTTTTGCGTAATTGCATAGCAGAGCAACCGGAGGAGTTTCTTGCTGCCGCCCAATCTGCCATTGCGGGCGGAGCGGTCATGGAAGCCGAAAGCTACAAGAAAGACCGCGCACCTGACGCGCCTGAGCATTTAAAAGCATATCTCAACGCGAAAAGCTTCGTGTTCATCCACAGGTCGTATGATTTGGCGCTGCTGGAAGGCGAAGCTTTGATTGACCGGCTGCGGGCGTTTTACATAGCCTGCCACCCGATGTATCGCTGGCTGATGAATGCGGCGGAAGAATTTATCGCGGAGGGAATATCATGAGAAAATACATCGCAATCGTCCTGGCGCTGGGCATGGGCGCGGCGCTTACGGGCTGCGGCAACGAGGCAGAGCCGCAACAAACTATGCTAGTGCGGCGTTTTGAGAAC
>Ga0123353_10017727_pt1 | contig 10488 bp, 11 predicted proteins | sample TergutLab28metaG_3_FD_92763 | JGI IMG/M metagenome (GOLD analysis project Ga0123353, IMG submission 92763) | Labiotermes labralis P3 segment gut microbial communities from Petit-Saut dam, French Guiana - Lab288 P3 | ecosystem: Host-associated > Arthropoda: Insects > Digestive system > Gut ... | reverse complement strand
GAATCCCGGTGGGGACGAGATTTTCCGCCCGTCCAGACCGGCCCCGGGACCCACCCAGCCTCCTGTAAAATGGGTACCGGGTCTTTCCCGGGGGTATAGTGCGTCCGGGGCGTGCTGCTGACCACTCACCCCCTTCTAGTGCCGCGGTCATGGAAGAGTAGAGCTACACCTCTGCCCACCCTGTGGGCCAAACCGGGCCTATAACGGGAACACTTTACTTTGCATTGAAAATCACTTTGACTTGCTCCTACATGTTTCAGTCCACGTCCATCGTCAGAGAGCCTTCATTAGAGCCTAGCTAAAGTTATATTTAGATTAAGATTCTGTACAAAACTACGTCGTTATGTGTTATGCGGTGGTGTGGCAGTATGCTGCTATATATATATATACTGCCACACCACCGCAAAACACATAACGACGTAGTTTTTTGCGGAATCTTAACCTAAACATAACTTTAACTAGGCTCTAATGAAGGCTCCCTGATTATGGACGTGGACCGAAACATGTAGTAGTAAGTCAAAGTGATTTTTAATGTAAACTTTAAAACTTTGTCCAGTTTAATAAATAGTGCTTTGTTGTTGCATGAAATTTATACAAGGACATCTGTTCACCCTACCAACCCTACCATGGTCCCGTCAGACTCCCTAATAAGAATAAGGGACCTTACTCTGTAGTTATGTTTAAAATGAAATAAAACATTAGTGAAAAAGGAAACAGTGAACTTACTAGAGGGAATGGTGTACTGCGGTGACACCGAATTTTGCAGTATACCAGTAACCCTCAGTATATCACGAACCCACAAAACATCGTTAGTCCGAACTGTTTGCATGATTTATTTCTTTACAATTTGAATGCACGAGCTGCTGTCTCTTTGTACTACACGAAGTTATATATATATATGTGTGTGTGTGTGTGTGTGTGTTGTGTGTGTGTGTGTGTGTGTGTGTGTGTGAGGCTCCAGTACCCGTGTAGTCATGCACTTCTGCACCACGGAGAGTTTAGTAGTCAGCTTCCCGGTTCAGCCCTCTTAACATGTTAGAGAATGACATAATATTTGGGAATGATGAATTAAAGTGACACTTAGAATTTGCTGGAGGGATTGATACGAACATGAAGCACATTAGTGCAGCTGGTGTCAATCCCCACAATTGAATCAGGCTCTTTCTGGCTACAAAGTAAAATTTTTAACCACAAAAAAAGCATTTATTTTGTTATCAATAGGGATATTACGTGAGAATCGGGTACTAACTTCATCTGTTTTGTGGAGGTGTAGTTCTGATTGGTCCTACGACCGAGGCAGAGAGTGAGTGAAAGTATCTTAGACTTTCTACTCTTCATTGGGTTTCTTTTTCTCCTTTACCCATATCTGGAGTCTGAAGAGAGCTGCAACATAAAAGATCTGGTGGTCAGAAGCCAAATTCACTCAGGGGAAAAGAGACCAATCTGGAAGGCGGAAGGAAGAAAGAACAGAGGATTTTCGAGGTTAGAAAGCCAGTCGACTTGGGCCGAAAGCACTACCATTCCCCCTGCTCACAAACGACAACAATTCACTTGGATTTTGTAACCCTTTGCTGAACGAAAAACCACTAAGGGTAAAGCGAAGAAGGAAAGGAGGTTAGGAAAGAATGAGAGTGACGGTTTTCCTTTGTGTAGGCAATAACGTATCCTTATACACAACCGTGGATTGCTGATGTCACTGCTTACGTAGAACAGGGAGTTTGGGTTCGCGTCTTTTCTTTCCAAGAAAGAACAAGGAAAAAGAACATGTTGCCAGGATGGGAGAGATTTGAGAACATGCCTATCTAGATGTGTAGGCCTCTTATCTGGTCAAGTATGGTTAGGTTCTATGTATGCGGTCGATGTAAGTATCACAGTTTGTAATTAACTAAATTGGAGTAGGGTTAAACACAATACGACCCTTGGGAAATTATTTGCAGTGTTTCGTGTATAACGACATTCCCAATGGCTAAGATCATATGCAGTCTGTGAGAGGCGGATCAGAGTAGGTGAAGCAAACGTGGAATGATACTGACAGAAAAGTCGAATTGGTAGTACTGGGAGAAAATCCTTTCCTGCACCACTTCTTTTAAAAAAAAAACCACACGGAGAGGTCTCTGATCAAACCAGAACATCCGCATTGAGTGGCCCGTCGCTGACAGCCCAATACATGGCATTGTTTCCCTTAGGAATGACAGGGAATTAATTACTTGGCTTTTCTCAAGTTTTAGTCTGTGATGCTTAGTGTAACAAAGTATTGACAATTTAAGTCTATATTTTTGAAGACGCATTGAAAGATGCAACTGTTCGCTCGATATTTTGCTTAAAATAAACTAGTTTGAGATCATGAATTAGCGTGTCCGTTATTACGGCTTATAAAATATATTTACACCAAAAAATATTATATTATCAATATCCATGGACGAAGTCAAAATCTTTTCATATATTTTTGAAAAGGGGAAAAAAACTTTGAACACGTAATTATTATAAATCCTTTTTGAATGCCAATCCTAACGGTCGCGCGGTCTAAGGCGTGGGTCTACGGCCGCTCGCTTGCTGATATTGCGGGTTTGAATCCCGCCGTGGGCATGGATGTCTCTCTGTTGTGTATGTTATGTGTTGTCAGGTAGAGGTCACTGGGACAGGCAGATTTCTCAAACAGAAAATTCCTGCTGAATGTGATGTGTCTGAGTGTCAACTTGAAACCTCAAAAATGAGGAGGCCTGGGCGCAATAGGGCTGCCGAGCCATGGGACAAAAATTTTAATAGTATCCATGGAACAGGTGCAAAAGTTGTGTGATTTATGATTGTTTATTAGGGATTAGTCAGTTAATAAAAAATGTGTCAACGTGGGTTACATTTATTTGTACATACGGGTAACCTGTGCTCCACATGATCAGGGTAACCATATATTGTTAACTGCATTTAATAATATCTAACAGTTCGTAAACTACTGGATTCTGCTCCCGAATTTTTCATTCGAACTGTTGCTTTGAAGTTTTTCGTTCAGCTCCTCACAATAATTACAAAAGGCTCAACCTCATACCTTCATTTACAGTAATGAAATAGGTTAGTAATAAGAGCCGAAGAAACGTTCCTTTTCACTGTTTGTTATTAATAACACAGAAACAAAGAAACATGTGTGTATGTGTATGTGTTTAAGTGCATGTGTGTTTGTGTGAATGTGTGTGTATGTGTGTGTGAGGGTGTGTATGTGTGTGTGTGAACGTGTATGTGTGTGAATGTGTGTGTGTGTGAATGTGTGTGTGTGAATGTGTGTGTGTGTATGTGTGTGTGTGTGTGTATATATATGTGTATGTGTGTGTGTGTGAATGTGTATGTGTTTGTGTGTGTGTGTGTGTGTGTGAATGGTTGTGTATATGTGTATGTGTGTGTGAATGTGTGTGTATGTGTGTGTGAATGGGTGTGTGTATATTTGTGTGAATGGGTGTGTATACGTGTGTTTGTGTGATTGTGTATGAGTATATATGTATGTCTGTATGTGTGTGTGTGAATCTGTGTGTATGTGTATATGTGCATGTGTGTGTATTTTTGCGTAAATGTGTGTGTGAATTGGTGTGTGTATGTATATATGTGTGTATGTGTATATGGGTATACTCTTATGTATATGTGAATGTGTATGTGTGTATGTTTGTGTATGTGTGCGTATGTGTGTGTGAATGAGTGTGTATGTGTATATGTGCATGTGTGCGTGTGAATGTTTGTGTGTGTTTGTGTATGTGTGTGTGAATGTGTGTGTGTATGTGTTCCTATGTGCGTACGTGTGTGTTTGTGTGTATGTGTATATGTTCATGTGTGTGTATGTGTTTGTATGCGTGTATATGATTATGTGCATGTGTGTGTACGTGTGTGTATATCTGTGTGTGTGTGTGTACAATTGTATGTAAATATAATCACAATTTTTCTAAATTCCCGTTGTGAATTATCGGTAAATTTCATTGCAATATTTCTTTCACATATCTATTCAACTTAAGCCTGTCACCTTCAAAAGCTTGTGAGTGACGTAACACTACTTTTTTGCAATATTTTCTTTTCCCGATTCAAGCGGTACATTGAAATATACCTTTCATTCTATAACAAACTTATTTTCTTATTATTTTAAACATTCCTGAATAAAATTATATATTTTTTCTTTATTAGTGTTTAAATATTCAATGCGAATTTTACTATACGACATTCCAGCTTGCAGTTTTCATTTATTATATAAGGACAAAAATTTCTAACACTTTACATGAAAACCTACATATATTTTAACGTTTGCCGGCGACAGAAATTTGCCCTACAAGAATTGTTGTGTAATGTTCGAAGTTTTACGTTATTAGTGACATGTTACTCAACAATACAGCGAGCACAAACTGTTGCCTTTTCATGGCAACAATTGTCACGTAGACGTGCCACAAAGACGCCTTTACGTACATTGCCTCTGCTGTTAAAACTCGTTGGGAACTGCGACTTTAGAAACGAGAATTCAACGGCTTTTATCCGAGTAACGAATCCGAAGATAGATGTTTTACTTGTAACCTGGAAATTAGATTTTAAAGAAAGTACTTTCTCTTGCGCTGTCTCAGTAGGAGCAACAGGAAGTGTTGATTGTGAACAGAAGCTCGTATCCTTGATACTAATTAAAGAAAACCTTTTTAAGTTGGATCGTAACGTTTATACTGTACTGAGTTCACCTGCTTTTCTCATGGCAGATATAATAATAATAATATTAATAATAATAATAATCATAATAATCATAATCATAAGTACACTTCAACATATGCAAGGAAACAGGGGTACAACTGGACAAAAACACTGGTATGAACATGTGCTAAAATCAGTAGAAAAAATCAAAGAGGCAATGTAAACACATTGTGGAATCAACAAGTTCAAAATGACAGAACTATCTCCAACAACAAACCAGACATTATAATCCGTGATAGTGAAAAGAGAATATGTATGTTAATAGACGTTGCAATCTCAGGAGACAGAAATATAATTAAAAAAGAAGCCGAGAAGATTCTGAAATAGAATAGAAATACAACAGTAATACAGCGCATGTGGAATGTAAAGACAAAGGTGATACCAGTAATAATAGGGGCGACTGGGACTATTTCAAAGTCATTTAGAAAATGCGTGAGCAACATACCAGGAAAACATGAATTTAAGGAACTACAGAAAACAACCATATTGGGCACTGCACATATATTTCGGAAATTACTAATGTAAAAATTCAATAGATTCAACACTGGAACTGGCGATGTAAACACCATGAATAGTAACAAAAGTAACACTGTATTCCCTAGGTACATAGTTTCTCAGGAATATAAATATAAATAGACTGCATGAAGGAGATGATGATGATGATGATGATAATAATAATAATAACAATATCATGAAAGGAGCCAATTGATAGTAAAAGCAGAATGTGCTGTAAACCAGAGGAACGCATGAAGCGTATTGTTGCGGGAAGCACAACACTTGGACCATCTGAATACACTACTACACACAACAAGGCGGCTGGTTACATCCACTGGACGATATGTAAACATATGGGCTAACAGGTTACTGAGAAATGCTGCTAACATATACCTGAAATTGTCTGTAATATCAACGGTACCACTGTTACGTGAAACGTACCGGTTATCACAAGAGGAACAGTTCTAGACAAGAAAACTGATATGGTACTGCATGATAAGAAAAGAAAGGATATGCCTACTGATGTATGTAGCCATATCAGATGATTCAAACTTTAACACAAAAGAAACTGAAAATCTAAGCAGGTGCGAAGACCTGGAGAATGCGTTAAGCAGGATGTAGGAATGAGGACAAAAATTGTGCCAGTTGTAATAGGAACATTAGGATCAATTAAGAAGGGATTAAATCAGAAACTTCAGCTGCTCCCAGTTCAGCCGTCGGTCATGCAGCTACCGAAGATCACACTAATGAGCACTGCAAATATCACTTCTAAAGTGCTGGGGTAAATCGCTTTTATCTCTTGGTGAAATCTGGACTGAGCAGAATACCGCCATTTAGTAATTAATAGGAGGGAATGAATAAAAAAATAATAATGCTTACAAACCCCTGATGTTCAGGTCCGATAAGAACTGTCTCTCTTAGTTTTCAAGATACTTCTGGTCTTTCCGTCTACGTTTTGGTCTATCGACGTGAGTTAAAGGAAGATAAAGTGTGTTGGAAATCATCTAAAGTGTAGAGAAGCGAAGTATAATGAAGTGAAAATCATCTAAAAGTGTAGTGAAGTGAAATGAAATGAAGCAAAGTGAAGTGAAGTGAAGTGAAGTGTAGGTAAGGGAGAGGGGTAAGAACGAGACTTTATGGGAAAAGTTTATATGAGCAGTAAAGTGGAGAGAAGTGAAGGGCTGGGGTGAAAGCGTGAGTACAATTTGTGTGGGAAAAAATACTAGAAACTGTATACAGTACTTTGTTACCGTGGTGTTGTTTACCGTTTGTACATGTTGTATTTTAAGATGTCTTTTATGTATTTTTGATAGTTGTCTTGTGTGTATTGCTGTTATCTTATGCGTATTTACTGTACTATATATGTATTGCTGTTTTTACTTTAGGTGCCGGACTGCTGGCTAGAAGTCAGTATTCGGAAGGTCCTGCGACCGGCCACCTCGACACAGGTTTTACTTGGTTTCCTTGTGTCTAAAAGCAAATGCTGAGATGGTTTCCAAGATTCCTAGTTGCTTCTACATGCTTCTCATGTAGCCCTCCCGACTTAAATTTATCAGTAACCAATTTCATATTTTGTATACTTGTAAAATAAGCACTGCCACTGTGTGACAACCCAATTGCAGTTAATAATAATAATAATAATAATCTCATTAATAAAGTACTACTTATCCAGATTACGTTTTCCGCTTGCATTATGCTGGAAATCCATCGGGAGGAGCTGATTTTCCTAGTTCCTTGTCACAATTTTCTTCCATTTTTACTGGCAATAGGCGATTTCTTCGTCAGTACTTGTTGATTGTGATTTTGTTATTGTGTTTGTGTTTCTTTGTTCGTCCATACTGGTTAGGTCTAAGAGTAATCTTTAAAGTCTCTTTTATTTTGCTTCTAATTTCCTTGTATATATTTTAATTTAAAATCGAAGTTTCTGAACCACATTTAAAGGCTACATTCGATATGGTGTTACGCAGGCATGGTATAATTGTGAGCCACAAAATAAAGATTTACAAGAAGAATGAGGGAAGTCAGTAGGTTATGCTGTGAGACCTCGGGTGTCAAACGTGGAACGGTTACAGGAGAATACTTTAGTGTCTGTCAGGTTACAAATCAGGGTCTTATAAGATAAGGTTTTGTAATCTGATTTGGTAGATGAACTTTGATATTCATGATATCGAACTGCTAATACAATTCTAGAGAATATGCGCTGTCTGTTTCTATTTCAGGGTAGCTGCTGAAAACACAGCTTTAGGAAAGTTCCATACAAACATACTTATAGCCTGAAACATCATAACGTAATCATCTTGTTTAATATGTGTTTTCACAGAATAGAATATAATAGCAAGGGAACTGAGAACGAACTATCACGAAGGAAGTTTACAATGGAACTAATGGTACTTACACGCACATTATATGAGACACACCTACAAGAAAAACTGAAATAACTGGGTCTAAAGCAAGAGAAATAGGAAAAAGAACAAAAAACTATTCATCTTGTGATTAAAGACAGAAGCAAGTATGTTACAAAATCAGTCGGTGTAAAGCTTGTCACAATTATGAACTTTAGCCTGAAATATCTCGGGCAATTTTATTCTTATTGGACCGTGCATCATTGTAATAGTTAAAGAATAAAAGACCAACTTGATGTCCCTTGCTATTTTATTTCACTTCTTACGTACTCAACATGTTTCGGACATTAATATATCCATAATCAGGAGCTTGCGACTGTGCTGTTGAATTACCATATCGGTCGTTTTGTTCCCGATTCGTTGTGTGTTGGAGATTTTGTGCGGCTGGGTTTGAGTAGTGTCCGTGTTGCAGGCTCATGCTTTAGCTTGCAGCCCGGACACTACTCCAGCCTAGCCGCACCTAACCTCCAACCCACAATCTGATTAACCATTTAAAACACAATGGTTATTATATATACCACTTGCTTTAACATTAAAGAACTGTGGATATTGCCCACACACATACACACACACACACACACACACTGTGGGGGCAGTATCCACAGTTCTTTACTGTTAAAGCAAGTGGTACATATAATAACCATTGTGTTTTAAAGGGCTAATCAGATCAAACCCAGCAAACACACAACGAACCGAGAACAAAACGACTGATGTGGTAATTCAACAACACAGTCCCAAGCTCCTGATGAATGTTATATTAATGTCCGAAACATGTTGAGTACATAAGAAGTGAAAAAAAATAGCAAGTGATATCAAGTTGGTCTTTTATTCTTCAACTACCTCGGGCTATGGCTAGAGTTTATGTCAGAGACACAGAGCGTTCGGGTTCTAGGAACAGGAACTTTACAGAAAGACCAAAATTTTTCAAAGAAGTAAATACATGGAATAAATAATCGAGGCTAATTGCATAGACACTTAACAGTGCTGTGTAAAGCGTAAAGATAATTAAGCTCTTTATTTTTGTGTAATGTTACAGGATCGCTTGCAAATATTCTCCACATTGGGAGTACATCTTATATTAAATTTAGAAAAGAAAATTAAATAACCGTCCATTGTTTAAATAACAGTAACGACATTTCTGCCAAAGGTTTTTTTAAAATTAAATACCTCATTTACTCTAAGTGTTGAGCAATTTTGCTTGAAAATATTCCGCTCTGCACATATTTCATTGTTTAATTTCTGGGAGTCTTAATTTCGGAATAATTATAAGGTCTACATCTGAAAGAGCAGGTAGAAACAGTTAAATAAGATGATAGTGAAATCGGATGTTAGTCAGCACTACACATTGTATGACTGGAAAATGAATTAATGGTTTCATTCTCTGTACATTTTACTATAGAAAAATATATTAGAACTTAATTTACAGAGCACCCACTGCACTGAAATTTTGAAATTAATGAAGGAGAATATTTGTCCAGAATTGATCGAAACTTGGAAAATAAGGAAACCTGAATAGGCTGCAAAAACTTTGATTACTTTTACCGATAATTCAACAAAATACTGTCTAAGTCCTAGGTCTAAGGCTGCTCGCTTGCTGGGATTGTTGGTTCGAATCCTGTCGAGGGCATCAGTATATGTCACTTGTGGGTGTTGTGAGTTGTCACGTAGAGGTTTCTGCGACAAGCCCATCCCTCATCCAGAGGAGTCCTACCGGGTGTGGTATGTCTGTGTATGATCTCTTAAACCTTACCAATGAAGTCGCCTAGGCCCGCGAATGTCTTTTGCGTCGAAAGAAAAACTTTTCAAGTTTTCATAATGAAGTTGATTATAGGATGAGCCTAGGGTTGTTGTATTCTAAAAGTGCACTATATATTTCTCTTTTCAGAAACCGCTAATTTTTTTGTTAATTCAATTACTTCTAACGGAATTTATAATTTTCACTCTTTTGGAATTTTAAAGAAATTATTTTAACTGCCTATGGACAGTAGGGGATCTTCCATGTGCCTGAATGTCTTAGAAGGTGTCAGACGGAGAAGAGGTACTCGAATTCAGGGTGATTAATGTCTTTCATATTTCGGAAAATGTTAATGAAGAAAGGTGCGCGGCAAGTGCTTAGGTCCTGTGAATTTACATGTGATGAATGACGTTAAAATATGATACAAACTGCAAGCTTTTACATACCAGCCTAGGAATATGTTTGCTTGAAGCGAGTCTTATTGTTGGTGGTGATATAAAGTGTTGTGGGAGGAAACATTTATAGACACTTTACTGTCAGAAGTAATTAACAGTTCCTTATCTCCTATACCAACAGGAAGTTGTAGCTACTTAGTAGCATAAGTCTAACATATAGCGATAAAACATCAGGATTTATACTTTATTATCCCCTAAAAAACACAAATTATATTTATCGTGTCGTGTCTCACTGTCTTTGTAATTTTTTTATCTTAACGCCTTCCTATAAGGTAAAGTGTTTTTATGTTAATAATAGTAAAAATATCAATACATCATAAGCATCACTACTGCCTATTTCAGGACAGCGTATGTTCAAAGAAGAAAATATTTTCATTGATTCAGTAATGACAATGTACTTGACAATGACTATCATTATGAGACACCACATTTCCACTGGATTGTACATAAACAGCTAAAAATTGGAGTTAAGAAGTAATCTGCCATTAAACAAAAAAAAATCTCCACATACTCATGAAATGACGTTATCGCTAAATATAAGACAGTTTTGAGATTTTTAATTTATGTATACAGGGTGTCCCAGGAGGAAAGGACCTAACTTCGGGAGAGTGTTCCTTAGGTCAAACTATACCGATATAACCCAAAATACCTATATCCAAAGTTCAATGGTTACGGAGATATTGGCCAGAGAAAAGTG
>Ga0123353_10017726_pt1 | contig 10488 bp, 12 predicted proteins | sample TergutLab28metaG_3_FD_92763 | JGI IMG/M metagenome (GOLD analysis project Ga0123353, IMG submission 92763) | Labiotermes labralis P3 segment gut microbial communities from Petit-Saut dam, French Guiana - Lab288 P3 | ecosystem: Host-associated > Arthropoda: Insects > Digestive system > Gut ... | reverse complement strand
TGCCGCAAGGGCGAATATTCCCACTGCACCACCGGCAGCTGGATTTTCGGCTACCTGATCAACGGCTGCCAGGCCGAGTACGTGCGCGTGCCCCACGCCAACATGGGCCTGTATCAGATCCCCGAGGGCCTGACGGACGACGACGTGCTGTTTGTCGGCGACATCCTTTCCACCGGCTATTTCGGCGCGGAAAACGCCGAGATCAAGTCGGGTGATACCGTGGCCGTGTTCGGCGCGGGCCCGGTGGGCATGTGCGCCATGGCCACCGCCAGGCTCTGGGGCCCCGCGTGCATCGTTGCCGTGGATACCAACGAGTTCCGCCTGGAAACTGCGCTGAAGCAGGGCATTGCCGATGTGGCCATCAATCCCCTGAAGCAAAACGTGGCGGAAGAGATCAAAAAGCTCACTGAAGGCCGCGGCGCGGACGCCACCATCGAGGCTGTTGGTGTAAAGCCCACATATGAGATGGCCCTGGAATGCGTGCGCGAGTCGGGCGTGGTCTCAATCGTCGGCGTGTTCGAAAAGCCGCAGGAGCTGAGGATGAACGAGCTGTGGATCAAGAACATTAAGATTCACATGGGCCTGGTCACCACCAACCAGATCCCCGCCCTGATCCGGCTGATTCAGGCCGGCAAGATCAACATGAAGTTCCTGCAGACCCACCGTGCGCCCCTGTCCGAGATCATGACGGGCTACGACGTGTTCGGCAACAAGAAGGACAACTGCCTGAAGTGGATCGTCGATTACTGAGTTTCAGCGACAAAGCCCCACCTGTGAGTTAAGTTAGTTAAAATAGAAACGCAATGCCGCTTAAACGGCGGCATTGTGTTTTTTGTCCGTTTTTGCTGAACCGGGGCAGCCCCCCCGGCGGCCTCATCGCCATGTCTCTACCATTCCCGGTTCTTTACCGGATTCCCATGCCCGAAATAAATCGTGATGCCGCCCAGCCCGCTGATCTTCGCCGCGCTTTCCTCCATCGCCGCCCTGTCGCCGAACAGCATCGGCCTGCCCTTCCTGAAAAACATTTTCCCCCACTTTTTCTTGCGTTTTTTCTAATCTTATGATATCATTGAAAAAACACCACTCGAAGGGGGAATACTCAGTATGGCGGGCGAGAGAAAATACCAGGTATTCATCAGTTCTACATTTTCGGATTTGCAAAAAGAACGCAGGGTGCTGCAAGACCTGTTGCTGTCACAAAAATTTGTGCCCGTGGGAATGGAAACGTTCCTCGGGTCGGAAAAGACACTGCCGCAATACCTGAAGGATTTGATTGATGCGTGCGACTACTACGTGGTCATCGTCGCCGGGCGCTATGGCAGCAAGCCAAAAGGCTCCGACAAAAGTTGGACGGAACTAGAGTATGACTATGCCGCTTCCACAGGTATCCCCATCCTTGCTTTTTTCAAAAGCAGTGATAGCGACCGAACCGATGAAATCAAAGCATTCATGGAGAAAATCCGTGAAAACCACGTGCCGATCTATTGGACCGACAAAGGCGACTTAGCAGGGAAGGTCTTCAGGCAGTTGACCGAGACAAAGACGGCAAGGCCAGGCTGGGTTAGAGCGGACAGGCTGCTCCCTGAGGAGGGCGCATCTCTGCTCCAGGAATTTAAGATGGGCCGCGACGAACAATACAGGCTGGCACAGACGCTTTTCGACAAGCCGTGCAAGTACATATTTTTGCTGCAGCGCAGCAGTTCCCTTGTGCTGGATGCCGAAAAACGCTGGCCGGAGGAAGGAGCATTCATTAAGAGCCTAAAAGATGGAATCGATGAAATGCCTGCGGGCGGCGAATTGTATCATATCACAACCATTGAAGGCATAAAAGAGCATCTGAAAAGCAGCCGCTTCCCGGAATTTAAAAAGAACATAAAAAAGGGTCCCGACGGGAGCGTCATTGTTGACCATCACAATCCATTCATGCCGGAGAAAGAATTTGAAATCAGAAAGCTGCCCAAGGATTCAGGCAAATCTCTTTTTGTTACAGACCGGCAGGCCAGGGCGTGCATTTCGGAGACCAAGGATGGCTACGTGCGGGCTGTGATTGTTCAAAATCTCGGCGGTCAGCAGATATCCCTGATGCTCACAGGGCCAAATGCAGAGGCTTACCTGAAGGCCTGCATTACATACTACAAAAATTGCGAGCCGCTCAAATGGCAGGAAATTGATAACCTATAACCAACCCGCCCCGCACAAAAACCCGCCAGTCTTCCGGCGGGTTTATTCTGTTCAATTGCGCTGCGCGCTCTCACTCGCTCGTGTACGGCAGCAGCGCCACATGCCTGGCCCGTATGATGGCCGTGATCAGCGCCCCCCGGCGGGCTCATCGCATATCCCTCACCATTCCCGGTTCTTCACCGGCTTCCCATGCCCGAAATAAATCGTGATGCCGCCCAGCCCGCTGATCTTCGCCACGCTTTCCTCCATCGCCGCCCTGTCGCCGAACAGCATCGGCCTGCCGGGGAACAGAAAGTTGTTCAGCGCGGAGCCCGTCATCAGCCCATCCCCGGCCAGAACGCCGATGGACCCCCTGGTGTGGCCCGGCAGCGCCACAACCCGCGCGTCAACGCCGTATTCCGCGAAGGAAAACCCGTCACACAGTTCGACCGATACCTCAAAGGGCTCCGCTTTATATATAAGCAGGTCGGAAAGCCAGCGCACGCCGGAAAGGAGCGACACGCGCTGCCCGGCCACCACGATCTTCCCGACCGGCGTGGCCGCCTGGAAAGGCTCGTTCGCGATATCCCGCGCCAGCGGGATGTCCGCCGGGTGCATGGCAATCGGCGCGCCCCACCGCCTGGAAAGGAACGCGGCGTTCTGCACGTGGTCGCAGTGCCCATGCGTTATCGCGATAAGCCTGATATTTTTCCCCTCGCAGCGCCGCAGGATCCTGCGCCTGTACGCCGGTTTCGCGGTGTCCACCAAAATGGCGTTTTCCCCCTGCCATACGATGTAGCAATTCCCGATGCCGCACTTAATCCGCTCGATCTGTACCATCCTCTGTTATGCCTCCATGCTGTTTTTTGGCTGCCAAAAAAGACGCACCCCCGTGCGTCTTTTCTTCGAAAAAGCCTTTTACTCGCTCGTGTACGGCAGCAGCGCCACGTGCCTGGCCCGTTTGATGGCCGTGGTCAGCGCCCGCTGGTGCTTGGCGCAGGTGCCGGTCATCCGGCGCGGCAAAATCTTCGCGCGCTCGCTGATGTACTTGTTCAGCCGCACGGTATCCTTGTAGTCGATATAGTCGATATGATCCACGCAAAACGAGCAGACCTTCCGGCGGCGGCGGCGCTGCGGGGGGCGGCGGTCGCCTTCGCCGGCGGCGTCGCGGTCGCGCGGTTTCGCTTCATATGGCATGATGCTATCCTCCTTATAATTCTTAAAAAATATTAGAACGGCAGATCGTCGTCGCCGGCGATCTCGTCGAAGTCCGCGGGCTGTGCCGTGGAATATGCGGGCGCGGGCTGGGCGCTCTGGCTCTGGCGGTCGGGCGGGGCCGGCGGCAGTGGGATGTCGTCCCTGTAGCCGCCCGAATTCCCGGGATTCTTCTCCCCGGTAAAGTCGATGCGGTCCGCCACAATCTCCACGGCGTCGCGCTTGTTGCCGTTTTTGTCCTCATACTGGCGCACCTGAATGTACCCGGTGACCGCCACCATGGAGCCCTTGTGGAAATAGCGTGACAGGAACTCGGCGCGCTCGCGCCACGCCACGCAGCGGATGAAGTTCGTCTGGCGCTCGCCGTGCTGGTCCTTGGAGCGGCCGTCCACCGCCACGGTGAACGAGCACACCGTCGTGCCGCCGGCGCTTTTCAGCTCGGGCTCGGCGGTCAGCCTGCCCATGATGATGGCTGTGTTCAGCATCTGTCGTCCCCTCCTATTCCGGCTGCCGGGTGATCAGCGTGCGCAGCACGCCGTCGGTGATGCCCGCCACGCGCAGGAATTCCGCCGGGAACTCCGGTTCCGCGGAAAACAGGTACAGCACATACCAGCCGTCGTTTTCCTTGTTGATGGGGTACTTCAGAATACGCCTGCCCCATTCCTTGATCTCGGCCAGGGTGCCGTTTTGCTCAATGAGGGCCTGAAACCGCTCCTTGAGCGCAACGACGGCCTCTTCGCCCTCTTTCAGCGAAAAGATGGCCATTGCCTCGTAGTTGTTTGCCATGTTGTTTCCTCCTTCTGGACTGTGGTCGCAATATTTCACTGCGACAAGGATTATTGGGTTGAGCACAAGCTCAACACAGGCCGCACTGCCTCTGACCGACAATGCAACTTTGATAGTATAACAGAGCGGGGATGGGTTGTCAAGGTTTTTTTTACGCCTTTACATATTGTAGCGTGAGCCACGCGCCGCCCGAAGGGCTTACGGACCATCCGGGGATATTCAGCACCCCCAGCACGCCCGCGCTGGTCAGCTGCAAGGCGGGGGAGAAAATATAGGGCGTGTTGGCGGTGTTGTTGTTCTGGGCGCCCGACCACCTCGCGTCGAGGATCATCTTGATGCCTGTCAGGCCCGTCACGACCGTGACCCAACCCAAGCTTGCATTGTTGGCTATGGTCGTATTGATAAAGAAGGTCCGCTGGTAGACAGGGCTGCCGTCGATCCACTTCGTGCCGGTGTCTATCTCCGCGCCGCCGAGCGTTCCGACGTCAGTGCCCGCGCCCGAGGAGGGGGCGTTGTAGTCCGGGTGGAACGCCTTGAGCGCGTTGGCCGTGACCAGGTTCGTGCCCACGGCGAAAGCGGACATGTTCGCGTTTGTCACGTGGTACCGCCCGCTGGCCGGGCTGGTCAGGGTGATGTCCGTGATACCCCGCTCCGTCCAGGCATCCGTACCGTTGCTGACCAGGGCGTAGCCGGTGGAGGTGGTCTTCAGGGCGAGCAGGCCGCTGCCGTCGATATACAGCGGGGCTTTTACATCGCTCTTAAGCAGATAACTGTTCAGCGCGGCGCCTAAGGCCGTTGCCGTCACGTAGCCCGTGAGGGTCGTGGCCAGGCTGGTGGATGTCACGTAGCTGCCAAGAATCGTGGTCAGCGCGCTGGATGTCACATAGCCGCCGAGAGCCGCGGTCAGGCCGCCCGTCGTTACGTAGCCGCTCAGGTCGATGGAAATGTCGTTGCCCGTGATGCTGACCGGCAGCGTGGCTGTGTAGGGCTCGCAGTCGCAGCTGCCGCCCGCGCCGCCGCCCCCGCCGCAGGAGCAGCAGTACTGGCAGGGCGCGTCGGGGCACACGAAGGGCACGGGATTGGCGTCCGTGCGCCGCCACATATAGCAAGCGACGTAAGGCTGCACGTTGTTGTGGGACTCGCCGCCGCCCTTGCTGTCTGTAGGTAGCGACGCTTCTGCGCTCCATGGCCCGCCAATCGCATTGATTGATGGATGAAGGCCGTTGGATCCGCCGCCGCCGCCATAGCTGCCGAATGTATCGCAGATCCGAATGGTGCCGGAGGCTATGTGGCTGTGAGCGGGTGACTCTGCTATGCCCAGCGTGTGCCTGTATTCGCCGCCCGTTTCGCCGGCCGCGAAGATCTTGGTAACGCCGTCGAAATCCACATAGGTGGGGTTCACGCCGCCGCCCGCCGCGCCCACGGGCGTGCGCCCCTGGCCCCATTCGTCCCAGCTGCCGCCGTAGGTGGCCCCGGGATTTCCGGCTGTGGTGCTCATATAGATGCTGCCCTGGGGGTGGGCCCGCAGGAACGCGCACTTTTCGCAGGCGCACAAGCATTTGCATGTACCGCCGCCGCAGCTGCCGCCCTCGCAATCGCAGGCCACCGCCGCCAGCATCTCCTCCAATGCATCCCTGGAAATCCCGCCCAGGCCGCCCAGCACGGTGATTCGGTCGGTATACTGCGCGCTGGCAAAGGGCGCCGAGATAAGGCACACCAGCAATAATACAATGGCGGTCCGGCTGAGTTTCTTTCCCATGGGGGCGCCCCCTTCTCACATAAGCTATCACTTATATTAATACTTTTTGTGCGATTTGTCAAGACCGTTTGGGCTGTGTATTCACAGCCACCCCACCGTCAGCGCGAAAATCCCCTGCGCGGCGTAGTACGGTATCATCACGGTATACGAAAACACGGGCCGCAGTTTTTCCAGCGGCCCCCGCCCGAATTTGTTCAGGAACAGCGACGCGTCCGACACGGTGAACAGCACCCCGGGGTACCACATCCACCGCCCGAGCGCCCCGCCCTGCGCCGCCAGGCTCAGCGTAGCCAGCATCATCGCGCCCAGCACCAGGCCGTAGATCGCCAGCGGCACCATCATCTTCTTCAGCTCGATCAGCTTGAACCGGTCCAGCAGCAAAAAGAACATCGGCACGATGGGCAGCACGGCCACCAGGTGCCATTGGATATTCCCATAGGACAGCAGCAGGCCGATATAGAGCAGATGCCCGAGGAAAAACGGCACGCCCCCCAACACGAACACGAAGTTCCTGTAGCTCTTCGCCACGAACATATCCAGGCCCAGCACGATGTCGCCCACCAGGCCCAGCACCAGCGCGCCCAGCATCAGCGCCGCCTGGAGGTTCATTGGCTCCCCGCGCCCCACCGCGGCCCAAAAGGCCACCAGGCAAAACAATAGCGACGAGGTCATCTTCGTCACGAAGCGCCCCCGTTCCATTCCCCTGTTGCGCAGCGCCGCCGTCACCACGGAAACCGCCACGCTCGCCCCGGCCAGAAAATATAATACCGTCATGCTATCCCATTCCTGTCTTTACGTATTAACAACAGTTTTCACGCTTGCGAAAAATTTATTCACGCCGTCAGCAGCCCCGCGTCGATCACGAACTGCGCCCCGGTGACGAACCGTGCCTTTTCGCTCGCCAGGTACACCACCATTTCCGCCACGTCCTCGCACTCGATCCACGGCACGGGCTGCAGGTTCCCCGCGCTGGCCTCGGCGATCTCCTTAGGCGTCTTGCCTTCGAGGGCGGCCAGGCCGTCGTTCATGGGGGTGTTCACGCCCGTGGGGTGTATGCTCACCACGCGGATGTCCCACGGGGCCAGTTCGATCGCCCAGGATTTCGTCAGCCCTGTCAGGCCCCACTTCGAGGCCGCGTAGTGGCTCAGCCGCCGCCCGCCGCGCAGCCCCATCACGCTGGAATTGTTGATGATCACGCCGCTCTTCTGTGCCTTCATAATCGGAACCACCCGCCGCGCCACAATCATCGGGCCCTTCAGGTTGATGTCGATCATGGCGTCCATCTCCGTGTCGGTCATGGCGTCCACCTCCGCGTAGGCGCAGATTCCCGCGTTGTTGAACAGGATATCGATCCGCCCGAAGGCGGCCATGGCGGCCTCCACGGCGGCGGAAACGGCCGCGTCGTCGCGCACGTCCCCGAGAGCGACCACACACCGCTGCCCCAACGCTTCGATTTCGGCCTGGAGGGATTCCAGCTCCTCCCCCGCCGCGTGGGCATACCCCGGGTATTCGATCTTCACGCCCAAATCAAACGCGAGTATGTCCGCCCCTTCCCGCGCCAGCGCCAGGGCCGTCACCCTGCCCTGCCCCCGCGCCGCCCCGGTGATAAACGCGGCTTTGCCTGTGAATTCAGCCATACTAGTCTCCTTGCGTTTTTTTATTTGCCCAAAATCCCACGCGCCCAGTGCACAGCCCGCGCGCCGGGCCACAGCAAATAATATAGCAGGCTATATCCGCAGCGCGCGTATTTGTTGGAGCTCGCCAGGCCCTTCGCCAGCCAGACGGCGGCGGCCCTGCTATATTTAAAAATATCCCCGCCATACAGGTCGTCGTTTTCATACAGAAAGCGGAAGGGCCGCAGCAGGCAGCCGAGCCAGGTCTGCCTGGGAGGCGCGGCCCCGTGCGCCTGCAAAAAGCCCTCGGGATCGGCCGCGGCGTAATACGCCTGCTTCGCGTTCAGCCCGGCGTCGAACAGCAGGGGCTCTGCGCCGGGGCCGCCGAACTGCGGCAGGTTGAGCCAGCTCGTGCCGTCGTCCAGGCCCCAGAAGGACACCCGCTCGACCACATCGGAATGCCGCATGAAAACCACGAACAGCTCGGCGTATTTGACCGCCTGCTTCAGCATCTCGTCGGGCCCGCCGGGTTTGGCGTTGATGTCCAGCTCGGATATGCTCACCCGCACACCCAGTTCCGCGAACAGCTGTATCGATTTTTCCACATCCGCCGCGCTGGTGCTCAGGCTGTAGTGCCCCTGCATCCCGATCCCCTCGATCAGCGGGCGGGCGTTGCCCTCGGCCAGCCAGGCGCCGTTGAGCTCCGCGGCCATCGTGGCCACTGCCCGCGCCTTGCGGGGCTTGTCCAGCCCGTAGTCGTTGTAATACAGGATTGCGCCGGGGTCCGCCGCCCGCGCCTGCCGGAACGCGAAGTCGATATGGCCGTCCCCGCCCTCGCCGGGCCCCCCGTTGGCGAAGGCGTTGTACCAGGCGGTTTTGCGCAGCGCAACCCTCCAATCGGAGCGGTCAACGATCAAATCCTCCATCGCCTCGTTGAGCACGTCCCACGAATACACCTGCCCGGCGAAATGCCCGGCCACCGCGCCTATATGCGCCGCCATGTTCCGCTGGGCTTCTTCGCGCGCGAGTGGGCTGCCGTCCTTGTTTTGCGTCATCCATGCAGGCGTCTGCTCGTGCCACACCAACGTATGCCCGTGCAGCGTATTTCCGTAGCCGGCGACCCCCGCCAGCAAGCCGTCGATCGCGGAAAAATCCAGTTCCCTGCCCGCGTTGTAGAGGCTGGCCGGCTTCATGGCGTTTTCGGCGGTCATCGCGTTGTAATGGTGGAAAAACAGCTGGCCCCGCTCGCCGGCGATTTTATCGGCGCCAAAGCAGCCGCCAATCATAAAGTAATCCCGATAGATCCCGGCAAGGCCCGGCAGGCCCAGGTCGGGCGCCGCGCCCGCGCCCAGCGGAAGGAATCCCAACAGCACAACGATCACCAACAGGATGGACAAAAATCTGTGTTTCAATCCGTAACCCCCGTCTTCCTGTATTCGTACAGCACCTCGTCCAGGGGCACCTTCGCCGCGGTGTTGAACAGATTCGTGGCCGCCATTATCCCGGCGAAGGCGAACAGCAGCACCCGCTGCTCGTCGTCATATCTTTCTTTCAATTGCGCATAGATATCCGGGTCGATGTTGTGCGGGTCCTCCGCGATGGAAAACCCCAGCTCCATCAGCAGGTTCTCCTCCCCGCTGAGCGCGGGGTTATCTGGGTCGTCGCCCGCGTCGATCAAAATCTTGCGGAAGAACGTGCCGCACACCAGGCACCTGTTGCCCTCGCTGATGGCGTAGGCGTACAGCGAAAGCGCCCGCGCCCCGATGAATTCCTTGCACAAATCCGCCAGGGGGTACCACTCCATGAACACGTCGAAGGCCTTTACGTTATGCAGCAGGGTCCTCTTCATGTTGGTGATGCGCCCATGCCTGGCAATTTGGTCATCATAACGCGCGCGGACGATTTCCTCCGCGTTTTCGTATTCCGTCATGGGTATGAATGACATATTTGTTTTCCTCCTACAGCGTGAATTCCTCCGGGTCATACGCCGGCAGCAGCGGCGCGCGGCTGGGCCTGCGCTTCAGCGGGTCGTACTCGTATTTTTTGCAGGAGCTCTGCCTGCGCATCACCCCGCGCACCGAGCACAGCACGCTGCTGCCGTCCGGCGCGGATTTCCCATAGCGGCAGAACTCGCACGCCGGCTCGTATTTCGTCACGCGCAGCAGCCCCTTCATGGCCCGCTTCATAAAAACCTCCCAGGGAACGGGTTTTTTCTTGGAGGGGGCCAGCCCCTCCATACCACCCCATATTATCTTAGCATATTTTCCGGTTCAGGTCAAGGTCCAGTATCAGAAACGCGCAAAAAAACAGGACCGCCGCCGCCGCAGGGGCCGACACCGCCCACAGCCGCACCGTCCGGCCCGCGCCCCACAGCACGGCGGCGGGCATCTCCACAGGGAACCAACGCGCCAGCGCCGCGCATACGGCCGCCGCTAAGGCCCCGTGCAGCAGCCGCGAAACCCAGAACAGCCGCAGCGGCAGCCCCGTTTTGCGCAGGTCCCCCAGCAGCTGGCAATGCACGGCCAGGCCGCCCCAGCCCAGCGCGGCGCACAGCACCGGCAGCGGCATCCCCGCACGCACGACAGCCGCCGCCCCGGAGGATACCTCCAGCGCCACATTCAGCGCGGGGATCGCGGGCCACAGCCCGTGCGGCAGCAGCTGCAACAAAGAGCAGAAAGCCGAAAACAGCACAATCCACGCGCACACGCCCAGAATGGAGCCCGTTGCCTGCGTCACGGCGTTCAGCAACACATGGTCGAAGGCTTTGCGGCCACCATCCCGTAAGGATGGCGTGCCGACCGTCCGCGCATCTTCCCCCGCTTCCCCCTCCGGCAAAAAGCGTGTGAGCGCCCCCAGCGCCAGCCCTGCCGCCAGCATGGACACAAACAGGATCACCCCGGCGCGCCTGCTGCCCAGCATCCCCGCCCCCACCGCGCCGATGAGGTACGCGGGCCC
>Ga0123353_10017725_pt1 | contig 10488 bp, 6 predicted proteins | sample TergutLab28metaG_3_FD_92763 | JGI IMG/M metagenome (GOLD analysis project Ga0123353, IMG submission 92763) | Labiotermes labralis P3 segment gut microbial communities from Petit-Saut dam, French Guiana - Lab288 P3 | ecosystem: Host-associated > Arthropoda: Insects > Digestive system > Gut ... | reverse complement strand
CTTGTGAGTGCGGTAATGAACCTTCGGGTTCCGTGAAATGCGGGGAATTTCTTGACTAGCTGCAAACCAGTTAGCTTCTCAAGAAGGACTCTGTACCATGGAGTAAGTAAGTAAGTAAGTAAGCATGCATTTCTTACAGACTTGAAACACCCTTGCAGAGCATGTACTGCATAGCACCAGTCCGTTGCTCACCACTCTCCGCCGTGCTTGACTAGAAACCTGTAATTTTCAGTTCAGACATAGAGAAAGACGTCTGTGCTCCTTTCCCGCCTGCCGTCCGTAGAGACGAGATCTTAGAGTAATGCTTTTACGGCTGCATTTTGTGCTGGCTTCTCAAAACAGATTCTGGTATTGCAAGTTCATTCACATCTGTGACAACCTGGTCCTGCAGGAAAGGTCTCTGTAGTAATCCCCAATAACCATACTAGGGACTTCCGAGTGTGTATGACCATTTCGTCACCTTGTCCGGAAGGTAAAAGGTAAAGGTAAAGCAGACCCGTTACAGGCCTGGAGTGGCTCAGAGGGTTCCAGGAACTTAAAGTTCCCAGATTTCATTACAGCGGCACAGGATAGTGGTAAGGTTGTCATCTTTATGCACCGGCCGCCTTTGCCCCCAAAAAATGCTCTTGGTACTCATTTCTGTTAGAGGCTGAGACGACCCCAGGGCCATAGTGCGATCAGAAGGATTTTATGTCAATGAAATGTTCCAATGACACCAGTTGGGATCGAACCAATGACCTTCCGATTTGTAGCACAGCACCTTAACCACTGTGTTACCGCGGTCCTCTGTCCGGAAGGTAAATCAAATAATGGTTCCATTACAAGTATTTAGAAATTGTATACTTAAAAAATGATACAAAATTAGAATATTGCCTGTTGTTTTACAGGGACGCAGTATAGATTGAGCATGTTTGAAGTCGGACTGGTGGAAGATAAAGTAACATGGGAATGAGAAAATTGCATAATGAGGAGCGTCATAAATTGTACTTGTCACGTAATATTCATTGTCTTTAAAAAGTGAAAATTTGATGTGGCTAATTGGGATTCTTAATTTACGTATTTAAATTTTTGCTGTAGAAACTTTATGCAAAGATTAAAATTTGGAGACCCAGGAATAAATAGTCGCATGATATGTAAATTAATCTAGAGACAAAGGCGTAAAGAAGAAGCCGGTGTAGCTCGGTCAGTGAAGCGGCCTCTGCCGTCTCGAAAACTGGAGTTCAGTACCCGGTAACAATCTTAATTTTTTTTCGTCTTCTGAGCTCCGGTGTTAGGATCTACATAGTCTCTTTTGTAATATATACCGGAGAATGCGATCCGAAAGTCCAGGTAACCATGCGAGGGGATAAATCTCCATATTTCTCATAAGTCTTCGTATCGCGATGTTTACACACAACAGCACGTAACGGTTGCTTGTGACTGGAAAGTACGGAAGCTGTGTTGATTGTGTAAGAGCCTAAGAGTTTGCGATCTCAGTGACTGAGATCCTTCAAAAATGTTTCTCCTACTTCTAGTAAGGAGTGGACCGCGGTGGCACAGTGGTTAAGATGCTGTGCTACAATTCTGAAGGTCGCTGGTTCGATTCTAACTGGTGTCAGTGGATTTTTTATTGACATAAAATCCTTCCGATCGCACTATGGCCCTTGGGTCGACTCCGCCTCTAACAGAAATGAGTACCAGGAGTATTTCCTGGGGGTAAAGTCTTCCGGTGCGTAAGGCTGACAACCTTACCACCATCCTGTGACGTCACGAAATCTGGGAACCTTAACTTCCTGGAACCCTCTGGGCCTGTCCAGGCCTGTAATGGGACTGCTTTACCCTTTTACGTTACTTCTAGTAAGGAAGCTTCACTGCTTGGGCGCACTGAACTTTGTTAGCATCCATTACTAGTTTGGTAGGATTGAGGTTTTTCCGTGCTTTTTCCTCAGTTGTAAAGCAAATGCCTTACAACTGAGGAACAACTCGCAAAGACGGGGCACGGCCAGCGCTCTTCCCAATTAGGTTTTTGATTGTGTTGTTCTTGTTGTTAATTGTGTTGTTCTATGTATTGTTTGTGTGTAAATGTGTACTGTACTACTGTCACCGGGTGTCAACCCAATTGCATTTAACAAATATATCATATATCAAAATAGTCCTGTTGACAAGACCGAATATAGGAGTCTTATTGCTGCTGCCTTGGAATACCGCCCATATCTTTCCTATTATATAACAATTTTCGATACGTTGGCATATTAAGACATAACGTTCATTCGCCCCACAAATTATCTGCTGAATGAATGAGTGGATTTAATCAAGAGGTAACAATACCCGCATGTTCTGCGGCTACCCTGAACAAGGTCGAGGACGTATTATTTCATTAGAGCACCCTGTTTCACCACTTACAAGTGTGTCCACACGCCATCCCTCAAGAGGTGGACACCTCAATACTGGTTTCATGCTGTGTTGAAAGCACTGGATATTAAGGAATGGTATAACAACTATCCTGTTCTGCAAATATCTTTCCTGAAAGACCTTTGTCTGTATGAAAGGACAGTAGGTAGTCGTAGGGCATATCTAGAGCATACATACTCAATGATAGGTTCGTTGGAATAGTTTATCACTTGCAAAGTGGTTTTTCTTGAAGCACCTTCTCTGGGGTTCTATTACTTATCCAAATCGTCTTTAAGACTCCTCCAAAGCATTTCTTTTTGTTGTCCTTTAATAATGGAGATGGTTGAATTAAAGGGATAATGGTACGTTGCTGGCAAGGGGAAATCAAGACGTTCGTTTGCCAAAGACTGCCTCCGGTGACGAGTTCTTTCTTCGCATTGGCTTTGAAAGACCGAGGGAAATGCTATGATAATGATAGAGTGCGAAATGCCTGTCAGTTTAGTAAACCTTGAGCTGAATAGTAAGGTCTTGTCTTCGGAACAAGAGACAGTGCCGCTGTGGAGCGCAGGAAATGTACAGATAACGGCATAGCACTGTGCACATAACGGTTTTACTTGCTCTCGTGTCACCCGAAGATTTTCTGACCTGCAACACAGTGGGAAAATTCGTTCCCATGGTACTCATTGCGCAGTGAGGAATGAACTAAGCTTCACTTCTCCAGTTCGTGTCAATGTTGTTTTCATGGCATTACCTGTATGCAGTGTTAATTCTGCCCTTCCACCCCAATTTATTTGGCCCAGAAATAGCTATGTCGTTTATATCCCTGGGCATGTGGTAATACTTGCGAGCTTAACGAATTGAGCAGTAGCGGCTGTATATTCATCCATCTGATCGTAAATACGAACTACACAACAAGGTCCAAAATAAGTGGGAATAGCTCAGTCACTATAGTAACACTACAACGTGCCAGGAGACCGGGGTTCATTTTCCAGCTATGACAAGTTTCTCCCTCCCTCCCCCTCTCTCCCTCTCAACGCCACTGTGTACAAGCAGGCCCTGGGATCCACCCAGCATCCTATCCTGTGTATACCTGAGTGTGAAGTAAACATGCTGACCTCCGTCTAGTGCCATAGTCCTCAGGATGCGTGGGAAGGTACGGGGACTCCTGCAGCAACCAGCATGCCGTCACTGCTTTGGAGTGCAGACTCTACTTTGCTGCTTTAAGAGCAGGTCCTCAGAATGTCAGTGTGCTGACAATGTTGTCATAAAATGTCACGGTTCAGTATTCAGTGTTCCTTCTGCACATTCAGGATGTCCAGGGTACGACTGTTAATGGCAGGTAATCCTGGCTGAGGGTTGTGGTTTCTTCCACTTAGAAAGGCACACCATTCCACAGTACCGTTTCCGCTCACATCTGCTTGCAGATTCATCAAACTGTGCCTGTAGACCGCTTATTTTGCCATCAGGCATGTTTATCGCACATAATTTTCAGCGCACATTCAGTTTTCGATATTTTAGACGTTGCATTTTTAGGCGCCTTCGCAAGATTGCGAAAAGCCACTGTTAGTTTCGTCGTGTGTTTCTGACCGTCCGTCCGCATGGAATAACCCGGCTCTCACTGGCCGGATTTTTATGAAGTTTGATATTCGAATATTTTTTCAAATTCGGTCAAGAATATTCAAGTTGGACTAAAATCTGACGAAAACAACGGGTACTTTAGGTGAATACCGGAGGACCGCGGTAGCACAGTGGTTAAGGTGCTGTGCTACAAATCAGGAGGTCGCTGGTTCGATCCCAGTTAGTGTCATTGGATTTTTCATTGACATAAAATCCTTCCGATCGCACCATGGCCCTGGGGTCGACTCAGCCTCTAACAGAAATGAGTACCAGGAGCATTTCCTGGGGGTAATGACGGCCGGTGCATAAGGCTGACAACCTTACCGCCATCCTGTGCCGTTGTCACGAAATCTGGGAGTCTTAACTTCCTGGAGCCCTCTGGGCCCCTCCGGGCCTGTAATGGGACTGATTTACTTTTTTTAGCTGAATATCTACGTATGTTTATCATAATGTCTCGCCCAGTTCTTCTTAGAATGAGAAATGTTTCAAACAGACGTTGTAGAGAATACAAAAAACACACATTTTGTGTTCAAAAACATTTTTTAATCGTTCTCTTTATGAGATAATGTGGAAAAATACTGTAGAGCCGGGCAGGCCACAGATGGCAATATGCCGCATGCGCTTTGCATGCTGGATATGTAAGGCTACGGACGTACACTCAGAATATGAAATGTTTTTTGCTTTTCCACATCGTCATTGGTTTTGCGAGAGCGCGTGAACGTTACGTTTATACGTACAGTACGTTGCTTGTCTTTGTTATATTATGTTTCGCTCAAAATGCTGAAGCGATTGTGAAGTATGGCCTTAAAAATGTTGAAAACTAAGTCAGTCCGAAATTTCCGACTGCCAGTATTTAGCCTGTAAGGAAAACCTAAACAGGAGGTTTACGACCGTTAGTCTTAATTTGTTGAGGCATCACTAGTTTCTTATATACGTAACTTGGTCCGTTGTTCACTCATCTCAAAGATTAAAATGTTCTGGGTTAGTAAAAGGTAAAGTAATCCCGTTATAGGCCCGGTGTGGCCCAGAGGGTGGGTAGAGGTATAGCTCTACTCGTCCATAACCACGGCACTAGAAGGGGTGGGTGTTCATCTGTAGGCCTCGGCCGCACTTTACCCCCGGGAAAGACCCGGTACCCATTTTACAGGAGGCTGGTTGGGTCCCAGGGCCGCTCTGGACGGGCGGAAAATCTCGTCGCCACCGGGATTCGATCTCAGACCGTCCAGCCCGTAGTCAGTCGCTATACCGAATGAGCTACCCGGCCCACGTTCTGGATTAGTACGCCGTCTCAATTAGTACATAGTTACCAACGTTTCGATGGATTGTATTGCTTCCATCTTCAGGGCCTAACAATCCAAGACGAGTACAAACATTTGGTCCTGAAGATGAAGGCAATACGTCTCTGACTATTTACCACTCGACACGCCGTTCACATTTCAGAAATACTCGTAATTTCAGCAGCGCCGCCGTGAGAACCTCGTATCTCGAAGTCAACAACTTCTACGAGTTGTAACAGATCTGAAGCAAGCGAGGTCTATCAGAACCGAAGCATGCATTTTAAACCGCCTCTCGGGCTGCTCTTGATAGCAGGGAGGTAAAGTACATGGCTATCCTCGCCTGCTGGTACGCAGGAAACTGTTGTGCTGATACCAGTAACACTGCTACGTGACGCGGTTGTGCTGGCTACTACCTGCTACTGCCACACCATGACGTTCAGATTGCTACTGCTGCTCCAGTAAAGCCACCTTGCGAATTTTTTTTACTCTCACATTAAAGTTGGGCTTTAACTTTATACCATAATGTTATATTCTTTGGCGCAGGGAATTTTGTTTGTTTGTTTGTTTATTTCTTTCTTTATTTCCTTTCGAAGATACGGATTAACGCTACTTGTTAAAACTTGAAGAATACACCACAGATGTCAACACAGCCTCCAAATGGATGGAAATCTGTTTTCAGACGCCAGACTGTGGAGCCACGTTGCAATGGTCCTAACCTGAAACTCTTCCAGTACATTTTGCTTCTGATATACAGGGTTATTCGAAATGATTTCGGGGTTTTAACAACTTGTCATACACAATACTGTACACTTGAGATAGGAGTATATGTATTTTTTTATTTAATAGAACAACACTCCAAGTTTTTGTTCCATACCTTACATATCCCGGAACTGAAGGTACGAATCAGAACAGCCATTGAAACCATCACCGCTGACATGCTACAAACAGTTTGGAACGAACTCGATTGTCGTGTTGATGTTGGTAGAATCACAAAGGGTGCACTTATAGAGCACCTGTAAGGTATGTAACAAAAAATTGGAGTATTGTTCTGTTGAACAAAAAAATTACATATTCTCCTATCTCAAATGTATTGCGTATAACAAGTTGTTATAACCCCGATAATCATTTCGAATAACCCTGTATAATTGCCGAACTGAAGAAGGACCCTGGCGCGTCGTGGGCGTTGTTAGTGTTCCGTAGGGATGGTTTATGATAGTTAAACACATTTTCGCAATTGGCGAGTGTACAGTTTCTTTATGTCCCAAATTTGTTTGCATATTTAGTTTCTTCTTTTGGCGTCTGTGACAGAGTGTTTGCTACATACTCGTATTGCATGATACGAATACGAGTACGCAGCAACTCCTACGCTTGGAAGACCTGAAGGGGTTCGCTAACGTAATTGGTGGTGAATGACCAGTAATTGACCTTCCGTAGTGCTCTGCTGATGTTGCTGCAGCAAACGTGTCCTTCCACGTTGCATTTTCCGGCTATATTGTCTATGGCTATGAAAACAGGAATAAACGAAGTGATTCGTTCCCGCATTGCTTGCTTTGTTTCGGCCCATTATGTATGCCTGAGTCAGAGAGTACAAAAGAGAACCGTTCTTTCTTTCTTTTTCCTGTCTTCTTTGTTTCTGTCTGTTTTTGCTTCGAAAAGTAATAAAAATAAAAAGTAAAGGTAAATTTCACCCTAGAACAGGCTACGTAGGCCCACAAGGGTAGCAGGGTTATAGCTGTACCCTTTCTTTAACCTCGGCGCTAGATGGGGTGGGTCGTCACCGCCACGTCCCGGCCGCTTTACCCCCGGGAAAGACCCGGTACCCATTGTATAGGGGGCTTGGTGGGCCTCAGAGTCGGTCTTGACGGATGCGGAAAATCTCGCCATTGGGATTCGATCCCCGGACCGTCCACCCCCTAGCGAATCGCTATACCAACTGAGCCATCCCAGCTCCCCTTCGAAATGTAATGTCGTATGTACTTGATGTGTTTTCAGTTTTCATGTGCACTCCTTCCCTTGCCGTAATGCTAATATTGTGTTTCATGTTAAATGGGAAAGTTTGGAAGAAAAAGAGTGCGACCTAGTTGCATGAAGTACACAGTAATTCGCCATGATGAATTAATGGATACGCCAGACAAGTGTAATTTTGCGGTGGGGATTCTGATCGGCTTCGACTGGAATAAAAATTGGTTTGATTATAGCGTGGTTAACCCGTTCGAAAACAATAAGAAGAAAATTCGAAAACTTCAGTTTTGCAGCTATTAAAAAATGTATCAAATCTGTTAGTAACTACTATAAGAAAAGAAGACTACATGTTTCGACTGATAGCTATTATCATGTCATTCCAGGTACTTCTAATTAGTAATATCTATTAACAAGCCATTCCAGATTTAACTAATTAGCAATATTTAGAATGACTTGTTATTAGCTGATATTAGACGAAACATTTTGTCTTTTTTTTATATCAATTAATAAAAACTTTGATGCAGTAGCTATGAAATTGGAATTTTCGAATTTTTTACTTGTCATGAGTTCAGCTGGATTCTAGTCTTTTCAACTCAGTTCATATCTGCTTTGGGGCCCACGAGTCATCTTTCCAGTGAGTACCGGGATTAAAACGCGGAGAACGTGAAGCTGACCACTCATCTCTATCTGGTGCCATGGTCTAGTCATCATATCGAAGCCTACGTTCGTACGCCCATACATTTACAGAGCGCTGTGCTTTAGGCACAGGCAAAACTTGACAACAACAAATTGACGAGACTGATCATTTTGAGACTCGCAACGGCTAAAATATCAGCTTTATACCCTGCACAAACTGCTCTGTAACCTGAATCCCATGAATGTATAATCGACATTGGCACTTAGATGGTAGAAGAGACTAGTTCTGCTGGGCTGGCGGGTGGAATGTCGTACAGGACTGTGTGGTCGGACTGGTCTCACTTCCGGAGCAGATGAGTTCGTCTTCACCGGCCTCGACGTGCAAGGTGATCCTGCGCTACCTGGCGGTGACCATGGGAATGGCGTGTCTTTCCTGCTGCGCATACCTCGTATGTTAATCTTCGACAGTTGATCAGAAAAATAGTTTGCAGTGCATATATTTTCTTCAAAACTTTCTTCCTCCCAAACACGTCAGAATTTTTCTGAACCTAATTGCGTCTCCCTGAAGGTGGAGGCAGTACAGTCCTCCGAAACATCCAAACAAACCAATTGTGCGATGTCAAAATGCAGAAGTATATCACAAGAGCGATTCAGATTTAGTTGTGCTTCTATTTGTCACGCTTCCTAACAGTCGTTGCCAGAGCTGAGTCATTTATCATATTGTGGGACAAGAATTCCTGTTTCCTGTTGATAGAAGTTGGTGTCCGGTGTTATCAGCTGTCGTGATGCAGCTGTTTCGCTGTTGTCTTTAAATGTTCCCTCCAAGAGTTTTCTTCTGCGCTGGAAACATGATAACACTGGAGAACACATTTTTACTGACGTTATGCTTCTGAGGTAATAGTAGCCATTTCATATTAATTTCGAGGCGCTGAGCACGACTTTGACAATGAAAATAAAAATTGGCTACGGTTTGTAAGAAATCCGCAAACGTTTATTATATATTTAAGAAATATATCCATCAGACATTTAACGATAAAAGTCCGCTTCTACTTGCGACTTCGCTTTGCCTGTCGCTTGTGTCCGTAATGAAGTTTGCGTTAAGTAAATATATATATATATATATACTGAAAATGAAATACGTTGAAAGATTTCAAAATATTGCATCAGCCCATCATGCACACCACACCCGTTTTAGTCCTGCGTCATAAATACCGCAAAGTGATCCCAGCAGTGTTAATCCAGCATTATTGATGTCTCGTAACTCTGTCGATAGTGCAGATAAATTTGTTACATTTGCGGTGAAGTGACGTTTGCAAGGCAAAGAAAGGCCATCACCGCGATGGTGAAAAACTCATATCGTTTGTATTTCGGATGTAAGATCGGCGATCAAGACAAATCCTGGGACCCGCACATTTGCTGCCGTAAATGTGCAACAAACTCTCGCAGTGGCTGAATGGCAAAAGACATGCGATGCGGTTTGCTGTTCCTATGGTTTGGAGGGAGCCAAGTAATCACACAACTGACTGCTAATTCTGTGTGGCGCCACCTGCTTCTGGAGGTATCACGAAGAAAAAGAAGTGGACAATAGTGTATCCGAATATACATTCTGCTCTCCGTCCAGTTCCGCACGGCGAAGGAATTTCCGCTCCCGTACCTCCGAAAGAACTTACCATCGATTCAGACGACGAGGACGAAGGCGAGTCGACCTCGGGTTCTCCTGAGCCGCCGGCGTCTACTGAACCACACGTCTCCCACGGTAGGTCTTCTGCGCCACAGCCACACATTCTCACACAGGACGAACTGAACAATCTTGTTCGTGATTTGGAGCTGTCCAAGAGCAGAGCAAAGTTACTGGGATCAGGACTTAAACAATGGGATCTTCTCGAGAAAAATGTCCGAATTTCTTGGCTTCGCAGTCGCCATCAGTAGTTGGTGCCTTCTTCAGAAAGGAAGATTACCCGGTGTCCTGCTACGATGTAGATGGCCTGATGAATGCCCTCTGAATCAATCATGACCCGCAAGAATGGCGACTATTTATAGACTCTTCGAAGCTGAGTCTAAAGGCGGTGTTGCTGCATAATGGAAACCAACATCCATCCATTGCAGTCGGACACGCTATCCGCATGAAATCAGCGAAAACCTAAAGCAGCTGCTGAAAAAGCTTGAATACAGTTAGTATGGCTGGCATATTTGTGGTGATCTGAAGGTAGTGTCTCTGTTGATGGTTCTCCAAGTATTGCTGTTTTTATGTGAATGGGACAGCCGAGCAAAGACTTTGCATTACCTGAAGAGAGACTGGCCTCAGAGGAAATCTCTGAAGGTCGTATAGAAGAATGTGCAACACCCAGCACTGACAGAAAGGTATAGAGACGGTATGTTCAACAACGTACTTCAGGGTGACGAGAAAAAAGCTTGCGACGCGTTTCTTCTGGTGTCAGTTAACTTCCTCGGGAATATCAGAGCAGAAAACTACAAGGAATTGATTGAGGACATGTTGTCATTGTATCACAAACTTGGTTGCAATATGTTCTTAAAAATACACATGCTTCATTCCCACTTGGATTTCTTCCCCGACAACTGCGGCGTGGTTAGTGATGAGCGCAGTGAACTATTCGTGAGGAAATTG